>Ga0209991_10000017_pt1 | contig 72820 bp, 57 predicted proteins | sample ChitaG_FD_183167 | JGI IMG/M metagenome (GOLD analysis project Ga0209991, IMG submission 183167) | Deep subsurface microbial communities from South Pacific Ocean to uncover new lineages of life (NeLLi) - Chile_00310 metaG (SPAdes)... | ecosystem: Environmental > Aquatic > Marine > Oceanic >... | reverse complement strand
ACCATTCGCCGTAGAAGACATCCTGGGAGTTGGGGATCTCGCCTTTCCACTCCTGCCAGGGGTATATGACCGTACTGAGCCGTGGATAGCAGCAGCCGCGGCCAGTGCCTTCCCAGGTGCCAGCGAGCTGGGCGGCGAGAGGCGTAGCCCCTGCGAGGAAGATCACCGCAAGCGCGGCGATGAGGAGTTTTTTGGAGTTACTCATCTCTTACTCCTTTTGTGATCTGTTCGGAGGGGCAGAAATCTGCCCCTCCGAGTTTAATGGAAGGTTAATGTACCTTCCAGCCTCTCATGGTTCCGGGATCGCTGGGCGACGGCCATATAGAGGTCCATATACCGGCGCACTCTTCCTCGTAGACGTAGAACTTCATCTCGAAGTCGCCTCCGTATACCGGTTGCGGGTCGGTACCGGTAGGATCGTACCAGTACCACTTGCCCTTAGAGATGGCAACGGTGATGCTTGTCCACTCGATCTCGCCCTTGAAGATGCCGTGATTGCAGTCTGCATCCCACCATTCGCCTGTGAAGACATCCTGAGTGAGCGGGATCTCGCCTATCCATTTCTGCCATGGGTATATAGGCAGGTGGCAGGGCGGGTAAGCTTCGCCCCTACCTATGCCCTCCCAGGTTCCGGCCAGCTGAGCGAACGCCGGAGTGGCTCCCAGCAGCAGGATAACTGCCAGGACGGCGAGGATGAGTTTTTTGGAGTTGTGCATATCTCCTCCTTGGGTTGAAGGTTTTTGAAAGAAGGACATAAACATTCCTTCTATCTCTAATAATGCACAAAATTTTATGATTGTCAAGAGCTTTTGGCATCAATCAAAAAAATGGTATCAATGTCTTAATTGGCTAAGGTAACACCTCGTCCCTCGTAGGTTTTAGATCCCGTGGATTACCCTAAGGGTGTTTTAGATTGCTCCATCAATCCCAAGGAGCTTCAGGATAGCCGAACAGCTCGGTAGGAGAGAGTATGCTGCGGCCTTCCACCTCGTCCAGAAGCCTTTGTGCCTGTTCGCGCAATGCCGCGTACTCCGCGTCGAGATAGGGTCTTGACAGTTCTGCAAGCTTTTTCTTAAGCTCAGCGGTCTTATCCTCATCTTCCAGCCTTTTGTAGACGTTTCGCAGTGCTCGCAGGAGTGTGGCCTGATAATCCGGTTTGCGTGCTTTGTCCAACTCAATCTCAAGGGGTTCAAGTGCCGCCTCACCTATCTGGGCTAAAGCGGCCATCGCCGCGGCGCGGACAGTAAAGTAGGGGTCCGAAAGATCATCTATCAAGACAGGTACGGCCCTTTCGTCCTTTATCTTTGAGAAAGCCTCGGCCACAAGAATCCTCATGCGTTCCTTATGATGATCGGCGTAGGGGACTATCGCAGGAAACGCCTGATTTGACTTTAACTTCCCAAGCGCAGAGACCAGTGAGCCTGCCAGGGAGTCGTTGCGTTTGTCCTCAAGCTTTTTGATTAATGTGTCTGCTGCTCCCTCGATCTCCAGCTGACCCAAGAGATAGATCGAGTTGCGCACGATCGTGTCGTTGTCTGCTTCAAGACCTAGATAGAGATAGTAGGCGGCGGTGTCCTTGAACTCCGCAAAATGCTTCTCTATCGCCCGCAGCGTCAGCCCGCTGTAGGTGCAGAACTCGTAGTTGAAGATGTATGAGACCGCCTGCTCTGCGTAATCCTCTTTCAGCATCCTTCTTGCTGTCCTTACCTTGCCGATGTCGCCGCGCACCTCCCACAAGGACGCGTAGTGGAACAGCCTCGCCATCTTGGCAGAATCCGACTCTATAGTATCAAGCTCGGGGAAAGTGGTGATGGTATCCTGCCAGGGTTCCTTGCGAGGCTGGACCGCCTCCACGTCCATGCCAAGAGCAAAGGTGCCTGATGTCCAGACGTGGTTATTTTCGCCCTTGTCCTCCTCGGCGTAGCGGTCGTTACCCTGAAGGTCGATAAAGAGACCCACTCCTCCGGTGCCTCGCGACCAGTTTGCCCCGCCCTGGCTTAGACCTTCCCTCGAGCAGTAGTCGTCGTTACCCCTTGTGTCCACGAATATCCCTACCGAGTTGGTCAGCCCGATCCCCTGACCTCCTGACGCGTAATACACATCGTCGCCGTCTTTGTCAAGAAGCCAGCCGACCGCAAGATCGTGCCCCTCACCCTGGGACGGGCCGTAGCGCGAGAAGTAGTGGTCATCGCCTTCCAAGTCAAGCAAAGCTCCTACAGATAGGTGAATACCAGCCCCTTGCGAGTACTGCGCCGCTGAGTACAAATCGTTGCCCTGCTCATCGAGAAGCATGCCCAAGGCGAACCAGTAGGAGGTGGCCTGCGCGTATATCTCTGAGATGTACTTGTCGTTGCCCTCACGGTCGTATAAAAATCCTATGCCGCCCGATGCCACGTCGCGCCAGCCAAAACCGAACCCCTGGGCGAACGAGCGGTACTGGTCAGGGGTAAGGGGATGGTGGATGTGTACACCTCCGGCGTAGTAGAGATCGTCGCCCTCATAGTCGGCAATCAACCCGTATCCCCACGGTCCACCCATGCCCTGGGCCCAGTCCCAGGCCCGGTAGGTGTCGTCGCCTTCACGATCGGCAAGAACACCTGACCCGAAGTTGCCCGCTCCCTGGGTGAAGAAACCGGCCCTGTATGAATCCTCGCCCTCCTCGTCGATCAACATCCCTATACCAAAGAGCCCGGCCCCGTGGGAGTAGTGAGACGCGGTGTAGGAGTCGGCACCCTCCATATCCCAGAGAAGTGCCGCACCGAACAGCGCCGCACCCTGGTTTACCAGCTTGGTATGGTTGCGGTAGACGTCGTCTCCTGCAAGATCGAGCACGAAGCTGACCGCGGTCCACAGCTCGCCAACCGCACCTGCCGCCCGTCCTTCGTAGACATCGTTGCCGCCCAGATCGATGATCGCCGCGAAGTCGCCGGTATAGGTGTTATGACCTGGTCCGCTGATCACGCATTTCTGGCCATCGGGGAGATCGTAGACCGCGTAGACCACTCCTTCAACACCCTCCACCTGCACCTGTGGCGGGTTCTCCTGCGCAAGTAGCTCCTTAGCCATTGGTATGATCTGTTCCACCCCATCAGCAAGACTCGCCCCTGCAACGTGCAGCTCGCGGATATCCACCTTCTGGGATAAGCGAAGCAGATCAACCAGCTTCAACCCGTAACTCGTATCGCGCTCTATCCCGAACTCTTTATGTAGCGCGCCTGCGTAGCCGTTTTCTAACGAGTCGGCCTCGTCCGACCACAAGGCAGGTGCAGTGTATAGGAGGCTGTCGCGCTCCGCCTCGGTTAAATCCTCAAACGCCTTATCCAGATGCTGGCTGGTCAATTCGAACACATCTTTTACCGCATCCTCGATATCTGCAGCTTTTATCTTCTCCGATCTGAACCTCTTTCCGGTAAGCTCCAGACATGTAAACCTCAGGTAGTCGGAAGGCCGGTAGAGCTCACGTATCTCTTTACCTGAGAGAAGCACGTAGTCAGGCACGTCCAGCGGGTTGTTCATGAGGTCGTTGACGATCTCGAGCCTGAACGAGTCTTCGCGCCAGAGCTTGTCGTAGCCCAGGTCTGAAACCTCAAGATTCATAAGCTGGAGCCCTTCAAGTATGTGCTCGTACTCTACCTGCCACAGGCTGTCAGGTGTTGTCGCGACAAGTGTCAGGGCTAAGACCAGCGCCATCTTTGCCTCCTAAATTGATGAGGGCTGCACCCGTAGCAGCCCTCAAACTTTATCTCAATTAGTAGATGTAGTGCGGAGCTTTAGCTCCGCTGCGAGACTAAAGTCTCGCACTACATGCTCTGCGGCCTTCCCCCTGCTCAATCAGGCAGAACCTCGCCAGGGGCCACGTCGAACGCCACCAGACCTGAAACGAGCTTCGGGTAGAAGTCGGTGGACTTCTGAGGCATCCTGGCGCCGGCCGCCGAGACCGCTTCAACCTGCTCGACTTTTGTCGGGTTCATGAGGAAGCATATCTCAAACTCGCCGGAATCCACACGGCTGAACGCTCTATCAACGTAGCGCTCGTAGCGGATGTATGACTCGATCTCCTCCTTGCTGATATCCAGAATCCTCTCGATTACCAGGTTGTGCAGCACAGATACGTCAAGTGCTTTGGTCTGGGGCGGATCTGCTGGCATAACCTCGTCCATCACGGCATCGTCCTTGAGCAGCAGAAGCCAGGAACCGTCCTTACGATAGAGGCCAAACGCATGCTTATCCGCGTTCTCCTTGACCTTGACCGCAAGTTCTTCCTTGGCAACCGGCGTGATCTCGAAATACTCTGCCATCTCCGCTTTGGCGGTATCGAAGTCGGTTTTCAGTTTTATCACATAGCGATGGGTAGGAAGCACCAGCAGTCCTGGATCGAACAGGTTAACGAGTGTCACCATGCGGTGGTTGAACGCAGTTTGATCGGGGACGTCAGGGTGATCCTTTGTAAGATGCTCCTTGAGTGCAAGCGCGGTCTCGTAGCGGTGGTGACCGTCGGCGATCATTACCGGTTTGGGAGCTAAAACCTCCTGGACCTTGCCGATCACCTCAGGGTCAGAAACCCGCCAAACCCTGTGGATGCAGCCGTAATCGTCACTGGCCTGTATCAGAGGCGGCTCGGACATCGCGGGCTCAAAGAACTTCTCGATCCTTCGGTCGGAATCAGCGTAGAGCATGAAGACCTGCTCGTAGTTCTTATGTGTCTTTGAAAAGAGCTTGAAGCGATCCTGTTTTGGCCCCTTCAGGGTGCGCTCGTGCGGCAGAATCACCCTGTCCTCGTAAGGGTGAAGCTTGAGTGCGGTGATGAATCCGGTGCGGGTGATCGGGTCAGGATTACCCTCAATCGTATAAGTCTGGGTGTATGGGTAGAGTGCGGGTTCGGCATCCTTGATGATGAGACCCTCTTCCATCCACTTGTTGAAGAAATCCGCCGATTCCTGGTAGCGGTCTTCTTCACGGCCAAAGATAAGTCGCACGTAGTTTTGAGGGTGGCGATCGTAGTAGGCTGCCTGCAACTCTGTATTGATCTTGTCGTAAGGCTGGGTGATGACACGAGAGAGATCAGTTATCTCTTCCGGGTTGTAGCGAAGCCCTCTGAACGGTCGTATGGTTGCCATTTATGACCCCTTGAGCGCCTCGATTACCTTTTCTGCGACCTGCACGCCTGCGCGCTGCTGACCTTCTGCGGCCTGGGCACCCACGTGCGGGGTGAGCACCACGTTATCCAGACTAAAGAGCTTGTGCTCGGTTACAGGTTCGCTCTCGTAGACGTCTACGGCGGCCGCTCTGAGCTTGCCTGAGGTGAGCGCCTCATAAAGCGCCTCCTCATCAACCACCCCGCCGCGGGCAGCGTTGACAAGTATCGCACCGTCCTTCATCTTCGCAAACGCATCGGTGTTTATGAGGTAATGGGTGCTGTCGTTATGGGGCAGGTGAAGGGAAAGGAAATCAGCCTCAGCCAGTACCTCATCCATCTCCTTGTAGGTGCCGAACTCGGATTCGGAGACTACGGCGTCGAAGAAGAAGACACTCATGCCCATGGCCTGGGCACGCTTTGCAAGTTCTGAGCCGATGCGGCCCATGCCGATTATGCCTAAGGTCTTTCCGTACAGTTCGACGCCTTTGAACTTCTTCTTGTCCCAGCGGCCTTGCTTGAGGCTAACCGTGCCCTGTGCGATGTGCCGGGCCGCGGAAAGCATCATACCCAGAGCAAGCTCAGCTACCGAGATGGATGTCGCTGCCGGGGTGTTGTAGACAGCAATGCCGCGCTCCTTGGCCGCCTCGCGGTCCACGTTATCCAGTCCCACGCCGGCGCGGCCGATAACCTTGAGCTTCTGTGCTGCCTCGATGATATCGCGGCGCACCTTGGTTGCCGAACGCACGATGAGGGCGTCGTAGTCTTTGATCTGAGCTTTCAAATCCTCCGGTTCGAGATGATCCACCACCACCTCGAATCCTGCGTCCTTCAGCTTCTGGACGCCCTGGGGGGCGATGGCGTCGTTTACTAAAACCTTCATTACATCCTCCTAATGGCCCAGGATCTCATCGATCGTGGCCAATAGTTCGTCTATGTCTTTCATCTGAAGATCACCCATGTGGGCGATGCGGAAGGTCTTCTCCTTGAGCTTTTTACCGTAGCCGTTGGCCAGGGCCATGCCGCGCTCAGCCAATGCCTTGTTCAAATCGGCCACACTTATGCCCTTGGTGTTGGCGATAACGGTCACTGTCTCGGACTCATAGCCTTGCTCAGGGAAAAGATCAAAGTGCTCCTTTGCCCAGGAGCGCACGCGGTTGGCCATATCCGAGTGACGCTTGTAGCGATTGTCCATGCCCTCGGCAAGCATCCTATCAAGCTGGAAGTCAAGCGCGTTGTAGAGCGCAAGGTTCGGCGTAGCCGGTGTCTGTCCGCCTCGCTCATCTATGTACTTCTTCATGAGTAGGAAGTCGGTGTAGTGGCCGCGGTTCTCGATGGTCTTGGCACGCTCAAGGAACCTATCGGAGACGGTGCAGAAGGAAAGGCCGGGTGGAAGTGCCACACATTTCTGGGTAGAGGTCAAAACCACGTCGTATTTGTCAACGTTGATCCTGGCACCGGTGAGTGAGGAGACGGCGTCTACCAGGATCAAAACGTCCGGATAGCGCTCACGCACCATGTCCGCGATCTTCTCAGTGGGGTTCATTACGCCGGTGGAGGTTTCGTTATGGGTAAGGCACAGCACGTCGTATTTGCCGGTTGCCAGTTCGGCGTCCACCATCTCCGGCGTTATGGCCTTGCCCCATTCGACTTCAATAGCACCACATGGCAAGCCGTTGGCAAGGGCCATCTTGTGCCAGCGTTCGGAAAAGGCCCCGCAGATAGTGTTAAGCACGCCCTTCTTGACGCTGTTGCGTATGGATGCCTCCATGATCAAGGAACCCGAAGCGGTCCATACGATCACCTGCTGGTCGGTCTCCAGTACTTTCTTCAGCTTGTTGATTACCGATGTTCCCAGTTCGGAGGCCTCCTTCATGCGGTGCCCGAACATGGGCTTGGTCTGAGCCTGTAGCACCTCGGGCAGTACTTCGGTTGGCCCGGGGATGAAAAGTTTCTTATGCATCACTACCTCCTCTGAGGTTTGAGGGTTAATTTCACGAACGCCACCAGGGCGTTAACACACCCTATCTGCTACTTTACTCCACCACGGAGTTGTTGTCTTGTTCCCGTGTCCGCAGATGTCTCCAGAGAACGAGAATCAAGTATAACGGGCGTTCTTAATGTGTCAAGTGCTTAGGAATAAACCACAGATTTCGCAGATTACACGGATTAAAGAACAGATCCATCGGCGTAATCTGCGGATAAGGGGTGTTACGGGCGGGTGTGTTCCCGCACGTACTTGGCGATTATATCGAACTCAAGGTTCACCTTATCGCCCACCCTTAGCCCTGATAAGGTGGTTCTGCGCAGGGTCTCTGGGATCAGGTTTACTAAAAGCTTGGGCCCGGGCAGCTTCTTGAGAACCGTGAGGCTTACCCCATCAATGGCCACAGAGCCCTGGTTCACCACCAGATCATCCGCTTCGCGTGAGAACGCCACCTCTATATGCCAGGCGTCTTGAGTCTTCTTGAGCGCGGCAACCTTACCCACCTCATCCACGTGACCCTGCACCAGATGTCCGCCCAAGGGCTTTTGCAATGTCAGTGCTCGCTCCAGATTGATCCGTGAGCCTGCGTGCAGATCGCCGAGTATCGTCCTTTTGATCGTTTCTCCTGTCGCCTCTGCCTTCAGGAATCCTGGTTCAACCTTGATCACAGTCAGGCACGCACCGCTCACCGCCAGGCTGTCACCCTCGCTCAGCTCCAAACTCGTTTCTATCTCAAGGATCTTGTTATCTCCTCGACTGGTGACCCTGCGAAGGGTGCCTACTTCCTCGATGAGTCCGGTAAACAAGGTCGTGCCTCGAGTCTTAGATCTTTACCCAGCCAGGAAACCTTCACGTCTTTAAGACAGATTCGTTCGTTGATGTTGGAGTACTCAATGGTGTCGGTGTAGCCGATTCCTTTGCCGAGGAACGAGAGGTTGATGCAGCAGATGAAGCGATCCACAAGGCCTTGACGCAGCAGCTCGGAGGCAAGCATGCCGCCTCCTTCAACCAGAAGCTGGGCGATCTGCCTTCTCCCCAGCTCTTTCAGCACCTTTTTAAGATTCAGCCGTCCATCTTCAGTCAGGTCGACCGCTGCGAACGAAACCTTTGCCGCATCGTAACTTTCTCTTCGAGCAAGCGATTCGCGTGAGGTGAAAATCAATGTTTTGCCTTCATCGAACACCTTGGCATCGGCAGGCATCCTCAGCTTGGTGTCGAGGATCACCTTGAGGGGATTGTGACCGGTTACCAGCCTCACCGTAAGTTGCGGGTTATCTTTCAGGATGGTTCCAATGCCTACCATCACCGCGTCGGACTCGGTCCTCAGCTGATGCGAGTAACGCCGCGCCTCCTCGTCTGTGATCCACCTGGAGTCGCCTGTAGAAGTAGCTAGCTTCCCGTCGAGTGCGGTAGCGAGCTTAAGGATAATCAAGGGCAAGCCCGTCTCGCGGTGCTTGAAGTAAGCCTGGTTCAACTCACGGGCTTCGTCTTCTAAAAGCCCTACATCCACATGAATGTGTGAGCGGCGCAGGTACTCTATGCCTTTGCCGTTAACCAGCCTGTCCGGGTCTTTTATGGCGATCACCACCCTCAGGATCCTTGCTTTGGATATCTTCTCAACGCACGGCGGGGTGCGACCAAAGTGCACGCACGGCTCAAGGTTCACGTAAAGGACCGCACCGTCAGCCCTTGGCCCGGCATCGGCGATAGCGATAGCCTCGGCATGGGGCCCTCCGTAGCGGGAATGATAGCCCTTGCCTATTATCTCATCTCCCTTGACAATCACGGCTCCCACCATCGGATTTGGCGAAACCTGACCCCTTCCCTTCTCTGCCAGAGCTAAAACCATGCGCATGTAGCGCTCGTCCTCTTGAGAGAACTCCGGGAAGAGGGTGTCACTCATCTGCCCAGATGCTCCTTGCCGTCCATGTAGGGACGCAGAGCGTCAGGCACTTTTATGCTGCCGTCCGCTTGCTGGTAGTTCTCCAAAATGGCTATGATGAGACGCGGGAACGCGGTGCCCGAACCGTTGAGTATGTGTGGATAGATCAAGCTGCCGTCTGCGAGCCTCAGCCTCGTCTTATTCCGGCGCGCCTGGAAATCGGCGCAGTTGGAGATCGAGGAGACCTCTAGCCAATCTTCGGCACCTGCAGCCCACACGTCGATGTCAAAGGTGAGTGATGCCTGGAACGCGGCCTCGGTTGGGGAGAGAGCCTTAACCCTGTAGGGTAGCTGGAGAAGCTGAAGGACCTTCTCAGCATTGGAAAGGATTTCATCGAAAGCCTCATGCCAGTGCTCAGGATGCGCGAACTGCACAAGCTCCACCTTCTCGAACTGATGTATGCGGAAGAGACCTTTGGTCTGGGTGCCGTAGGTTCCTGCCTCGCGGCGGAAGCAGGAGGTGTAGGCGGTGTATTTAAGAGGTAAGTCTTCTTCCTTGATCTCTTGCCCCATATGCAGGTTGATAAGTGCAGTCTCCGAGGTTGGGATGAGGTATAACGGATCGTCGGCTAAGGCGTACATGTCTTCAAGTTTGGAAAGCTGCCCGGCGGCGTTTGCCGATTCAGCACGGGCTAATACAGGCGGGAAGACCTCTTTGTAACCGTGTTCTCTGGTGTGCAGATTGAGGCAGAGGTTTACCAGCGCACGCAGGAGGAGCGCGCCATCGCCTGTATAGGCGGCAAAACGTGCACCGGCGTAAGAAGCCGCGTAGCGGAAGTTGCAAAGCTCAAGTCTCTCGCAGATGGTCACGTGATCGGCGGGTTGGAAGTCGAATTCCGGTTTCTTACCCCATGATCTGATCACCGTATCTTCATCCGGCGCGTCAGGATCAGGCAGGTTGGGCAGCTGCCAGAGTAACTCTTCGAAGCGTGCCTCGATCTTCGAGAGCTTACCATCCAGCTCCTTAGTTTTAGCAGAGAGTTCCTTGGTTTTTGTCATCACCCCGGATGCATCTTTGCCCTCGCGCTTGAGCTGACCGATGGCATCGGATGCCTCTTTCAGATCGTGCCTCAGCGTATCACGTTCTGCCTGCAGCTTGCGTCGCTTTTCATCTACTGCTAAAATCTCGTCAACGCTTATCGGACACCTTCTTCGTGCCAGAAGCTTGCGAATCTCGTCAGGGTTCTCGCGAATCTTCCTGGGATCAATCATGGGGTATAATATAATGAAGGGAGTTGATATGTCAACTGCGAGGAATACATCGGGCCTTGATATTTGGGGGATTTCGTAGGGGCCGGTCTTTAGACCGGCCCGCATATGGTACAGGATAACGGACTTTTGGAAAACTGCTGCACTTCAAATAGCAGCCCATACAATTACATTTAAGAGAGCAGACACTCCTGCCTGTTCCACATTAGCATGTAGTGCGAGACTTTAGTCTCGCTTGCTTTCTTGGCGAACCTGATACCCTATGAACGTATATCGCTCAAGGGGCACGCTGAGGTTCGCACTACATTTAACGCCCCACGCGGTCGCTTTACTATCGCGCGGGGACCCCGATTTTAATGATCTTCGAAGAATCTCTGGACTTCTAAGAGGTTGAAAACGACTGGCGCAGGAGGCATCGAGTCCAGGAACAGCCTACCGTAGGCGCGTTTGACAATACGAGAGTCCAGCACCGCTATCACCCCGTAGTCGTCGTCGCGGCGGATCAATCTTCCGATGCCCTGCCTGAACCTCAAGACAGACAAGGGAAGCTGGTAGGTGGTAAAAGGCTCCTTTCCCTGTCTGCGATAGCCTTCAAGGATCGCCTCAGCCCGCGGATCGTCAGGAACCTCGAAGGGAAGGCGCGTGATCACGAGAAGTACCAGCGACTCGCCAGGGATATCCACACCCTCCCAGAACGAGGTGGTAGCAAAGAGTACCGATGAGGTGTCGAAGCGGAACTCATCGAGAAGCACATTTCGGGTAGTCCGCCCTTGCACCAGCACGGTGTGCTTCTTGGAGACCTCTTCTTCCAGAGCCTCGACGGTTTTGTTTAGCGTTGCGTAGCTGGTGAATAGGACTAATGCTCTACCTTCGCTTACTTTGAGCAGTTCGCCGACCCTTTGCGGCATGCGCTCGGCCCACGCTTCATGCTTGGGCGATACCAGATCGTGCCCTACATAGGTCAGGGCGTTCTGCTCGTAATCAAATGGCGAGCCAAGAAGCAATGTCCTGCCGTTGAATCCTATCCTCTGGCAGGTGAACTCGAACCGCTTGCCCACGGTCAGGGTGGCCGAGGTCAGGATGTTGGTCCAGGGCTGGCTCCACACCGAGTTGCGCATCATCTCAGAAACGTCAATCAAAGCCGAGTGGATCGAAACACGGTCGTTACGGTCGCTTGCCTCTATCCAGTAGACCGAGTTCGCATCGGCCATGTCCAGAAAACTGACCACCGCGCCCTTAGCCACCGATACCCGGTCCCCAAGCGAGATGAGTTCGAAAGACAGATTCTCATCGTCGGTGTCCTTGGCTTTCTCGAAGCAGAACCCGGAAAGGTCGTCAAGTGGCTGCTCAAGATCGTTGGGTACGCAGCCCGCTGCACGGATGCGTTTCTTGGTCTCGTAGGGCTTGAGCAGACCTGCTATGTTCATAAAGAAGTTGTCAGCCGCCCGCCGGGTCTCCTGTACAAGGGCGCGGACGTTGGACTTTACCCGCTGGAACTGAGGTATCTTGGGTAGCAGCCCTGAACCTCGCCTGGGGTTGTAGATGCGTGAGATAAGCATCCCAAGGCCGATCGAGGTTAACCTTATCCCGAAGTAGGAGGCGGCTATCTGCTCAAGGCGCTGCGCCTCGTCGAATACAGCGGCACCGAACTCTGGCAGAAGCTTGCCCGCGGACTCAAGATGGGCAAAGAACAGGTGGTGGTTGATCACGATGATGTCGGCCTGCTCGGCTGCCCGGCGCTTGCGGTAGTAAGGGCACTCGACGTAATAGGTGCAGTTGCGGCGAAGGCAGGCCTCGGAGCGACGGCTTATCTGTTCCTTGAGTCCGGGGGAGATGGGTTCTTGGTAGTCTTCGAAGACACCGCTTTCTTGACTGGCCCAGGTTGCAATCCGCTCAAGCTCTGAGGCCTGGTCCGGATCGTCAAAAAGACCGTACTGAGCGACCATCCCGGCCCTGCGGCGGCAGAAAAAATTCTCCTGACCATAGAGGACCTCGAACTTAAACGGTATATCGCTGTGATCTGCAAGGAAGGGCAGGTCCTTTGCCACAAGCTGGTTCTGCAGAACCTTGGTTCCGGTGGCGACGACCGCCTTGCGGCCTTCCTTGAGGGTCCAGTAGATCAATGGCACAAGATAGGCAAAGCTTTTGCCGATGCCGGTGCCCGCCTCCACCATCAGATTGGTTTCTGAGGTAAGCGCGTCAGCCACTGCCAATGCCATTTCCAGCTGTCCACCGCGCTTTTCATATCTGGGGAGGTTGGTGAGGATCGGGCCGCGTCCTGTGAACTCCGCCTCTACTCTCGCGTGCATCCCTGAATCAACCTCAACCGTTTTTTTGTGGTGGCAAGAACTTCAAACCGGCGTCAATCTTTTGATGCATCGCCTAGAGGATAGGCGTTAACCAGATCGCGGTCGAAGTCGAAGACGCCCACAAAATCTTCCTTGCGGTCCTCGTCGGTCTTGGTAAACTCCCCGGCCTCGATAAGGTTAAACACTATCTCCCCGAAGTCTCGAGTAGAGCGAACCCCCCAGCTCTCGAATACCTGTTTTGCCAGTCGGCCGTAGTGCTCCCAGCCCAGCGTCCTGATCCCTTCAAGAAGCTCTCTTGCCGTGAGGTGACGCCGTTTGTCTGGAGAGTCCACCCCCAGACGTTTCAGCTCATGGTGCAATGCCTCGATTACGAAGAGATAAGCCTCAAGCTTGTAACGACGATCGCGTCCCAGGATTTCGGCGAGTCTCGTGAGCCTTTGAAGCTGATTGTTCATGCTGGATGTACTTTGCCTTTGCCTTTCACTATCCTGCCGATGAGGATACCACGGGTCTTCTCGCGTACCTCCTCAGCGTCCTTCGACCTTACGAACAGCACCATGCCTATCCCCATGTTGAACACCCGGTAGGCCTCGGTATCGGTCACGTTGCCGCGCTCCTGGATAAGTTTGAAGATCGGTAGAGGTTTCCAGCGTTTGCGTTCGATCACGCAGTCGAGATCATCCGGCAGGATTCGGGAGATGTTGCCGCGGAACCCGCCGCCGGTGATGTGGGCGATGCCCTTAAGCAGTGGTTTGACAGCTTCGACTTCCTTACGATAGGAGCGGTGCACGGCCAGAAGCGCCTGGCCCACCGTCTTTTTGGTCCCCGGGACCAGAGCGTCCATGGGGAGGGGGGCGTTGCCCTCAAGAAGCACCTTCCTTGCCAGGCTGTAGCCGTTGGTATGAAGACCGGTTGATCGCAGCCCTATGGCCACATCACCGGGTTTGATGGAGCTACCGTCGATCAATTTACCTTCTTCGATCGCCCCGACAACGGTAGCCGACAAGTCGAAGTCCCCAGGTTTGTGAACACCAGGAAGCTGGGCGGTCTCGCCACCGATGAGGACCACCTTCTCCTTCTTACATGCCTTGGCAAATCCTTCTACGATCCGGGCGATGTAGTCTGCATCAAGCTTGGTGAACGCTAGATAGTCCAGTATGAAGAGAGGTGTAGCACCAGTGCACATGATGTCGTTGGACGAGTGATTAACCAGATCCGCGCCAATTGTATTGTAGATGCCTGCCAGTCTCGCGACCTTTGCCTTGGTGCCGATGTTGTCTGTCGATGCCACAAGCACCGGCTTGCGATACCCCTTCAGGCGAAATCCTCCGCCGAAGTGCCCGAACTCGGTAACCACGTTTTCGGTGAACGTTCGCTTCACCGCTCTCGACATCCTCTTCTTGATCCTATCCAGTGTCGCGATATCCACGCCTGCCTTACGGTAATCCATACCCAAAGCATAGACTCGTTAAGGAAGTTGTCAAGATAAATGTGCTCCTTTTTGGGATGCTCCTTTTCTCCTTCACAGAAAAGTTCGCAATGGGAATTTAGGAATGTTTGCTTATTCGAGGTAATAGTTCCCCCTCCCTTTGTGGACAGCGTGCCCCTTGGGGCGCCAATTTTACTGCGCCCCATAGGGTAGGGGGATAAAGGGGGAGGAGGCTCAATGCTCCCTTCGTCCTACGAACGACGCTTGCGATCCGAAAGGATAAAGATCGCTGTTTTGCGCAGGCTGGAGAGCCTGCGCCACAAAGGTTGGTTGGGATTTATTTCGGGGTCCCCGCGCGGTCACGTGGCGAACGCTTGGGGTTGATTTGTGGCGGGAAGAGCTTTGCCGATAGCTTCATCGCCAGGTTCTCAAGTGGCTTGTGGATAAGGTAAACACCTACCAGGAGTCCTACAAACCCGGCAGCCAGAAGAATCCAGTGGATGGTTGAGAAGTGGATTGACTGCTTGCCCAGCCAGCTACCCACGATGAGTGAGGGTATCCGGCCCACAGCAACCATCAGAAGAAGCTTCCACAGCTTGATATCCGAAAGCGCCGCCATGTAGTTTACCGTATCGCCAAGAGGGTTGGGCACGATGTAGAGGAGGAAAAGATATGCCCATCCTCGTGTCCTGACATATTTATTGAACCTATCCAGCTTCTCCTCGGAGATGAAGATGCGCATGAGCGAGCGGCCAAACGCCCTCATGATGGAGATGGAGATCACCGCACCTATCACGCAGGAGATCCAGGAAAGCCCTGCCCCGCCTCCCCAGCCGAACATAAGCCCTCCTGCGAAGTTCATGAGCGTGCCAGGGATCGGGGCAACGATGATCTGGAAGACGTAAAGGGCGACAAAGATTAAAGGCGCCCAGATGCCGAACGAGGCCACATAGATGTGTATCTCCTGCGGGTTGGAGAAGAGAGGCTTTATCTGCGGCCACTGCCAGACCACGAAAGCGACTAGTGCGGCAAGAACCATGGCACCTGAGGCAAGGATTATCACCTCACCTGGACGGGGTTTCTTCATGTGGGGTAAGTATAGGTGTGCTCAGGGGAAGGTCAACCCGTAACACACTTTCACCCTCCCCTTAATCCCCTACCCTATGAGCGCATAAAGCACTCAAGGGGCACGCTGTCCCACCAGGGGAGGGGTTATTTTTTTAGGCGCTGCAGAGCAATGATAATCTCCTCCCCCTTGATGGGGGAGGGTAGGGTGGGGGTGATTATCCTTCGTACCTATTCGTTATCGGCATCTCTATGCTCCTTTTGTGCTAAGACCCTGTGGTGCTTAACGCACAAAAGATCGCAGAATATAATTCACCTCCCTCGACGGGAGGGGGTAGGGGGAGGGTGATTATCCCTCATATCTGTTAGTAATAGGCATGCGGCGGCCAAATCCGAACGTGCGTGGTGTGATCTTCAATACCGGTGCGGCCTGGCGACGTTTGTGCTCGGAATGGTCGATCTTTCCTATAATAGAACGCACCAGTCCCTCATCGAATCCCTTAGCTATAATCTCCTTGGAGGAGAGGTTCTCCTCAATATAAAGCTCAAGCACCTGATCCAGAAGCTCGTATGGCGGCAGGTCGTCGGCATCCTTTTGATTCGGGGCAAGCTCGGCAGATGGGGCACGCTCCAGGATACCTGAAGGGATCTGGTCGGTCTGCTCGCGCTCGTTGAGCCAGCGGGCAAGCGCATAGACCGTGGTCTTGGGCACATCACCTATGGGAGCCAAACCGCCTGACATGTCGCCATATAAAGTTGCGTAACCCACGGCAAGCTCGGACTTGTTGCCGGTGGCCAGCACCAGATACCCGAACTTGTTGGAAAATGCCATCAGAAGGTTGCCCCTTATTCGCGCCTGGATGTTCTGCTCGGTGTTGTCGGGCTTGGTGTCCTCGAAGTGTTCCTTGAGAGTCTTGAGGTAGCTTTCAAAAAGCTCGTCTATCGGGATGGGTTCTGATTTGATCCCCAGGTTGCTTGCCAGAAGCGAAGCATCCTTCAGGCTCTGTTTTGAGGTGTAGCGGGAGGGCATCACCAGACCCAGAACGTTCTCCGGCCCCAATGCCTCGGATGCTAAGGCGGCGACTAGGGCCGAGTCGATACCACCTGAGACGCCGAGAACAGCCTTTGAAAAGCCGTTCTTGTGAGCGTAGTCGCCCAGGCCCAGGGTTAACGCGTACCAGATTTCACCCACCTCGTCAATCTCAGGTTTAACTTCCTTATCCTCACCATTGTATATAAACAAATCCTCCTTAAACCCCCTGGCCAATCCTACAATCCTGCCACCTGCATCCACCACCACACTGCGACCGTCGAAGATCAAGTCGTCCTGGCCGCCGATCATATTTACGTAGATAAACGGCAGACCGGCTTCTTTCGCTCTCGTGGACAGTAAGTCCAGCCTCGCCTGGAACTTGCGGGCGTAGAAGGGTGAGGCCGAGATGTTTATAACAAGTGCAGCACCTTTGGCCTTCATCCGTGCCGAAGGGCCGTCCTTTACCCATATATCCTCGCAGATGGTGATACCAACCTTGGTTCCGTCAGATAGTTCTACCACGGCATTTTGGTCCGGTGCCGCCTCTTCAAAATATCTCTTTTCATCAAACACATCATAGTTCGGCAGATGGTTTTTGTGGATGTATCTTTCGACCCTGCCTCTCTTTAGCACAGCGGCGGAATCGAAAAGCTTCCAGCGTGCGCTTACCCGTGCCGAAAGGTCGTATAGGTTCTGGCCTCGCACCTCTTTGCGAGGCTTAAAATCCACGCAGCCCACGATAACCGGCACGTCCCCTGTAACCTGGGCGATTTCGGCAAGTCTTTGGCGCTGTTCTTCAAGGAAGCGGGTCTTTAATAAGAGATCTTTGGGCGGGTAGCCGGTAAGGCTAAGTTCAGGGAAGACTATGAGTTCAGCTCCCTTTTCTTCAGCCTTCTTGATCCATTCGATCATCTTTGCCGCGTTGCCGCGTAGATCGCCCACCGTCGGGTTGATCTGGCACAGCGCTACGCGAGGGAACTTGTTCACATGCGCAGTATAGGTAGGGAGGGGATAAGTGTCAACATCCCCTCCCCCCGACGTAAACGTCGCCCCCCTCCACCAAGGAGGGGGAAACATCAATCGTCGTAGTTTCCCCTTCCCTAGTGGAAGGGGTCGGCAACTCGCAGAGTTGGCGGGGGAAGGGGGATCGGACAATGGACTTAAGCCCATTGTCTAGTTGATTTCATTTTCTTCCTCCTTGTATCCCCGCCCCCTTTATCCCCCTCCACCAGGGAGGGGGAAATGACACGCCATTACATTTTCAGCTTAGCCTGTTTGTCCTTATCCTTGCTGATCCGCTCCGCCCGTTTGAAGGTCTCCTTATTCCTCCTCCCCCTTGACGGGGGGCGAAGTGCCACCGTCTGGCGGAGTTAGAGGTGAGGGTGTCATTGTCTTTGGAGTGCAACAAGCGTCTTGTTGCCGCAATGACGCGGTCATTGCACTCCCAAAGGGGCAGGCCCTGCCGTGCCTCTGCAATCTATTGCGTTTTGATGATCTTAACTACCTGCTGTCTTCCCTCATGTGGTTTGTAGACACCAAAGTAGACCCCTGCTGGAAACCCGGAGAAATCAACGTCAACGTGGCCGTAAACCTGTATTGGCGCTTGAACCCTTCTACCGGTGCTCGCTTCGTAGATTGTTAAAGTCCCTCTTTGTGGGAAGGTGACTTGGTAGAGGTTTGAGGGGTCTAAAAGGACGTCGGTTAGCTCTGGGGTTCTTCCAGTTGGGGTTTCTGCAACTCCTGTGATTATTTGTCTTGTGAAATGGGCTTCTACGTTGTCTATGAATAAAACATTAGATCTGGATCCATCCGTCATAGCAAAAAGGTAAAATCTTGTATTTTTTATTTTGTGTTCAGTCAAATTATAATTATTTATTAATTCTTTTAATTCTTTTGAAAAAACTTTCTGATTCCAAGCATGATATGGTATTGTGTCTTCATTAACAAGATTTTTAAAAAATCTATGTTCAGTATTTTCTTCTTCTTGTCCATATGCCAAGGTTATTGTATCCATAACCTCTCCTTTTTCTCCAATTAAGTCTATTCTCAGGTTCCAATCTTTTGAATAAAGCATATCTTGATATCTTCTAAGAGCAACATTTAAAGAATCAAACTCACTAAGTTTTAATGTATCTTCTGGAGATAAGCCAATTTCAAAATATCCATCAAGAAAATTTCCCGAACCACGAAGCCACATATCTGCAGAATATTCCCCATCAAAAGGTAAAATGTCCCAGTCAGGATGAAGTTTTGAATGGAGATTAATTCCTCCCCCACCAACATTACTATCGTTCTTCACCCAATCCATAACATCTTCAGGATATTCAAATCCAGAGTTTGTATCTCCGATAAGTTCATAATGAACATAAGTTGTGTCGTCTTTCATAACCTGCCCTGCCTGAACTGGCTCTTGGTGATGACTAGGATTATAATCATTTGCAAGGGCTTTTGGGACTGCTAATGCTAATCCTCCTGCAACCATTGCTCCTGCTAAAATCTTCTTCCAATTATTAACAAAGAAATCTTTTACTGATCCCAACCCTTCGCCCAATACCTCAACTGATGTGTTTGACATTTCGTCCTCCAGTCTCTACGAGATAATACGAAACCCCCTAAGCTTGTCAATACCGCTTCCTCCTTATTCGAGTTAAACGGAGTGGGCGAGGGAATTCCCCTCCCCCTTGATCCCCCTCCACCAAGGGAGAGGATAGGTGTCAACATCCCCTCCCCCCGACGTAAACGTCGACCCCCTCCACCAGGGAGGGGGATTCAAGATGCTGGAAAGAGTTGATGATTTATCCCCTGAGGAGAGGGAAATCCGGAGGGAGTAACCCCCTACCCAAAACATTCTGAAAAAGTTTCAGAAAAGCCTCCATAACTAGACAATGGGCTTATACCCAAAAACCGGGCACGCGAGTCCCTTGTCTTATAGCGACTTCAACGTTAATCAATTTGTTTGCGAATTATATAATTTAATAAATTGTGAAATAAAAAACTAAGGAAGGCCACTCAAAATAGCCCAAAATTCTCCGGTTTTCACCCGAAATGCCCCGTTTTTGACCAGCTTTTGACCATCTTTTGGGTAGCTTTTGACTACCTTTTGACCAGCTTTTTTTTACCCCACAAGATCGCTTCGCGCTCTTGCGGGGACCCCATAATCGTGACGAGTGCAATGTAGCGCTGACGAGTTTGTAGCATGTTTATCTTTAATCGTGGCACGATTTTACCCCTTTATTTCCCAAGTCGAGTAGCGCAAAAGTCCGCAGGGGTTGACAGAAGCCCCTTTCCAGACTACACTCTTACATGAACGTCATAGCAGAGAACCGCCGGGCGCGGCACGACTACTTCATAGAAGATACCCTGGAAGCAGGCATCGTATTGCAAGGCTCGGAGGTCAAGTCCCTGCGTGACCATCAGGCCTCGATTAAGGAGGCATACTGCATCATCCAGGAAGGCGAAGCATACATCGTGGGAATGCACATCGCAGCGTACAGAAAGGCAACGTTCGACGTCCCCGAACCACTGCGCAAGCGCAAGCTTCTTCTGCATAGCCATGAGTTAAAGAAGCTCTACGGCAAGACCCAGCGCAGAGGTTACACGCTAATTCCCCTCAGGCTCTACTTCAGCGACCGCGGGATTGCCAAGCTTTTGATAGGCGTCTGCCGGGGCAAGCAGAGAATTGACAAGCGCGAGACGCTTAAGCGCCGCGCCATGGAGCGCGAAGTAAGGAGGATTGGGCTGTGAGACGCGTGTTTGTGCTCTCCCTGCTCGTCTTGTTTGTTCTTGAGGCGGGCACAGTCACCTTTGCGGGCAAGACAATGAATACCGTCACTTACGACGGCAGGGAGTCGGTTACCTTAGCCGAGTTTGCAGCTAAGACAGGTTCCAGGCATGCCTGGGTTGCGGCAAAGAAGAAGGGGGTGCTGGTTTATGCCGGTCACACGTACGTATTTACCGCAGCCAACCGCACGGTGGTTATAGATAACCAGGCCGGCATCCATCTGCCTGAGCCTATCGGCTGGGACGGGCTAAACCTCTACATACCTGTTGAGATGCTTGATCGCATCTTCAGCATCTCCCCATCGCAGCTTAAGCCCTCGGAAGATATAAAGATAGAAAAGATAATCCTTTCCGGCTCTGATCCAACCACCATCCGGATTCTGGCCTCAGGCGGCATCGCCTGCGACGTTATCGAGCGCTCCGCAACCTCGGTGACCCTCAAGGTCGGTGCCAGCTCCAATGTAAATGAGATAAGTCCTACAGGTCTGGTGAGTTCTGTAACCCTTAAGAACCAAAATAACAAAACGACTATCGATCTGAAATTCTCCAAGGAGGTCACGATTGCCTCCAAGGGTATCCCCAACGGGGTCCAGGTTACGTTTACGAGCAAGGCGGTGGTTACGCAACCTGTGGCAAAGCGCAAGCTGGTGATAGTGATAGACCCGGGACACGGGGGAAAGGACCCGGGGGCTATAGGCCGTAAGGGCACCAAGGAAAAGGTCTTGACCCTGGACACATCTCTGCGGTTAAAGAAGCTTCTCCAGGCTCAAGGGCACACCGTTTACATGACGCGCACCACAGATAAGTATGTTCCACTTGCCGACCGCACAAAGTTCGCCAACCAAAAAAAGGCTGATTTGTTCATAAGCATCCACTTCAACGCCAACAACTCCTCCTCACCTTCAGGGTTCGAGACCTACTTTTTGGGAATGCATCGGCTTGAGTATGCAAAGAACGTGGCCCTGCGCGAGAACGCATCGCTCAAGTACGACATCGGTGAGAAGGCCTACAATCCAGATGCGGTGCTCAACGACATCATCGCCGCCCTTCTTACCAACAGGTTTCAGAGGGAGTCCGAGGAGCTTGCCGGATACATACAGGACGCGTCAGCGGCCAAGACCGGCTTTGCGAATCGTGGTCTTAACCAGGCCGGCTTCTACGTGCTCAAGGGCTGCTCGATGCCTGCCGTGCTCGTCGAGGGCGGGTTTTTAACTAATCCGACAGAGGAGGCAAAGATTCGCCAGTCCACTTATCGTCAGAGGATAGCCCAAGGCGTTGCCCAAGGGGTGTCGCAATACGTCAACCCATAACCCGTAACCCGTAACACCACCATTTTGGGAAAGGTTGCGTCGAATCGAGAAGCTCATAAAATTGGCCTGAGAGAGGCATAATGAAAACGGATATGAGTAAATTAAACGCAGATCAACCCGTAGGGGTATTTGATTCAGGTATAGGCGGGCTTACCGTGGCGCGTTCGCTTGCCGAGATCCTGCCTTCAGAGGACATCGTCTATCTGGGTGATACCGCGCGCTTGCCTTACGGTACCAAGTCGGCCGAGACCATCCGCCGCTTTGCGCACCAGGACACCGAGTTCCTCTTGGAGCGTGGGGTAAAGATGGTTATAGTCGCCTGCCACTCGGCCACCTCCGCGGCCTTGCCATTCCTCAAGAAGGACTTCAAGCTTCCCATCATCGGCGTGATAGAGCCCGGGGCGCGGGCAGCTACAAAGGCCTCTAAGAATCGCCGTATAGGTGTGATAGGCACGCCTGCCACCATCTCTGCCGGAGAATACGAACGTGCTATCCTTGCCGCAGACCCCAACGCCAAGGTTATCGCCAAGTCAACACCACTTTTTGTCCCCCTGGTCGAGGAAGGCTGGGTGGACAGGCCCGTAACACACCAAATTATTGCGGAGTATCTTACCTCCTTGAAGGAAGATAAAATTGACACCCTGCTTCTGGGGTGTACCCACTATCCCTTGCTTGCGCCTGCGCTTGACAGATTCTTTGAGCACAAGGTGAAGCTGGTTGATTCTGGAGATGAGACCGCGCAGGCCGCACACGAGGTTCTGAAGAAGATGAACCTGCTTCGCGATACGTCCCATCACGGCTCATGCCGCTTCTACCTTACCGACCTTTCCCCCAACTTCCGCTCGATCGGTGAGCGCTTTTTGGGCGAGCCGATGCACGATGTTATTCGGGTTAGTGTGAACCATGAGGGTTGACGGCCGCAAGCCTCAAGAACTCCGACCGCTTTCATTCCAGTTAGGGTATCTTAAGTTCGCCTCTGGCTCGTGTCTTGCCCAGGCAGGGGAAACAAGGGTGCTTGCAGCCGTATCGCTTGAGCCGCGCGTGCCTACCTGGCTTGAGGGGCAAGGACAGGGATGGATCACCGCGGAGTACGGCATGCTCCCCGCCGCAACCCCGGAGCGCAACCAGCGCGAGGCACGTAGAGGTAGGCCATCCGCGCGAAGCCAGGAGATATCAAGGCTCATAGGTCGTTCCTTAAGGATGGGGTTCGATCTTGAGGCCCTTGGCGAGAATACCATTATCGTTGACACGGACGTTCTGCAGGCCGACGGCGGAACCAGGACCCTTGCGATATGCGCCGGGTTCTGCGCCCTGTATCAGGCATGTGAGAGACTCCACAGCGAAGGAATCCTCAAACGTTTGCCCATGCGAAGATTCGTGGCCGCGGTGAGTGCGGGTATCGTGGAGGGCCAGGTTATTGCCGATCTCTGTTACGAGGAGGACTCTAAAGCGGAAGTGGACGCCAACGTCGTGGGTACATCGGAGGGAAAACTTATAGAACTGCAGATGACCGCCGAACGCGAACCGATATCCGACGAGCAGCTCTCCGAAATCATCTCGTTGGGTAAGGCGAAGATCGCAGAAATCGTCAAACACATGAAACGCTCACTTCGTGCCCGTAACACACCCCGTAACACATCTTAAAGGGATGGGGTATCGTTCATTGGAAACAACCTTAGCGTTAGAATCATCCCAGGTGTAAAGCATGTCCTTCATAGAGCGAGAATTCAAGCGAACGGTTTCCCGGAAGATGGCTGGGGAAAGATTGGATCGCTACCTTATCACCTCCGGCATCGGTCTTTCGCGCTCCATGACCGCAAAGCTCATCAAAGAGGGTAAGATCCTGGTGAACGGACAGCGGGCCAAGCCTTCCCAGAAGCTTGTCTCCGGTGACGAGGTTTACACGATGCTCGTGCTCCCCGATCGAGACGCGGCACTACAGCCTCAGGAGATTCCTTTAAACGTCGTGTACGAGGATGATCACATAATCCTTTTAAACAAACCTCGGAACATGGTTGTGCATCCGGCACGTGGACATTCGTCAGGTACCTTGATAAACGCGTTACTTGCGCACTGCGGTGACTTGCCTCGCGGAGAGAAGGGTGAAGTGCGGCCCGGAGTTGTCCACAGACTTGACAAAGACACAACTGGCCTTATTCTGTTTGCCAAAACCCACACAGCACTTCGCGATCTGACCAAGCAGACCGGGGCGCGCTCGATGCGCAAGGAGTATGCAGCTCTTGCCTGGGGACGATTTGAATTGCAAGAGGGTGAGATTGCTGCCCCCATAGGGCGCTCAACCCTCAACCGCAAACGCATGACGGTAACGCCTATCTCCTCGCGCGAGGCAGCCACCCGGTTCAAGCTCGAGCGGGTCTATGCCGGATGCGTCTCATACCTTCGGCTCTGGCTTGTGACCGGTCGTACGCATCAGATACGGGTTCACCTGCGGCACTACGGGCATCCGGTGCTTGGCGATGCGGAGTACGGCGGCCGGGAGCAGATTAAACCTGCATCTCGAACCGAGGCCGAGGTGCTCAAAGGCTCGCTTGAACGTATAGATAGACAGGCGCTTCACGCAAAGATGCTGGGGTTTACGCATCCGGCTACAGGCAGCCAGATGGTTTTTGAAACCGATCTGCCGGAGGATATGAAGAACGTAGTAGACTTCTTGGAGGAGTATGAAGGATCTCATAATAGTTGAGTCGCCGACCAAGGCACGCACAATAAAGAAGCTTCTGGGTCCTAAGACCAGGGTTATCTCCAGCAAGGGGCACATCAAGGATCTGCCAAAGTCAAGGCTGGGGGTGAAGATCGAGGATGGCAAGTTTATCCCTGAGTACATAAAGATCCGGGGCAAGGCCAAGGATATCAAGCTCATCCAGGATGCGGCCAAGAAGGCAGAGCGGGTTCTTTTGGCACCTGACCCTGACCGGGAGGGAGAGGCGATCGCCCAACATCTTGCAGAGGAGATCACTAACGGCAAAATCGCACGCGTGCGGTTCTACGAGATCACCAAGCGGGGGATAGCCGAGGCCTTAGCCAATCCAGGCCAGATAGATCACCTTCTTGTCGATGCCCACCGTACACGCCGGGTGCTGGATAGACTGGTAGGCTATAAGGTCTCACCACTCCTGTGGAAACTGGTGCGTGGAGGGCTCTCTGCAGGCCGCGTGCAGAGCGTGGCGCTTAGAATCCTGTGCGAGCGCGAGGCGGAGATAGAGGGCTTCAAGCCGGAGACCTACTGGGTCATCAAGGGCCTCTTCGAGGCCAGGGGTGAGCGCTTCGAGGCAGAGCTGGTAAAGATCAAAGACAAAAAGGCCGAGCGACTGGACGAAGGCCAGATGAGGAAAGCCAAGACAATCCTTCGAGCCGGGATTGATGCACAGGTAACGAAGTTTGAGCGCGGTCCCAAATCCTTCCCGCCGTCCCCGCCTTTTAAGACATCAACCCTTCAGCAGGAGGCAGCCTCGGCTATGCATTTTGCCCCCAAGCGAACGATGCGTCTGGCCCAGGGGCTATATGAGGGTGTAACCCTAGAGGAGACTACGGTAGGTCTCATAACCTACATGCGAACCGACAGCCTGCGCATTGCACCTGAGTTCATTGCCGCTACAAAGCACTTCATCGTCCAGACCATGGGTGAGGAGTACTCAAAGCCGCGTGCATATCGTGACCGCAAGGGTGCGCAGGCGGCGCACGAGGCCATTCGTCCCACATTGCTTGCCCGCAGCCCGGATTTCGTGGCCCCACACCTGGACCATGACTCGAAGCATCTCTATGGCCTCATCTACAGACGCTACCTGGCATCCCAGATGGCCGATTCGGTCTACGACCAGAGAACTGTAGAGATCGAACATGAAGGTTACCTCTTCAGGGCACGTTCACTCAAACGCATCTTTGAGGGATACGAGAAGGTCTATTCCCGTGAGAAGCGTGAGACCGATTTCGTGCTGCCCGAACTGAAGGATGGGGAGAGGGTTCGGCTTGTCAAACTGACCGTTGAACGCAAACAGACCCAGCCACCGCCGCGTTATACCGAGGCTTCACTCATCCGCAAGCTGGAGGCCAACGGGATCGGCAGGCCCTCTACCTACGCCGCCATCGTTGGCACCCTTGCCGAGCGTCATTACACCACACGCGAGGGACGCAGGCGCTCCGACCCCCTTATGCCAACCGAGTTGGGAAGAGTAGTCAATGACATTCTGGTTTCTCGTTTTGCGGATCTGTTTAACGTCAAGTTCACCCGGCGGATGGAGGCAGAGCTTGATTCCATCGCCGAGGGCAAGCTTGACTGGCAGAGAGCACTTAGTGATTTCTGGAAGCCTTTCAGTGCGGCGCTTGAGAAGGTGGAGGCGGAGATACCTGAAATCAAACAGGAGATGGTTAAGGAGACCGGGGAGACCTGTCCCAAGTGCGGGAAGCCATTGGTTGAGAAGTGGGGCAGGTTCGGCAAGTTCCTGGCCTGTTCAGGATTCCCCACCTGCCGCTACACCAGGCCAATCGGTGATGCTGAACCTCAGGAGATCGAGAAGCGCTGTCCTGAATGCGGTGCTGCGATGGTGGTCAAGGTCGGGCGCTTCGGTAGATTCCTGGCATGCTCCCGCTACCCTGAATGCAAAACCACAATGCCCTACGTGCTTGGCCATCCATGTCCATTGTGTGGTGGTGAGGTTCTTGAGCTGCGCGGCAAGTTCTACAAATGCTCCAACGACGATTGCTCCTTTGTCTCGCCTTATCCATTGAGTGATGAGCGCTGCCCTGCCTGCGACGCTCATATGGTTGCCGCCCCCGCTGGTGCTTTCTGTGTGAGATGCAATCCTGAAAAGATGAAGGCAAAGACAGCAAAAAAGAGGAAGTCTGAAGATGACTCCAAAGCCTAAACGAGAACCCCCTACTCTACCTCCAGACGTTGAGGAATTCCTTGTCTATCTCCGCGATGAGCGCCGCGCATCAGAGCACACCCTGCGGGCTTACCGTTCTGATCTGGAAGCGTTCATTGAATTCCTTTCCCTTTATCAAGGGAAGAAAGATCTTTTGGATACCGATCGCTCAGATGTGCGTGCGTTTGTAGCGGTGCAGACAAGATTCGGCTACTCGAAACGCACCACCCAGCGCAGGCTCTCTTCTACCAAGAGTCTATTCAAGTTCCTGTGCCGTGAGGAGCGGTTGGCGCGCAACCCGGCGCGACTGGTCAAGGGGCCGAAGCTCTCTCGAAGGCTACCAGAGGTATTCACTCAATCTCAGATTGAGGAAGTTCTAGAAGGCAACTTTAACCTCATGCGCGACCGAGCGATCGTCGAACTTTTATACGATGAGGGGCTGCGCATCTCAGAGCTTGCAGGACTCAACATTGGAGATATCAACTTCTCAAAGGGTGAGATCAAGGTGTTCGGCAAGGGTAAGAAGGAGCGCATCCTTCCCTTGAGTTCACGCGCTGCAGATGTGCTCAAGGCGTACATCGCAGGTCGCAACTCAGGACCACTTTTCATCAACGAGCGCACCGGAGGGCGCATGGGGGTACGCGACCTGCGTCGGATCGTAAACTACTACCTCGCGCAGCTCCCCGACGCCCCTGCGGTCAAGCCGCACGCCCTGCGGCACAGCTTCGCCACCCATCTTCTGGAGCGAGGGGCAGACCTTCGCGCGGTGCAGGAACTCCTGGGCCACGCCTCGCTCGCCACCACCCAGATCTATACCCACGTTGAGATCAGGAGGCTGAAGGAGATATACAAAAAGGCGCACCCAAGAGCGGAAGAGAAATGACAGAGTCATTTATTGCAAATATCAAATTGCAAAGTGCAAAATGCAAAATGAGACGAGGAGGATGAAAAACATACGAAGCGAGCTGTCGGAAAGGTTGCTAGATTTTGCGGTTGCGGTGATTAAGTTGACTACGAAGATCGAAAAGATAGCGGTCGGACGACATATAGCGGGACAATTAATTCGATCGGCGACATCGGCAGGTGCCAATTACGAAGAGGCGTGTGGAGCGGAAAGCAAGAAAGATTTCTTACATAAACTTCAGATAGTTTTAAAAGAGTTAAGGGAGTCATCGTACTGGCTTAAGCTGGTCAAAAGAGCCGAACTTGTTTCAGATCAGTACTGTGATCCGTTGATGAATGAGGCGGTTGAGTTAACCAGAATCATCGCCAAGTCTGTTATAATGGCGAAGAGGAATAGGTAAATTTATTTGATATTTGCACTTTGAAATTTGAAATGAGTAGTCCATTTAAGGAGGAGAGATGAAAACTAAGATTCGTTCCACTACCGTCCTCGGTATGTTGGACAGCAAAAAGAAAGTTGCCGTCATCGGTGCGGACGGCCAGGTTACCCTGGGCGAGACGGTTATGAAGCACACCGCCCGAAAGATTCGCAGGATAGGCGATCACATACTTATCGGATTTGCAGGCTCCACCGCCGACGCCCTGACCCTTTACGAGAAGTTCGAGACAAAGGTGAACGAGCACCCTTCCAACATCACCCGGGCGGTTATCGAGCTTGCCAAGGAGTGGCGGATGGATCGCGCCCTGCGCAGGCTTGAGGCGTTCATGGCCATCCTCGATCCTGAGCACGCCTTTTTGGTCTCCGGTTCTGGCGACATCATCGAGCCGGACGACGCCATCGTTGCCATCGGCTCGGGCGCTCCTTATGCGCTTGCCGCTGCCCGTGCCCTGGACAGACACTCCAAGCTCTCGGTGCGGGAGATCGTTGAAACCTCAATCCGCATCACCGCAGATATCTGTCTCTACACCAACGCGGAGGTTCATATTGAAGAGACATCGTAGCCTTATCCTTGTTCCTTTAGCCATTTTCGCCTTTGCCGGATGCGTCAGCCGCTACGGGATCGAGCGCTGGAGCGAGAAGCCGGTGATAAAGGTGCTGGTGGCGGAGAACGTTCCATCCGTCACTATAGAGGCCAACGGCAACCACACGTTATCCTCAGCCTCTGGCTCTATGCCTGTTCTTAGGCCGGGGCGATGGGATATCTCACCTACAGCAGGTCTGAGTGTGACCCTTAACGGCTCCGAGCATCTTACCAATCCCAGCCTGCCCTTGAAGATCGCCCCTGACGAGCGCACCCTTTTGAAGCTCAACGGAGCGCCCTATCGCGGGTGGCTGGCGGTGACGCCCGGAACCTCCTCAGGCTTAAACGTCATCAACCTGGTGCCGCTCGAGGTCTACCTTTACGGGGTGGTGCCGCGCGAGATAGGCACCGGTTCTGCAGACATCATGGCTGCTATTGAGGCACAGGCGATCTGCGCGCGCTCCTACGCCATCTCCCACTTCGGGAGGCACCGCATGCAGGGATTCGACATCTACGCCGATTCCCGTGATCAGGCCTATAGTGGGATGGCTAGAGAAACCCGATGGTGCACCCAGGCGGTGGATGCGACGCGTGGGCTGGTGGCTTTCGCAAGGGATCAGCTTATCGATGCCCGTTATCACTCAACCTGCGGCGGACGCACCGCCAACTCCGAGGACGTGTGGTCTGCGGCAGTTCCCTACCTGCGGAGCGTGCGGGATGCGCCCCTGTTCGGCAGGTACTACTGCTCCAAATCCCCGCACTATGAATGGAAGAAGCTCGTGCCGATACAGCAGTTTTACTCGGTACTTACCCGCTTCGTGCCTTCGGGTGCCAAGATCAAATCGTGGTCATTGGAGATCAACCCTAAATCCAGGCGCGTGGTGAAGATGATCGTGAAGACGAATCAGGGAAAGCACGAGATAAAGGGTTCTGCGCTGCGCACGGCGTTTGGCTTAAAGAGCACCTGGTTCAGAATCAGCCAGAAGGGCGAGGTGATGGCTTTTGAAGGTCACGGCTGGGGCCACGGCGTAGGCATGTGTCAGTACGGAGCCATGGAGATGGCCAGGCGCGGCAAGAGCGCGAAGAGAATTATCAAACACTACTACCAGGGCGCGTGGATCGGCAGGTTGTACAGGTAAATACCCCCGCGACGTTATTTCATAACGTCGCGGGGACCCCCAAAGAATCGTACGTTATTCCCCGCGTGGGAGCCGGTGTTTAGACCGGACTGTTCCATAATAACGCGGGCCGACCTTCCACCAGGGAAGGGGAATCTTTCTTCACAGTGCTAGATAATTCCCCCTCCCGTTGTGGAGGGGGTGCACTTCATGGAAGTGCGGGGGAGGGGGTATCCACCTTGACAACCAATAAACTCCGTTTAATATAGAAAAGGCTCAAGTTTTAAGGAGGAGATATGGAAATAAGTGAAGAGGAAAGAGATACGAAGAAAGGTAAAAAGGAGAGAAGTACGAAGAAAGAAGGAAAACTTAATATTTGGATTAAAGTAATTCTCCAAGGGGTAGTCGGAGCTATTTTAAGTGCAACCATTTTAGCGGCGATTACATGGTTTGTTATAATGGAACAAATTCAAACTCAGTACCGACAGAATCAGGAACTCAGTGAAAAACAATTCCAACAGGACTACGATCTTGGTGTTGCAAAAATGGTTATCGATGTTCTTCTCGCCAAGGATACATTCCTTCATCCTCTGCTTCTTGAGTTGTTGGATCGGGTTGCGGACGACTCTCTTAGAATAGCTTTGGCGAAAAGAGTCCAAGAGAACCCTTCAGTACCTGACGCAATTAAAGAAGAAGTCATAGAGAGGTTCGAGGCAACAGCATACGTAGGAGTTCATGACAAAATGACTCTACGTATAATCAAAAACCCCAGTCGTATTGAGCGCCATGTTGAGATCATCTTCTTGTGGGAAGATACTATTTCATTGAGGGACGTTGATAAAATAGAGATTTTCTTATTAAACCAAGGTATTACTCCAAGGATTGTGCCTATTGAAAAGGAATGGTACTATGAAGACCATTGGGCTCCCGGGTCGGAGGTAGCCGAGATAAGGTATAATAATTCAAACGCCAAATTTGCTGAACAGGTTAAAGCCATGTTGGACAGTGTCCTGGAATTGGGTAAATTCAAACTCAATAAAACCAATATCGGAACCCAAGCCTATTCAGTTCTGATTATTCTGCCTGATCAAACAAAGTAGTTCGTAGGGGCTGACCTTTAGGTCAGCCCGAGTATTAATCAAGCGGGCCGACTTGAAAGTCGGCCCCTACATTTTTTCCTGCGATCTTTTGCCTCATAGGTCAAAAGGAGCAATGAGGTTTGTTTATCCGGCTGGGGATTGAGAAATTGAAGTAACACCCCAAACGAGCGCGATCCTTTCTCCGCATGAGAAAGGGAGCATCAATACCTTGACAATAAAAGAATCCCGTTTAATATAACAGTGTAGAATAAATCTAAGTTCCAGGAGGAGTCATGGGCGAACCATCCAACAAAACCAAATCTGTTGAGTGGGTGAAGGTTCTCATGCCGCTTATAGTCGTGCTCGTTACATGGGGCCTTTCGAATGTGGTCATCAATAAGGTTGAGACGAACACCAAGGCAAGAGAAGAAAGGCAGCAAGAAGAGGAGCGAACCAGAAGCCACGACAGCGTGGTTGTCCAAGCGGTGGTGGAAGTCATTAAAGAAGAGAAGCCCCTCTCTACCGAGGAGTTGTCGGGACTGATTGGGATGATCAAAGACCCTGCACTGAGAGAGATCACGGTGAAACGCGTTGCTTTAACAGAAGAGATGCCTGCGGTGGCGGAGAAGAATTTGGGACGAGAAGTAGCAATCAGCGCACTCGAGACAACCGAGGATCTTGGCAGGGAGATAGAAACCCTTGAGGAGCAGAGTGTTCAGGTCATACACAAAAGGGGAGATGAGGCCTCGGAAAGGACGGCTCTGAGAATCCAGGAGATCTTAAAATCTAAAGGCTACATCTGTTTTATTTCCGACATGGACGTCAAATCGTACGCCTTCCTTTTCGAGGGTTTGAGACTCCCCTTATTACTGTTCCAGCAGGAAGCGGAGGAATTCGCAAGCAAGGTCAACGACCTGCTGGCCGCAGAAGCCCGAATGAAATTCAACCTCCAGTCCATCGAAGAGATTCGGTTGCCCTCTATACCACCTAGAGAGCGGGAAGCGATGGGCAGGATAGAGCTCGCAGCAAGGGTCTCACCCTGTTCCATCACGATTATCTTGTAGATAGTGGGGGCACGGCACAGCGTGCCCCTTGAGCGGTTCATACGCTCATAGGGTATGCCGTGCTCCTACATTTTTAGTCATCGCAAGCGACCGAAGAAAGCGTGGCGATCTCATAGCTCTTCCTTTTGGTCTACATGAGATTACTCCGTTACCGTCGTCCTTCGGAATTCCGCAAGCGTCGCCATGACGTATCCGATCCCTTCCCCCGCTGGAATCTTGTAGGGGCTTACCTTTAGGTGAGCCCGTAAGGATTAAGGCCGACCTTGCGGTCGACCCCTACGTCTCTATACGATCTTTTGACCGAAGGTCAAAAGGAGCAATGAGGTTTGTTCATCCGGCTGGGGATGGAGAAGCTGAGGAACCCCTCACCCTGACCCTCTCCCCCTGGGAGAGGGAACTAATCCCCCAAACGTCTACCTCGTAGCCGCCGCTCAGTGGCTTCTGATCTTGAGACCCAGGATTGACGGATTTCTTCTTGGTCGTTTCTCCTCTCGACACATAAAAGCTAGCTATATCTCTCCGACCAGTAAGCTAAGCAGCAGCCAACCCACCCCCGTTAAGATAAAGAAGATCCCCAATGCTAGGAACCAGAGGAGATTCCTCTTTGAATAGCTCTGAGGGATCTTAAGCAAACTCGGGAAAGTGAGTCTCAAGCTTGAGTTAAGGATGTGTAACACGCCCAGGACGAAAAAGGTTATGCTAAAAAACAGCCTCCAGCCCATTATTCGTGTAATCACCAGAGTTAATGTTACTGCAAGCGAGAGGGCTAAAGCCCCCATTATAATCCAAGCGAGCGCGTCCATCCTTCGCTTAGGCGAAGGGGTCTTTTGCTCTTGAGAGTCAAGTGCCTCGGGGTTCTTTTGGGTCATGATCCCCCCTGGATTGATTCTTTGCCTACGCCTTCTTCTTGTGCCAGCGTAAAGTTAACCAGATAACGGCTGCTCCTGTAAAGATGCCGTCGAGCATCCGCCGCTGCGAGAGCTCACTTTTATTTCTGTTGCCATGTCTCCGCCTTAGCTTACATATCCTACCTGAGCGCCCCCCTTTTTATTCAGTTTAGCCTTTGTCTTGCTTTTTACGCTTGCTTAATACACCCCATATCGCGGATACAATGATTATTAAACCCACCGCTACAATTACAAATGGCCACCATCCTCTCCAGGCGTACCAGCCACCGCCCAGGAGGGGTATTATACCCACAACGGCAAGGATCAAAGCGGGAATAAACATTCCAATAAAGCTGCGGCGCAGGCCTGGCACAAAAAGCCAGGCTATACCCTGCAAAAGAAAGAGGGCGGCCAGGCCCAAAGAGAAATAAGCGCCCCACTGGCCCCAGGTTATCATTCCCGACATCTTCAGATAGAAACTCACTCCTACCCAGATTACGATCAATCCGGCAAAGATACCGCCGATCAGGCTTCTGGCTCGAGAGTTCTTAGAGGTCATATTTCCTCCTGATGGAATGCGGCCCCTGCCGCGCATGACATCCTCCGGGTACGTTCACTTCAATGGAGCTGAGCGGATTTGAACCGCCGACCTCCTCGTTGCGAACGAGGCGCTCTCCCAGCTGAGCTACAGCCCCATAAGACTTAGAATATTACTGGATTTTCACCGCTATGTCAACATAACGATGCTGAGGGCCGATGCGGTTATCTCCCTCACCCCTTGGGAGAGGAGTTAGAGGTGAGGGGTGTTCCTTATTGTCTTAAGGAAAAAAATCTTTCGGGGTCCCCGCAAAGGTGCGTAGCAACTTTGTGGGGTGATTAGAGGCGTCTACTTCGCCGCACTGAGGGCAGAGGAGGCAAGGACCAGTCGTAAGGTTGTGATGTTGAGGTAGACGGATCGAGAGGCCAACCTCACTCGTCATTGCGAGGAGTAAAGTCAGAGACTTTGCGACGAAGCAATCTCATATGGGGCACAATCCTAAAATGGAAGACCTATGAGATTACTCCGTAAACGTCGTCCATCGGAGCCGCGCTCCCTCCGGTCGCTCGCAATAACTAAAACCTCCTTACTGTAGTAGCACTAATTTGACATTCTATCCTCTACCTGTAAAGTTCAAGGTTCCATCATCAAGGAGGAACGATGCATAAGATTGTTGATTTGAAAGACGAAGAGAGTTTACTTGCGCATAATCGTGAGTTGGCCGAAAAGATTCACGAGCAGCTCGCAGAACGAGGCATCTGTTCGATCGATGTGATGGGTGCGATAGGCTCGGGCAAGACCACCATACTTGAAAAGCTTGTCGAGCACCTCAAAAACCAGTACCGCATCGCGGTCCTTGCAGGTGACCTGACCACCACCATTGATGCGGATCGTATCGGTGCACATGGTGTTCAGACCTTCCAGATCAATACCGGCAAGGAGTGCCATCTTGACGCGCACCTTATCTCCCACGCTATCGAGGATATACCTGCCGATACCAATCTCTTGTTTATCGAGAACGTAGGGAACCTTGTTTGCCCTGCGGATTTCCCACTCGGCACCGACAAGCGGGTGGTTGTGGTGTCGGTCACGGAGGGCCCCCACATGGTCAAAAAGCATCCCTACATCTTCGGCCAAGCCCACGTTGCTGTAATTAACAAAAAAGATCTGGCTGATTCCATGGAGGTTTCCATCGAGGATCTTACCAACGACATCCATGGCATCAATCCCGAAACCAGGGTGGTGGTGATGACCGCCCGTGATGGTGAAGGAATCGAGGAGCTGATAGGGGCTTTGGAGCTTTAGGATTCATGCACGAGATGTCGGTGGCTCAGGGGATAGCCCGCGCTGTTTTGCGCACTGCCAAAAGGGAGGAGGCGGTCAAGGTTGCCCGTATAAATATCGAAATAGGTCAACTTACCTTTCTTAACCCCGAACAGGTGATCTTCTGGGTTGCCGAACTTTTTAAAGGCACCGAAGCGGAAGCCGCGGAGATCAGCCACAAGATAGTTCCGGCCAGGGTGCGGTGCGGCAAATGTGGATACGAGGGTCCGCTTCAGGTCAAGGAGGACCCTTTGTTTCACCAAGCCTTGCCGGTTTTTGCCTGCCCGAAGTGCGAGAAGGGCTCGCTTGAGATACTTGAGGGCAGGGATTGTATTGTACGTGACATAGAGATAGAAACATCACCCGATGGAGATTGCTCGTGTCATTGAGATAGAGATATTCCAGCAAAATGTAATTTCTGGGGTCCCCAACGAGATCGCGGAGTGATTTCGTTGGGGCTATAAAAAAAGCGAGCGGGACAAGGTCCCGCTCGCGGGAGGGGTTGATGGTTAGGGGAGGGTAGTTATTTTGATTATAGGACGTGTTTTGCCCGCGTCAAGGTAACCTTTTACCCCAACAAAACACTGCGTGTTTTGTTGGGGACCCCGAACATACACCCCATACCGTTGCTTCACAACGCTGCACCCAAAGTTCGGGCACAAGCGGGGACCCCGAACATTATATCTACAAGGCGTGGCATTACATCTATCCGGATACATGGGGTGTATCGATAGGGGGAGGGAATAAGAAGGCGGCCTATCGGCCAGCCTTAATTATTCGATCTGAATGGTTTAGATTCTTCCTACGCGCCCCAGTGAACGGCCGGGTCGAAACGGTCGTAGTCCTCAATCTCCATCGCGGCGTTGTATTCAGTCTCAAGCAGGTGGTAATGGGTTTGCTCCATCGCGGCCATGTACTTAAGCATGGATTGAGCCTTCGGTTCGGCAATCCTTTCAGCCATGGCTTCATAAAACGCCTTGGCGTTCTCCTCGGTCTGCATTGCAGACTTGAGGGCCTCACTTACATTACCGCCCTCGTCCGGCTTCCATCCGGGTACCGGTGCTACCGTCTCCTGGGGAATCACAGGTTCAGCCCCTGCGAACTTCTGCTTGAACAGGCCTCTCAGGATGCTTTCGTGTTTCTCTTCTTCACTGGCCATGAACCGCATCTTTTCCTTGAGTACGAGGTTCTTGGTGTGATTACTTATTTCCGTGTATATCTCCTGCGCCTCTATCTCGGCCTTTATGGCTATCCCGAAGAGGTCTTGTAAGGAATAATGTGCTTCGGCTTTCATCTGGCTCCTAGATCTTATCCGGATTAAAGTCTAGTGGATTATCCAGCCAAGTCAAGGTCAAATGACCAGTCCAAGCCCTATCCTGAGATGGTAGGAGTTTCCTTCCAATCGTGTACCTTTCTCGGATAGAATGGGATGAAACCTCCGAGTACCTACTTCTGCAGAAAATCTCCATACCCCCTGCTCCCAGATGCCTTGGGCCGCCAAGCTTATACCACCAGGATTAGGCCATGCCAGGCGCAGCTCATCAACAGGTGAAGATGAGTACTTACCCCATAAACGCAGGTTCAAAGGGGGGATGATCCGATAGCCTGCACCCGCTTTTACGATTACAGTATTCTTGTCATAAAGGGGTATTTTTATTTCGGGAATAATACTATCCCCTAATATGCTATCTGAGTATTCAAAAAGAATAAACTGCGCTACGGAGTTGCAAACATAGTTGATCGAGAGGAAAAGATTGAACTGATCGATAGCTGTGAGATTTAAATCGCCAATTAAAGTAAGAGGTAGTGGGAAAACAGCGTTTCGTTTTTCTTTGTTATTCGAAGCATAGAGATATCCCTCAAACGATAGGGGGTGTGGAATAAGTACAAGAGCATCGATTGTTAATCTTTTCGAGTGTGCGGAAACGAACCCGAATGAAAATCCAGGGGCATGGCCAAAGGCCTTGTAGTGTGTTGAATCCAAGTGCTCGATTGAGTCGATTCCATCCCAGCTTAGCTGACTCAGGTAGTGGTTGTATCCCAACACCAACCCAACCCTTTGGCTAGGCCACCACGCGGCTTCGGCTGATAACCTGTAGATATCAAGGTTTCTTGTGTCACCTAACGAGTCGTGTTCCCAGATCTCTCCCCCTGCATCAAGGATCTGCTCTCCTGATAGCCCCAGTTCAAATCTTCCGAATCTCAAGGATACCTGGGCTTCGGGATACCCATTGATTATGGGCAAGGAACTTGTTCGCTCTGAAGCTGTATCCTCAAGATACAGTGATGTTAGACTTGTAATTCCTGAAACATTAACCAAGAATCTGGGACGATTCTGGATAGATCCTGCTGGGGTTGTTATGTGGAGTCGTGCCAATGACAGATCGGCCTCGGGTGTATCCCACATGGCTGCCCATACGCCTGTGAAGATAAGGGTAGCGAGGATGCTTCGTTTCACTCATGCTCTCCCATCCCTTAAGCATATCTGAGTTTATGCTGTCTGTCAACCTGTCAACTATTCGATTCGGAATAGAAGCTCATTCAAACGGCGAAGAATTACGCACAAGCTCCAGCAGAACGAACATTCAGTTGCTTCAGGAAGTTCCACCATCTTTAACGTCACACCCGTACCCATTCGTTCCTCCGCATACACTGTTATTGTAGTGCGAAAGAGGCAGGCGTCAATGTGTCAAATTAAAAAGATTCATGGACGTATAAGAAGATGATGCCGTCTTATGAGCTTGAATCGACTGTGTCTATCTGACTATTAGTGCGGAAAGACCGATGAATATCAGACTGTTGAGAGCAGCGATCAGCGCCGCTCTTCCCCACGAGGTCCCGAACACCCTGTGGAAGCCATAGGCGTAGAGGAAACCTTCAGCGAGGACCGCCATCGTATGGACAGGTACGGCCCAGGCGAACATCCAGTGACCTGAGAAGATGAGAAAAAGGTCCCAGGCAAGACAGAAAATCCACGGCAGGAACAACCCATAAGAGATGATCGCGAAAACCGCACGGAAGCGCGTTCCGAACCTGCCACCGCCGCGAAGGAAAAAAAGCGAAACTCCGGAGAGAATGAGGGTCAGCACGATCCCGTAGGGTAGCAGGAAGATAAGCTGCCAGAAGTAGTAGCTTTCAGCAGGAATCGGCAGCCAGGGTTTAACAAAGGGCTCCATCCTGAAAAGCCAGAGCGGCAGAGTGATGAACGATGCCGTTCCTACCCAGCGTATCACCACAAGCATCGGCGCAAGCTGAAGCGTCTTACCTATCTCTGCAAAGAACCGGCGGGGATTAAAGAGGATACTCATAATCCTACAGGAAGTCGTGCAGGCCCTTGTTCGTGAATAGGTAGGTGAAGATCATGGCGGCGAAGCCTGCTATCACCAGCCAGGGGAAGGCTCGTTTTGCCCACCTTTTTTCTCCCCGTGAGAGGAGAGCAAGGAAGAAAAGCCCCCACATTACTAAAGAGAACGCCGACTTTGGGTTCCACACCCACCAGGAGCCCCATGCAAGGTGCGATGCCGCAGCACCCAGTCCGAGTGATGCCGTGAATAGTATCATCCCTGGCCACAGGTAGAAGGAGGCCACCGAGCGGCGCACAGGCCTTACCTCCTTATTGCCACCAAGGGAGGTTAATGCCGCAAAGAACGCAAGCGTGAAGAGTCCGTAGGCAAGCAAGGCAGGTGCGGTGTGCAGCTCGAACCACGGAGAGGTATGTAGTACCGCTGACAGATAGCGCGGCACAACCTTTTCGTATGCGAATACGTGCAGCATGAGGCAAGCGAATATTACGATCCACGATGTGGCCGCTGCAGCACGACCGTAACCGAATGCACCCCGTTTCCACGAAAGAACAAGGAAAACGAACGAGGTGCTCCACGATACAAAAAGCAGCGTCTCATAGAGGTTTGCAAACGGCGCATGTCCGGTGCTTGAGAACCTTAAGAATAGAACGAAGGAGTGGATGAGCAACGCTGTGATGTGCAGTGCAAGTCCGGTTATCTTGATTGCTCGCTTGGCATTTATCTTTGGCGGGCAGTAGAACACAAGCGCGAGGCCGTAAAGGGTTGAAAGTATGATAAGTAGAGGACGTTCAAGGGTGAACGCGGTTAAGGGATCAAACATCTTGCCTCCCAAATCTTAGAACAGCCTGTGAGATGAAGCCGAGGATCAATCCTATTATCAAAAGCGCTCCACCTGCCGCAGCGATCATCCAGCTGTCGTCCTTCAGGCAGATAAAGGTGACGGTGGGTCTCATTCGTATGCCGTCGAAGAACATGGTGTAGTCTTCCAGGCTCACCGAGTCAGGTGCACGCAGGCGTTCGGAAAGCAAAAGCTCCCCAGGAAGCATAAGTTTAATCGATACCTCGGGCACCTCGGGCTCAGGCCATAGCTGGGTTCTGTCTATGTGGAACTTCTCAAAGGAAACGATTAAAGGAAAGCGCGGGTCATCAATCACCCCTTCGGGTGGAAACTCGTAGGGTATGGTATCACCCCAGGGCAGAACCAGCCTGAACAGGAGGTAGAGCGAGTCTGCGCTCATCCCGTAATCGGCAAGGTAGATGCGGCGGTTGCCGATCTTTATAGGAGAGTTGAGGCTTACCGTATCCCAGGTGAAGACCGAGTCAACAAGGGTGATTACCAGCGCCTTGTAGTCGTTTACAGATTGGGATTGGGGGTAGAAGGTGGGGCGGAACTTGTAAAGATAAAGTGAGTCTTTGGGGTTTGATAGTAGTTGTTGGGTTTCCCCTTCTGTAAGGGTGAGGGTTTGTTTGGCTCCGAATATATGACCCCAGCCGGCACCTCCAAGGATTCCAAGGAGACCAAGCAGCGCAAGCGATCCGCCTATGTAGCCTAAAATCCCGTGCCACTTGAGAGGGCGTTTCTTTTTGGATTCCTCACATACAGCACCCCAACCTTGATCCCTGTGTGGCCCTCGTGCCAATCGAAGAATGAAGAATGCCAGCAGGAGGAGTGTAGGGAGACCGAGAATCACGTAGATCAAAGGTGGGCGCAAGAAGGCTCCTATAAATCCAGCAAGCCCGATCAAGATCAGAAGGATGAGAGATACGATGACGAAGATACCGAAGGCAGGGATTTTTTTTCTTTCGCGCGATTTGGTCACGATTAGGATTTAACTGACTGCAGAGCTTTTGTCAAGTTCTCCTTGTCCGGTGCTTGACATCGTGTGATATTTGGGTATTCCTATAGAGAAGGGTTTTTGAACCAGGATGATGTCCTTCGGGAATATACTAGGAGGGAATTGATGCGTGCAGATATATCCGATTCGAGAGGTGGCGAGGGGAAGGGCAGACTTCTTGGCGAGCTGAAGCGGTTACTCAAGGAAGCACCGGTTCTTGCAAGGCGTGGGGAGGAGACAAAGGCCAGAAAGATTCTTGCGAGAGGTAAGAAGCTTGCTCTTGAGGCGGGATTACAGGAGGATGCCCTTGTTTTCCAGGCGTCCTTGCTTCGGCTTGAGAACAAGTTTGATGAGATGGTGCGGGTTTTGGTGCCCGTGGTTGAAAGCCCGGGGCTTCACCTGAGGGGTTATGCCTACGTTCGGTTGGGATTTGCTCAGGATGAATTAAAGCAGTATGATGCGGCGATCATCTCCTACTCCAGGGCCCTGGACGATCCGCTCTACGATACCCCGGGCAAGGCCTGGAACAACATGGGCAATGCCTACGCGGAGAAGGGCGAGTTCGATAAGGCTATCTTGTGCTACAGCAAGGCGCTTGATTTACCAAACTACGAAACCCCTGGTAAGGCCTGGTACAATATGGGGCTTGCTTACTTCAACAAGGGTTCCTTCGAAGAGGCTATTGAGTGCTTGCGAAAGGCCATTGACTCCCCTGAGTACGATACGCCTAAGGACGCGTGGGAGAAGATAAACGCGGCATCAGCCAAGCTTGGACTGACTCAGGCAGCCGAGGAAGCAGCGGCTATGGCCGAGGGTGAGAGGATACCCAAGGCCGATCCACTTAACCGCATCATGGATATTATGGGTGATGACCGCAACAAGTTGGCCGAGTATGCTGCTAAACCGGGCACCCATTACTCGGATGTACTTGTGATCCTTGCGGGCTGGCCGAGCGTCACTTCCACCGAATCTTTACTTGATGGAGGTCTGTCCCAGCGGTTAACCCAGGGCGGGGCCTGCTTCATAAAAACCTCAGGCCAGGGGATTCTTATTGATCCAGGGTTTGATTCCTTAAGATACTTCAGTGAGATGGGTTTTCACATCCGGGAGGTCACCCAGGTTATTTCCTCGCACCGTCAAAGGCCGAGCTACCAAGAGCTTGAGAATCTTGCGTATCTTGCAGATCAATGGCGCAACTATGATACTGCAGCAAAGGAGCGTATTCCGATCCAGTTCTACTTTGATCTTTCCACCTACAAGGATCACCCGCTTGAGGACGTTGCAGACGAGAATATCCACCCGCTTGAGCCTGGGCAGCCCAGGTACTCCCTGCCCGGGGATATTGAACTGAAGCCATTCGAGACGAAAGGGAGCCTCAAATCTTCCTTCGGCTTCTGGCTCGAGGCAAGGCTTGATAACGGCCAGAAGCGATACATCGGTTACACCTCGGACACAGGTTTCTTCCCGGAACTTTGCACCAAGCTGGCCGATTGCGACGTCATCATAGCCAACCTTTCCGATTCCAGCGTGGATGATATCAGGGATAACAAACTCAGCGAAGATCACCTGGGTTACACCGGTTTGCTTAAACTCGTTCAGGGGACTAACGCCAAACTCTACATCGTCTCTGATTTCCGCGGAGGGGCGGGTGATGCTCGCATAGAGCTCGTGCAGAAGCTTGCCTATGATCTCAAGAAAGACAAAAGAAAAGCCGAGATAATCCCGGGTGACGTGGGCTGTCTTCTCGACCTGCGCGACCTTAAGATGCTCTGTTCAAGCTGCGGCGAGTTTACCTCCCACAAGCGGATAGCCGTTTCCAAACCTGACGCTGCGTTCGGCAGACTGCGCTACCTTTGCAAGAAATGTCTGCTAGGTTGATCTAACACCTTGACAATCGGCCGTAAGTCAATATCCTACGTTATGATTAAAAGTTTGGCGGGAGGCGCTGATGGGTATCATTGACCTTTTGAAGGAAAAGGAGACGCCCACGCCGAAAAGAATAGTTGAGCTTGCAGTGTTCTCGCTCGGCTCTGAGGCCGACCTCTACTGCATCTCGCAGCATCTCAGTGTTGGTCTGGGCACACCTGCCTGGGAACGTTTTGCAGGGAGGCGCTCGCTTGTCTTTCTCCTTGACGAGGGCAGCCTTGCAGCCCAGATTCCATACAAGCTTACGGTCAGGCTCTTTGAGGACGGCGGCGGTTTTGTAAAGCTTGATCTTGACCTTTCAGGCCATGCGTTTGATGTGGAATCAGGGGTTCTTTGGCGCAGACGCGAACTCTCCTCCGCGCTCGCTCGTTTCCTTGAGACGGCCCTCTCAACACGCGATCCAGAGGGGCTCAAGTACGCATCCGGAGCAGACGAGGCGCTCGCAAGGTTAGGGATAGTTCCTGAGCGAATCGCAGGGGAGTTGGACTTTGGATTCACCCCTGGCTCCACACTCATAAAGATAGGTGTTCTTCCAAAAGGCGGAGAGAAGATTGCATCAGGTCCTGATACCGTTTTGTTGGACGGGGTCTACCACCTGGAGTCGGAGGATGAAGCAACACTTGGTGAGATAGAGCGCTGGTCCTATCGGGAGGGTGCCTCGGCCTGGCATAGGTTTTCATTGCGCCGCTGGCTTGAGAGGATGGATGACGTTCGTGCCTCACTTAATCGTGCCCATCTTCGAGATTTTGCAAGGTTTCTCAGACGCGTAAACAGGTTTATTATCCGGGAGCGTCGCTTCGAAGCCTCGCACCTACCGGTTCCGTATCTAGAGGTGGGATCGGAGTTTTTCCTGCTTGCAGAGGATTTCGATCCAACGAGCCGGAGGCTTGCGGAGCTTTTCTCAGTCAGGCAGGAGGAAGCCGTAGATGTTGCCCTTTCCGAACTGCGCAGGCTTTCGGGCAAACAGGAGAGGTTGTTTGTGGCCTGGGTAGCGCTGGTTGCCGCAGCCGGGGTGTTTCTCGGGGTCTTGCAACTCTTCTACCCGCAGGCGAGCTGGCTGTGGATGATCGGCGCAGGAACTTTAATAATCTTCCCGTTGGGAGCTTACTATCTTTGGGCTTTCCTGCGTCGCAGGTCCGATCCTAAACGTGCCGCAAGGCTTGCCGAGTTAAAGAGAAGGCAGGAGATACTTTCCGAGTCTGTCTCCCGCCTGGAAGGTGATCAGGGGGTTCCAGAGGAGTTCCGCGAGGAGCTTCTTACGCGCACTCGTCGAGAACTTGCACGCATAGAAAGGCTTCGCTCAGAGGAAGAGGGGGCTTAGCTAAATAACAGCCCTTTACAATCCTCAAATCCTCGCTAGAATCCACAGATGTCTGATTCCTCTTTAGTTGAACGCGTGGGGGTGCAGGTTCTTGAGGGATTTTCATCCATTGCCGAGGCGTTCAGCTACCTCGCTATACGCAATGTGCGTGTGGTTGAGATCAACCTCAACAACCCTTACTTTCTTGCCCAGTTAACCGCGGAACCGGAACGCGCAGAGATTGCAAAGGTCGCTCAAGATGAGGGGATAACCTGGGTCGCGCATCTACCTGAAACTATGGGGTTCTTCGAGATCGCAGAGCAGGTCTTTGCTCGCTACCTTACGTGGCTTGTTCGGCTCCAGAAGCAAGCAGGGGAGGCCGGTTGCCGTGCTCTTACGGTTCATTTGGGTTCGGCTCCGTATTTCGCATACTCCGGACAGCGCCGTCAAGGGATTGATCTTTTCCGAGAGTACTACGAGACTACACTGCTTGTGCGTCTGCGCCGCGCAGCTAATCTCTTGCGCAAGGGTCCGCCTTTATGCATCGAGAACGTGGGCGGCTTCCATCAACAGTTCGTCAGGGATATCCTTGAACGCATCGATGGCCTTTCCTACACGATGGATATCGGTCACCTGAAGGTAGCGCATCCGCGCATTGCCGATGCAGAGTTTGATTTCTTTAGAGAGCATTCCGGTGCCATTTGTGTGGTTCACGTTCATGACAACGACGGTGAGTGGGACGCACATCTGCCGGTTACCGATCCGGCGGCTCTTGAACCTTATCTTGGATTTGCCAATGAGTGCGGTGCCTATCTTATTATCGAGGTTCGGCCGCTTGAGGTGGCTATCTCCTCACTCGCGGTTCTGACCGGCATCAAGCGGTAGCTTAGTCTCGATAAAGTCCAACACCTTATCCCTTTTTCCTTTATCCGTGGGTAAAAACAGCTGCACCCCCCGGAAGTTGTCAAGGAAACGCTTGCGGATTGCAAATGTCGAAAGTACGACACCCGATCGGGTAAGGAAGAAGCGGCGGAACATCTTCCAGGACCTGTGGTCGGTATGGTAGAACTTGCGGATGACTATCTCTTCCTGGGTAAGATGGTAGTTTATGGGAACAAAGTGGGGGTTGAATGAGCCGAAGAAAAGAAGAAAGACAAGTGCTCCGGCAAGGATTGCAAGCAGGATCCTGGATGGTGCCTCGCCAGGCACGATATCGTAGACGTATTTGCCGACGGCGAAGATTATGCCGGCAAGGATTATAAGAATGATAACCGTCTTCCATGTATGCTCGGGCGCAAGAAAGGCCCTCCAGCGGATTTCCTTGGGCACTTTCTTTACAGGGGATTTCTTCTTAACCGTTTTCTTGACTTGCGTTGTTCCTTTGCTTGAGGCCTTCGGCGTCTTCTTTGCAGTGGTGTGCGTCGTCTTTTTCTTGGGTGATTCGACGTTCACTGTCCCGCAAGATAAATGGGCCCGGCAGGACTTGAACCTGCAACCAACTGATTATGAGTCAGCTGCTCTGCCGATTGAGCTACGGGCCCGTCGGAGAAAATATGCATCCCGGCTAATCCAGAAGTTTTAGGTTCAACTCTTCCTTATACTTACGCTCAAGCTTGCTACCGAACGGTATCACCGCTATCTCCACAGTTCCAGAGACCACCGCCGAGTAAAGATGTCCTCCGAATGCCAGGAAGTTGGGACCGGAAATGACTACATGAATATGAGCGATGGGTTGAGGCTCCGTCTCGCCTTTTGGCTCGACATCGCCTTCGCCGCCTCCGGCGTCGTCCCAGGCCAGGTTCCCGGTAAGTGATGCTATCTCAAACTCGCCTTCGAACTCCTTGTCGATGTAAGAGCGCTTCTGGGCGTCGAAGTAGCCCAGGTGCGGATTCTCGATTGCTCCAAGACCGCTTAAGAACGCCCCTTCCAGTCTCCGTTCGCGTGCCCAGTTGAGAAGATGCATCATCACCTCTTCACCGCGGTCGAATCTCAATAGATACACCTTGCCGTCCGAGTACTCCTTCATTTACCAATTCTATTCAACATGAGCCTTTTGTAAAGCCCTGATTGACATAACTGGTAAGCGACCTATAATCCATGCAATTATGAGGAAATTCGTGGGGATTTGCCTGATCCTTGCAGGGGCGTTGGGTCTTGGCGCTCAGGAGTTCAGTGTGTTCTACATAGCATCTGCCAACGGGACTCTCAGCTGGTGCCGCTGCCCGGAAGGTCCATACGGAGGTCTGCCGCGCCGCGCAAGCGCTATCAAGGAAGCCCAAGGGGTTGAGCCTTCGTTACTTATCCTTGATGCCGGCGATATCCTCGCCCCCTTCCCCTCGCGTACCAAGGACTCGGTTTTCGTGGAAGTCTACAGAAGAATCCCTATCGATGCGGTGGCGTTCGGTGACCAGGAGCTTATCGAGGGCTTTGATTTCTTTGCCCGGCGCATGAAGAATAACCTGCCATTTATCTCTCTCAACACCTATCGCGATGGCAGGTGTCTTCTTAAACCCTATATAGTGAAGCAAGCCGGTGGGGTAAGGATAGTTATTACCTCTCTCATAAACAAGGACGCGTTTCTTTTCTACGAGCCCTCTAACCTGGGCGGGGTGGAGTTAAGAGACCCGACCTCAGAGCTGCGTTCCATCCTTCCTGAACTGAAGCAGGCGGGTGACGTGATAGTCCTGCTCTCCCACCTGGGGTTTGATGCAGAGCGCAAGATCGCGGCGGAGTTTTCGGATATTGACATAATCATCTCCGGACAAACGCCTGCATACCTGCCTGTGCCTGAAAAGATTGGCAAAACATTTATACTCGGAGCAGGTGCCGATGCCAAGTACTTCGGCCTAGCTAGGTTCAAGCTGGAGGCGGATTCCCTCGTTCTGCTCTCCAACAGAATCGAAACCCTTTCAGATAAGTATCCGGAAGAGCGCAGCATACAGCGGATAATAGCCCCCTATATCGAAGCGGGAGATGTGGAGATTGACTCTGCTCTTATCATCCCCGATACCCAGAAGGTAACCGCCCATTCTCCGGTGAAGATCGAGCTCTTCTACGCCCCTGACTGCGACCACTGCATCAGGATTCTAAAGGTTGATCTACCCCGCCTGGCCAAGCGTTACCCCGGGTTGTTTACCATTAAGCTGCACAATATCGATAGGACCGAGGAGTTCTTCCTTTTAGAGGAGATGGAGACCAAGGCCAACGATCTTGAGAACGATATACCTGTTCTATTCTTCGAAGGTTATGTCCTGGGCGGCGAGGAGGAGGTAAAGCGCGATCTGGATGGACTGCTCCTCAAGCTGCGGCCCAAATACTCTGCGCAGGATTCTGTAAGATATTCAGGGCAGGAGTTTGCTCTAGAGATAGATACTGCGGTTGCTTTAACTTTGGATAGTCTGGAAGCGGTGGGGAAAAAAGAGATCGTTTTCTTTGAGACCTTCGGGTGCCAGGAGTGTGACCGTGCGCTCTCGCTGCTCAAGGGTCTTGCAGCGAAGGACTCAACACTGGTAATCCGCACCTACAGCACAGAGGACCCCGAGGCCAAGGAGCTTCTAGCCGCTTTCGGTGAGGTATATAACATCCCTAAGGATAAAAGGCTTCTTACACCTGTTATCTTCTTCGGGCGCGGCTATCTTCTGAAGTCAGATATCAACTCCGCCAATCTCAAGGCCTTGCTCGAAGAGCAAGGAGAAGAAAGCATCCCCTGGGAGAAGATCGAGGAGGCTCGCGAGAAGGGTGGTGAAAAGATTATAAGGGAGTTCAAGGGATTTCGCATACTGCCCATAATCGGGGCTGGTCTAATCGACGGGATCAACCCCTGCGCGTTCGCCACACTCATATTCTTCATCACCTACCTTTCGGTGCTTGGGGTCCATCGCCGCCGCGTAATATGGGTGGCCGCTCCCTTCATTGCCTCGGTCTTTGCCACCTACTTCCTTCTGGGCTTTCTGGCCTACCAGATACTTGCCTTGCTCTCGGTGCTTAGATGGGTTTCTATTATCATTGTAGCCGCAACCATCGTATTTCTTCTCGTCCTGACCGCCTATTCATTCAACGATTTCGTTTTGCTCAAACGTGGTGAAGGCGAGAAGATCAAGCTCAAACTGCCTGACAGGATCCGCAAGCGCCTGAACCAAATCATTCGCAAGCGCACCACCTTCGGCGGGATAGTGATTGGTGCTGTGGTTACCGGCTTCTTTGTGTCGCTGTTTGAGCTAATCTGCACCGGCCAGGTCTATCTTCCTACACTGGTCTACGTGGTTCAGGTCTCCGAGTTCCGCGCCCGAGCGCTGCTCTATCTGCTTATCTACAACATCGCCTTTATCATCCCCCTGGTGGTGGTATTCATCCTGGTCCGGTTCGGGATGAGTGAGAGACACTTTCAGACGTTCCTTACCCGTCATGCCGCGCTCACCAAACTTCTCACCGCGATCTTATTCATTGTGCTTGCAGGGTTGATGGTTTTCTTCCTGCTCAGAGGGCTTTTATGAGTAATCAGTACGATGTGATCGTCGTCGGCGCAGGACATGCAGGTATAGAGGCCGCGCATGCGGCAGCAAGGATGGGTTGCCGAACCTTGCTTATTACCCTGAACATCGAGAGGATAGGAGAGATGTCCTGCAACCCTGCGATAGGTGGGTTGGGGAAGAGCCAGCTTACCAGGGAGATAGACGCGCTGGGAGGTCTTCAAGGCCGTCTGGCTGACCGCTGCGGCATCCACTTCCGCAGGCTCAACCGAAGCAAGGGACCGGCGGTGCAGTCCACGCGTATCCAGTGCGACAAGGCGCTTTACCGTAAGTTCTCAGCCCGTGTGCTTGAGGAGACTGAAGACCTTTATATATGGCAGGATAAGGTCAAGGGGCTTTATGTCGAAGGCGACAGGGTAGCAGGAGTTGATGCCCTGGCGGCGGGCCGAATCCGTTCAATGGTAGTGGTGCTGACCCCCGGGACCTTCCTGGGGGGGCTTATGCATATCGGCAGCGAGCATTTTGAAGGCGGGCGTTTGGGGGATCAGGCCGCAAACAGCCTGTCCAACACCTTGCGGGTCCTGGGTTTCGAGATGGGACGCTTCAAGACCGGCACACCACCCAGACTTGACGGGCGCAGTCTGGATTATGAGAAGTTAGAGCCACAGCCCGGCGAGGAGCCGCCTCCTGGTATCTCTTTCTTCACCAGGCGCAAGCTGCGCAACCAGGCTTTATGTCATATTACCCGGACTACGCCCGAGGTGCACGAGCTCATCAATGAGAATCTAGACCGCTCCCCGCTCTATACAGGTAAGATCACCGGAACCGGCGTCCGCTACTGCCCGTCTATCGAGGACAAGGTGGTCAAGTTTCAAGACAAAGACTCACACCGGGTGTTTATTGAACCCGAAGGACTATCCACCAACGAGGTTTACCCTAACGGGCTTTCCACCAGCCTGCCCTGGGACGTGCAGATAAGGATGATCCATGCCGTGCCCGGTCTTGAGCGCGCCGAGTTCACTCGTCCCGGCTATGCCATCGAGCACGACTTTGTCCAGCCAACACAGCTTTTTGCCTGGCTCGAAACCAAGACTATTCGCGATCTGTTCTTTGCAGGTCAGATAAACGGTAGCACCGGCTACGAGGAGGCGGCGGCGCAGGGGCTGGTCGCAGGCATCAATGCCGCCCTGAGGATTAAGGGAGAAGAGCCTTTTACCCTGGGCCGTGATGAGGCTTACACAGGTGTCCTTATTGATGACCTTGTTACACGCGGCACCAACGAGCCTTACCGGATGTTCACCTCACGTGTCGAGTACCGCTTGCTTCTCAGAGAAGATAACGCCTACACCCGGCTCTCAGAGAAAGGTTATAGGCTGGGGCTCTTGCGCGAGAGGGATCATCGCAGGGTCCAGGAGGCGGAAAAAGTATGTTCAGAGACGATAAAGCGATTGGAAAAGAGCCGTCCTGAGATTGAAGAAACGAACCTTATCCTTGAAAAGCATGAACTTACGTCCACCACGGACAAGCTGAGCCTTGCTGATCTCCTGCGCCGACCGCAGCTCTCCATTAACGATCTCGATGAACTCGATGAGACGCTCAAGGAACTTTCATCTTTCGTCAGAGAGAGGATACAGATCGAGATCAAATATGCCGGATACATCAATCGCACCCTTGAGGAGGTAAAACGTTTTCAGCGCATCGAGAAGGTGCGGATTCCTGAAGAGCTTTCCTTTGAGCAGGTGCCCGGCCTTTCCAACGAGGTTATCGAGAAGCTTACCGTGATCCGTCCTTCCACCCTGGGTCAGGCCTCGCGCATCTCAGGTATAACGCCGGTGGCGCTCCTGGCGCTCTACCGCTACCTTAAGGCAGAAGATGAGCCAGAGCCTGACAGCTGAGCTGATTTCTTTCAGCAAGGATAGGGGAGCCGATCTTGTCGGGATTGCCGATCCTTCTCGCATACCGCCCGAACGCAACCTGATCTCTGAACAAGTCAAAAAGGGCATGAGTCGCGTGGTGGTGGCAGGAATAAGACTCTCCGAGGCGATACTTGCCGAGATAACCGATCATCCCACCCGCACCTACTATCACCACTACCGTATTGTCAATATGGCTTTGGATCAACTTGCACTTTCCATCACCCGTTTCCTTCAGGAGCGTGACTTTGCCGCCTATCCGGTTCCTGCCTCCCAGATCACAGACTGGAAGAACAAGCAAGGGATATTTTCACACAAGCACGCCGCTGTCCAGGCAGGACTGGGCTGGATCGGACGCTCGAATCTCCTGGTTACCACTCAGTTTGGCTCCCAGGTTCGCTTGGTATCAGTACTTACCGATGCACCCCTAGAAGCTGCCGAACCGCTTCATGAAGACTGCGGCGTATGCCGTGCATGCATTGACGTTTGTCCTGCTCAGGCGATAGCCGACGATCCTGCGGCGTTCGATCACCACCGCTGCTATGCGCAACTTGATAGTTTCGTGCGAAAACGTATCGTGGGTCAGCACATCTGCGGGATATGCGTCCGCGCCTGCTCCCCAGAGCAGGTAAGGAACCGGTGAGTGGGTGCTCCTTTTTAGCCGGAGGCTAACCTGTTCCCCGGAGGGGTAAAAGATCGCAGCGGCAATCATCGATACCCTGTCGTTGCGAGGAGCACGATCTCCCAGATCGTGCGACGAAGCAATCTCTTCACCCCACGCCGTTGCTTCGCAACTCTGCGGGGACCCCGGGATTTTGACCACCTTCTGACTACTTTCTGACCAACTTTTGTCCAACTTCTGCAGAGGTTGACAAACCCTAGATAAAAACTATAATTAAGCGATGGCAGAGCAAGAGTTTGGAGAAGTTATCGCGGTAGAAGGGCCGATAGTGAAGGTGAGGATACGCCCCCAATCTGCCTGTGCGGCTTGCGGCCAGAAGGGTGTATGCTTTGCTGCTGGCAAATACCGTATCCTGATTGCACGGGCTCAAACTGGGATTCATGAGGGCGATATGGTTTCGATAGATTTCCCTTCCGGATCGTCAATTATCTCCTCTTTACTGATCTTCGTCGGTTCGGTGTCTGTTCCTTTGACCGCGTGGCTCATTGCGGAGTTGGCCAAGGCTCCGCTTTGGTTAAGGGTTGCTTCAGCCGCCGCTGCTTTGCTGGTTTACTGGGTATTTCTAATCAGCCTGAATAGACGCCTAAAGCGCTCGGGCTGGTTTCTGCCGCGTGCTGAGAAGACTAAAGGTGGGAGCCAGGAGCCAGCCCAATGAACGAGATCTATCTGGATAACGCCACCACCACTCAGCTTGACCCCTGGGTGCTTGAGGAGATGAAACCCTTCCTCTTGCAGGAGTATGCAGCTCCTTCAGAGCATTTCGGATATCAGGCATCGCTGGATGCGAAGGAGAAGCTGGAGCAGGCACGCGCAACGATCGCCCGATCAATCAACGCCGAACCCGAAGAGATCATATTTACCTCAGGTGGCACAGAGGCCAACAACCTTGCCCTCCTGGGCTTGGCGCGGGCGCTCAAGAAGCCTGTTCATGTGGTTGCTACCGCGATCGAGCATGAATCGGTGCTCAATACCCTAAAGGCTTTGAAGAAGGAGGGGGTGGAGTTCACCCTGGTCGGGGTCGATCAGGATGGTCTCATTAAACTTGACGAATTCAAAGCAGCTCTGCGTCCTGAAACCGTGCTCTGTTCGGTCCAATTGGTAAACCAGGAGGTAGGCACTATCCAGCCTCTAGCCGAGATCGGCAAGCTGTGTGCTGAGCGAGGGATCGGTTTTCATACAGACGCCGTGAACGGCTGGGGCAGGGTTGGCTTTGATGTTAAAAAGACGAACCTCTCGCTTGCCGCCCTTACCGCACACAAGATTCACGGGCCCAAAGGGATCGGCGCCCTTTATAAACGCAAAGATGTAAAACTTTCACCCATCATGTATGGCGGATACAACGAGTTCGAGCTGCGGCCGGGTACCGAGAACCTTCCAGGTGCGGTGGGCATGGCCAGGGCTGTCGAGATGATGAAGCCCGAACATATCGATAAACTCAAGAGGATGCTCTGGGGGGGGATCAAGAAAGAGATACCCTGGGTGCATCTGAACGGCTCCATTGATCGCGGTGCGCCCCATATCATTAACGTGACCTTTGACTACATCGAGGGTGAATCCATCCTTCTGCACCTTGACATGCAGGGAATCGCGGCCGCAACCGGCTCTGCGTGTTTTTCCAAGGCGCTTGAGGCGTCCTACGTTCTTCTTGCAATGGGCAGGCCGCACGAGCAGGCTCACGGCTCAATGCGCTTCAGCTTCTCGCGCTTCAACACCGAAGAGGAGATCAAGCGAACCCTCGATGCCCTTAAGGGGATCGTTGCCGATCTTCGCAAGCTCTCACCCTTGACACCCGACAAGGAGGTCTAGATGCTGCCCTACTCCAAGAAGGTAATCGAGCACTTCAAGCATCCAAGGAACGTAGGAGAGATCAAGGACGCCGACGCTGTGGCAATGGAGGGAAGCCCGGCGTGCGGCGATATGCTGAAGATCTCCCTCAAGGTTAACGAGAAGACCCATGTGATTACCGACATCAAGTTCGAGAGCTTCGGCTGTGCTTCAAACATCGCCACCGCCTCCATACTTACCGAGATTGTTAAGGGGCGCACGATTGAGGAGGCGGAGAAGATCTCATGGAAGCAGGCTGCAGAAGAGCTTGGCGGCTTGCCCCCTGTCAAGATGCACTGTGCAGTTCTGGCAGTGGATGCCCTTCGCTCGGCTATTGAGCAATGGAAGGAGAAGCACGGGCTCGTAGATAAAAAACCTACCACCCCTGACGTACTCCTGCGAAAGCTTCGCAACGTGCTCAACCCCCTTACCGGTGCGTCAATTGTGCGTATGCAGCTTCTTTTGGATTTCGACGTCAAGGATGGAGTGATAACCATTGACCTCGATCTTACGAAAGAGCACAAGTTCGCCGCCCACATCTCCGAGGAGATCCACGAGAAGCTCGATCATCTCTGGGATATAAAGGAGGTGCGCGTTAACTTCGTGGGCGAACCCGAGTCCTAGATTCTCCGTCCAAGAGGGGATGTGCGTTCTCATCGGGAAGACAAACTCATTCAAAATCATCTTTGAGCGGAAGAGAGAGCCATTCCTCCACTTGACAAATCAAGCCGCAGTGATTAAGATCAAGGTGAAATCGCATCAAGATAACCAAACAAGGAGGCGGTATGAACTGGTTGTTAGTGATGCTTTCCCTCATTGCCTCTGGCGAGGTGGATCGGGGGATAACTGCTGAGGTGTGGCCGGTGGAACCTGAGGCTGTCGTTGGGGAGATTCCGGGGCCTTTGCAGGCAGAACAGCTGGGGTTGCGGGTCGTCTATGACTGCCAGACCTATGATGAGGTTAGCTTCCGCATGCTGCTTCCGCCTTTGACCGGACTCGTCCTGCGCTGCGATCCTGACGCCCTTACCCTTGCCGATACCCTTGCACCGGACTACGGTCTGACTGCAGATGCCGAGGCCGCGGTTGAGGCGGCTCCTCGCTGGCTCCGGCCTGATCTCGTGGATAACCTGATGCAGGTGAGCGATTCGCGCCAGAACACCCTGGCTGAGATGATTCTTAACCCTACCGATCCCCGCTTACGCGACGAGATTGCCTTCCAGGCGGCACATATCTCACCTCCACACCTTATGGCTATGGATCTCTCTATCATTGAGCGCAACCTCGATTCACTGTTCGCAATCGATGATGAGCTTGACTATGTTGAGATCGTTGATTACGGGGCCCCTGCAATCGATGATGATTACTACTCTACTGCCCGCTACAAGGGGCTGGATGGTGAGGATACCGTAACCTTTGAAATACCCACTGAGATCTACTACTGGTACGTAATCATGCCGCACATCACAGACGAGCTGCCCAAGATCATCTATAACAAGTTCTGGCGAGAGTTCCTTTACTACGATAACGGCACTACCTCCTATACCGAAGGGGACTATCCCCTCTTGCGCGACGCGCTTGCCGATATCTCCTTTGTCTGGGACGGTGAAAGGCACATCTGGCCCGGTGATCGCGGGCACTCAACTGATATGGGTGCCATAAACGCCATCGGCTGGTGGACCTCAAGGGTTCTGCCGCGTTCTGCTACCTCACCTCGACCTATTCAACCCAACCAGATTGCCACAGACCACGACGGCAACTGCGGCGAGTGCCAGGACCTCTTCTGCGCCGGGCTGCGAACCGGCTTGATTCCTGCCCTGGGTGTGATGGACATCAACGAGGATCACGTCTGGAACGCGTTCTGGTGGCCTGATGATTATCTATCTTCAGAATCGGGCGGGTGGTATCCATGCCAGGTTGATCTGGGCGGCGGGGTCACGCATGCGGCGGACTCAGGCTGTGCTTACGACAAGGATCGCGGCGGCGGCAAGTACTGCTCAATGATCTGGAACTGGCGGCCTGATGGCTATCAGTGGAGTTCGATTGAGACCTACTCGGCCTCCTGCACACTGACTGTAAACGTATACGACAAGGACGGTAATTCTGTACCGAACACTGACGTCAAGCTGTTAAGCGAAGGCTGGAAAACGATTCAGAAATATAAAGGATTTTCCGGGATTACTGACCGTAATGGGGTTTACACAACTACACTGGGAGAAGAACAGAACTACTACGCCTCGGTTTACCTGCAGAGCCTGGGGCAGATTATTGATTCCGCTTCGGCGCTTGCTGGTACGCATTTTTCTATCCCCTGCACACTTACCACCAACTATAAGCCTCAGCCCCGCGAACTTGATTTCTACACCTACGAGCACTTCTCCATCGAAGCAAAGATCGATTCCACCCTCCCATTACCCTCTGAGGAAGTCTGTTACATTGTGTTCTTCAACAACCATGCTGAGATGGGCGAGGTTATCTCCGGTACCGTTTCATTTGAGGGTACGGATTTACGACTTCAGGTTGATGCCGAGTATGATCTTGGACATTGCTCCACCTATTCCTACGAAGAGAGGTCGAGCCAATCGGCTGTGAAGTTTGCTCCAGGTAAGCTTACTGACTTCATGATCACGGATTATGAGGGTGTGCGTGTTTTAGGTGTGGCCGAACCCTTCTCGCCCTCCTCTGTGATGCGAGAACCACTGGTTCTCGAGATGCTGCCATTTTCTCGCGGCAATGTAACAAGCTTTACGATCACCGGCTGTTGGGAACCCGTGAAGCTGGCCATCTATGACAAACTCGGACGCAGGGTATATGAAACTTCAGCTGATCCCGATCCCTCAGGTAACGCGAGTGTAAAGTGGCATGGCATAGATCGCGTGGGACAGTCTCAGCCTTCAGGTGTTTACTTCGTGCGGGTCCAGGCAGGCGACCAGCAACTGACCGGTAAGTTCGTTATGCTGCGTTAGCGAGTAACATTGAGGAAAGGCAGTAAGAGAGAATAAACATCTGCCGGTCATAAATCCACACCCCCAGACAGCTGTCATGGGGCCGTAATAATTTGCGTGACAAGGGGGAGGATTTGCAGGAGCGATCGCTGGATGGAGACAGCCATCGAAAAGATCAAGGGGGTCTCTCGAGAGGGATGTTGGTATGATCAGTAACCGGAGATCTCTTTATATATAGGGCAATCCTTGAGTTTTTCCCTGATCTTGGATTCCATCTCTTTCTTGTCTGGCAATCTGTAGGCCTTTTCGTAGAATGCCCAGGCTTCCTCTTGCTTGCCAGCATAGATATAACGTAGAACCACCTCAAGCACTGCGGACAGATACTCTCCGTGAGGGTCGTCATAGGTTTTAAAATCCAGAGTGTCGTTAAACCCCTTAACCCTTTTTATGTCGTCATCGATTCCTTCGAGTAGATAATCAGGAAAGAGCTGATTGGCCGGAAGATACCTGTTGCTCTCCCCGTATTTAAAAACCACCGCTGGAAGAGGCGAAAGGGCGTGGGGGAGACGATCGAAGTAATCGAATGTCAGGATCGTCTGTGTAAATTCAAACATGCCGTCCGCGTCAAGATCCACAGGGGTCAAGCCATAACCCACCGGGTACTCCTCACTGACGTAGATCACCTCGAAATCAGGGAAGAAGTTCATAATCCAGTAAGACCAGCAGCAATGAGCGCCACCAGAGAACTGCTCTACGATCAACTGTGACGTTTCCGGACCTAGAAACGGGAATAAGCCGAAATTGGTCCATTCCTTAAGCTGCCCGCCTGAGGTGAATGTTGTTATTACTTCGTCCCCTTTCTTAAGGGTGGAAAACCAAACCTCGTTTTGTGAGTCGTAGACCCTTGTTACTTCGTGACCCTGGTAAAGCAGCGTATCTTTCTTAACGAAAACGCTGTCCAGGACTTTGGGGTAAAGCGGGGCAGCTGCAAACAAAGAAAAGATAAGCAAGACACGAATACTCATAATGAAATAATACAACCTTCTCCCCTCATGTCAATCCCGAGTAGCTCTCTGTCTCTTTTGTACTGGATGATGCCTACTTTAATAATCAGTAGAATGTATGTTAAGAGATTGACAATAAAAACTTCTTGACAAGTGATAAAGAAGGCGTAGTATCATTTTATGAGAAGGATAGCTTTCTTCCGGGAGGGAAAGAGCGAGAGAGGAGAAGAGGGGGGAATTGTTACAAATTCCACGAACCCCATATCAAAACCAAAGGAGGAGCCATGCGAAGAGCAATGTTGGTGGTTATACCGCTGGTTATATTTTTAGCCGGCGCTCTCCACGCCTCGTTCCTTGAACGCCTCTCGATCAACGCAGGCTACGATTATCAATCTTGGGATACCGACCTCGATACCATAGAGCTCGTTTTTACTTTGGACGATTACACTGATTCTGAGGAGATCACCACCGAGGAGATAGACTTAGAGAACGAGCGCAAGAACTACTACAATCAGATTCACAACTTCGGTCTGGATATAGGATATGTGGTCATCAAGGGACTGGAGGTCAACGCCGGCGCAGGCCTTGCCGTTATCCAGCTTGAGACAAGAGAGGTTATCCAGTTCGATACCACAGAGCCGTTCGAGGAAGAGATAGATAACCTCATGGATACCAAGGTACCCGGGTTCTACGTTAAAGGCGGCTTGAACTTCCGCCTTCCGGTATACCGGATGCTTTACGTCTCGGTATCCCCTGAGGTATCCTACACCCTTATCAGGGATATGAACGTGATAGACCCTGACAACGACGACATCCCCACGACCTACGAGCTGCAGGAGATGACGCTGGACCAGGACGTTCTCGCCTGGCAGGGAAGCGTTCTTGCCGGTCTTGATTTCGGCTGGATATCTCCCTACGTGGGAGGTCGCTACAAGGGCTTCAGGCAGCACCTGGCGCACGACGAGAGCTTTATCGCCTTCGGCGATCTGCCGCTCGAGCACGACTGGGAGCTGTACTTCAAGCCCTCTTCGGTGTTTGTCGGCCTGGCAGGCATCTCCTTCCGGATAGCGAAGCATGCCCATCTTGAACTTGAGGGGAGCATGGGAAAGGGCTTTTCAATAGCAAGCAAACTGCGCATCAGCTTGTAGCGGTTTGAAAGGAGGAAATCATGAAAAAGTCTATTATGGTATTGACCATCCTTGCCTTGCTCCTCCCCACCCTCGTGTTTTCTCACGGTACGTTGTCTACCATTGAGGGCGTCAAGGCTATGAATCCGCTGACGGGAGCCTATTACAACGGTTATGCCTGGATATTCTATACCGGCCAGTGGTCAGACATGGAACGTTTAATGTATTACAGGGTAAAGGTGAATGAAGACGGCTCAATACATGCAGACAATGTAAAAGCTACTAAAGCAGGAAATCACCCGGTACCCTATGTGATCCCCCAATGCTGCGCTGTGTTCAATGAGAGTCTGTTCTTCTTTACCAGTGATGGTGGGTCGATCAAGTACCGCTACCTTAGCGGCGACAATGCGACCGAGTGGAGTCCTTCGTGGCATAACGTACAAGACTCAGTCGGAAAGCTCCCTCCGTTTTGGCTTCCTTATCCATTTGACAATACCTGGGGGGGATCGTTCGCTGCGGCGACCATGAACGGAAAACTGTATATCTTTGGAGTGGATAACAGCTACCGTTTGAGTTACGTGTACTCCTCCGATGGTCTTAGCTGGAGTGGTAGTGATTTGAATTATGGTGGAGTAACCAACCTCACATTTAACGTCCAGGATTGCAATCTATCGGCCTGCACCTTTGTTACCAAGGACGGAGAAGAACGGGTGATGATTGCCGGAAGATTCGGTAAAAGAATCCAGACCGTGCTCTTCGATGGTGAGAAGTTCTACAATGCGGAAAAAACCCTGGAATGGTGGCCTATGGGAGTTTCTTTAGTCGCGGGCTCGGTAGAGCAATGTAGCAGTGGAGGCATGGTGCAGCTTTTCTGGGTCACGAAAGAAAAGGGAACTGTTTATATCTACCGCAGGGAATGCGACATTGACAACAACGTATGGACTGCAGAACCTTTTCACCCGTCCAATGAGTACCTCACCAACTGGTACAAATTTCCTGAGAAATGGGGCCCTGCCTGGGCTCCGGCTTTTTCCTACTTCAAACCCAATGGCGACAATCTGAAAAAAGAGGTGTGGTGCGTCCACCTTGTATACCACTACCCCTACGAGAATCTGCCTATGTACATCCTCCGCTTTCAATCTGATCAGTTGGTAAGGGTAGCAATTGAGTCTCAATACTGCGGCGATACAACCTACAAATCACTATGGAACCTGGTTGGAGTGGTGGAAGGCCCTCCGCCTTTTGTTCTTAACGGCAGGGACCTCCAGGAGTTGAATGATGGGGGGGAGCATCCCTCTATGTTCGAGTACGGTCGCTCCACCGGGGAGGCTGCTGAAAGCTCGCATGAGAGTTCCATGGAACTTTTTGTATCCGTTGAGCACGAGTTTGGATTTGTGAACTTTGGAGCGGAATACAGATATGCTCTAGATGAGAAATTCTGTACGAAGACAGAGTTCACGACCGAGACCGTTTACGAGACTCATCCCGTACCGGTCTATTCTTACGGATACTACGTCTACCTCAAACCGCAAGTAACCAGATGGAAATACTCTGTGAAGGACTGGAAGGGCAACCCTACAGGGCGTTATGAATACATCTTCTCGATTTCAAAAGCTGTCCTCGATTTTGTACCCTACGATATGACAAAGGTTCCCGGTTCTCCTGACCCCCACGACATTACCAGTTATCTAAACAGAAAACCTGCTACAAAGTATCTAAGGATATCTGAACAACCCATGAACTGGTCTACAGGTGTGAGGCAGACTTTCAACTTTACTGGAGATACTACGATCTCCCACACCACCACTTCCAAGCATACCTGGGAGGTGCATACTGGAGTTATGGACATCTTTGACGTAGGTTATGGGGGCAGTATTGGATTTGAAGAGACACACTCCTACTCCTTTGGTGAACACATAGGGGTAAGGCTTGCCTGCCCTGATCCCCGTCCTGACAGTACCGACGACATAAAACGCTTCGAGATGATCGCCTATTGGCTCCAGCCTGACTCCAAGGATAGTGCCTACTGGATTCCTGGCGGCCACATAGAATACCAGAAACCCTGGTGCATTACCTGGGAAGTGACCAGGATCGAATACAACAACGGAACCGTGCTTGAAGACGTGAAAGAAGAGGAACTGGCAGCCTGCCTGAACCTGGATGTCGCCGGCATCTTCAGTGATCTTACCATAAGCTACTCCCTGCCCCGGACCGCACCCATCTCCATCAAGATCTACGATGCAAGCGGCAGGCTGGTTAGGACCCTTGTCTGGGGAACCGAGGAGGCAGGCGAATACACCATCTCCTGGGACGGCAGTGACGATCGCGGCAGAGCGCTATCATCGGGCGTCTATTTCGCGAGGCTTGAGGCAGGCACAGAACAGAGGCTCGCAAAGATCGTGCTTCTGAGATAGGAAATCTCACCACCCGGTATTAGTTCAACCTCGTGCCGGCTCCGAAGGAGCCGGCACTGCATTTACATATTTTGAACTCAAACCGACAGAGCCCTTCTTGACAAGGGCATAAAAAAGACTAGTATCCCCCCTTATGAATTGGAAGTCCGATATCGGGGGGGGGGATATTGAGGGTTAACAAGAGGAGTATCTGTAATCCCCCATTAAACCAAAGGAGAAGCAATGCGAAGAGCAATGTTGGTGATCATACCGCTGGTTATATTATTAACCGGCAGTCTCCACGCCTCGTTCATTGAAAGATTCTCCGTAGATGCAAGCTACGGGTTTGAGTCCTGGGACGCAGAGCTGGATACCCTGGGGTTGTTTCTCACCATAGGAGATGCGAGTGGTGAGATCCCTTTCACTGAAGAGGAGATAGCCTGGGAAAACGAGATTTGCAACTTCTACAACCGGATCCACAACTTCGGTCTGGATATAGGCTTCAAGGTCATCAAGGGACTAACGATTAATGCCGGCGCCGGTCTTTCCGTTATCCAGCTGGAAACCAGAGAGGTCTACGAGGAAGGAGTTGACACCGTGGTGGATTATCTTGTTGACACCAAGGAGCCTGGCTTCTACCTGAAAGGCGGCCTGGAGTTCCGCCTTCCCGTCTACCGTGCTCTTTTCATAGAGGCCTCACCTCAGGTTTCCTATACCATGATCAGGGACATGAACCTCGTGGATCCTGACGACGACGAGGTCCCCGAGGTCTACGAACTCCTGGATCGCAGCTTAAACGAGGACGTGCTCGCCTGGCAGGGCAGCCTGATTACCGGTCTTGATTTCGGCTGGATTAACCCTTATATCGGCGGCCGCTATCAGGGATTCAGGCAGCACGTGTCGCATGATCAGACCTTTCTGGAGATAACGGAAACCGATACGACCATGATTATCCATGATGAGGAGATGTACTTTGTCCCCTCGTTGGCCTTTGCGGGTATTGCCGGCCTTGAGTTCAGGATAACCGAGCACCTCCATCTGTCCCTTGAGGGTAGCTTAGGAAGAGGTTTTTCAATATCGAGCAGGCTGGAGTTCGGTCTCTAGCCGCTTGAAAGGAGTCAAGATGAAAAGGATTTTTATCGCAGCGCTCCTGGCGCTTGTTTTCATCCCCAGTCTGGTTTTTGGTGCCGATTTTACCAAAAAGATTCTGGGAGTATATGGCGGCACAGAACCAGGTTTGTGTAGTGCCTACTATCACGGCTTTACCTGGTTATTCTACCGGGGCCCTGGTTATGTTCTATGCAAAAAAGTGGCAGAAGATCTTAAGACAGAGAGTGAGCATATTGAATGGTTGAGCTCCGGCTATGATCCAGGTGCTGCTTGCGTGTTCAAGGACAGCCTGTACTTCTTTATGGTGAACACTTCCGACAGGACAATCGGGTATATCCACCTTAAAGGAAGCACGTGGGATTCCACAAAAACGATAACTATCGACGGCCAGCACGTAAAAATGGGCAAAACGGTAACCAGTGACATGGGAGCAATGGCTGCGGCGGTGCTGAATGATACCCTGTACCTCTTCTTCATATACGAGGAGCATGAGGGAGACGTAAGATATGCGTACACCTCAGACGGTGTAAACTGGATTGATGGACACGGGATAATCGGACCGATAGTCGGTAATGTAGCGGCATGCAACTATCAAACCCCGGACGGTGAACAGCGCCTGATGATTGCTTGGATGTACAAGGATTGGGATTATCAGGTAAGCGCTGCTTACTTCGACGGGAATAATATCCGCCAGGCATGGGCGCTCAAAACGGACAAAGGCAAAACGGTTTACGCAACCGCGGTGTCATCGATCTTCGGTTCGGCCCCGTCGTATGTGCACACCTCAGGGCATCTCGAGGTGCAGTTGTTCTATGTTGAAAAGGCGAAATACAATTCTCTTAAGCGCGCCATCTTCGACGTTAACACCGGCACCTGGCACGCAAACGATAAGCCGCTTGACAGACATGCCAAGGAGCTTTGTGCTGTCCCTATGTTCACAACAGAAGGTGCCAACATACGCAAGGAAGCATGGTGTGTCTACAGTAAACCGAACTACCCGGTAAAAGGGGAAACCGAGTTCGATATCCTATGCTACGACTCCGACTTGATAGTGGTCGATCCGCATGCGATGATATCTCATGAGATGGATACCATCTACCGGGGGCTGTGGAGCCTCATAGGAGTCCTGGAAGGGCCCCCTCCTTACCACCTTAACGGGAAAGAGTTCGATCCTGTGGATCCTCCTACAACCTTCATATTCGGGACAGAGGAAGAAAAGGGAAATGAGATCACTCATGAGTATGAGATGTCATTTCTCGCCCACGCAGGTGTTGATATCAAAGGATTTGGGGCCTCGGCCGAATATCGGCACGGCATGGCTTCCAAGTACACCTGGGACAGCACTTTTACCAAGAGTGTTGAATATACCGTATCTCCAGATCCTGTCAGTAATTGGGGGTACCACGTCTTCCTCAAGCCGACCATAACCCGGGGTAAATTCGAAGTGCATGACTATCAAGGTAACCCTTACGGGATTTACGACTACTTTTTCTTCGTCACCGGCGGCAACATCCAGATTGAACCGTACGAGATGGATTCGGTTAACACCCACTTCATTGAAACTTTTGAAAACAGGTATCCTGATCCACAGGACACGATATGTTCAGGCGAGGTTACCTGGCTGCACACCCTCCAATCCAAGGTGAGTTTCGGTACCCAAACAGAAAACAAAACCACCAACACAACCAGCAATACCCTTAAGGTAGAAGCCGGCTTTAAGAAAATCTTTGATATAGGTGGAGCTTGGGAGGGTTCCATTACCTTTGAAGGAACTCACTCCTCTAGCATCAATAAGAATCTGGGTTTCGAACTGAACGGACCGGCGTGTGGTGCCCCCCGCCCCGGCTTTCCGGAAGACGTGGTGAGCTACAATCTGAGGGGCTACTGGATACAGTCCCGCCACAGCAACTACTACTGGATTCCTGATGATTACAAGGATTGTCGCCCCTGGTTATTTACCTGGAACGTGACCAATATCGTATATCAAGAAGGGTCTGCTGAAGACGTGGAAGAAGAAGAGCTGGCAGCCTGCCTGAACCTGGATATCGCCGGCCTCTCAAGTCAGGTCACAATAAGCTATACCCTGCCCCGGACCGCACCCGTATCCCTCAAGATCTACGACCCGAGCGGCAGGCTGGTTAAGGCACTTGTCTCAGGTGAAGAGGCGGCAGGCGAACACAGTATCTCCTGGGACGGTTCGGATGATCGAGGTAGAGCATTAGCAGGTGGTGTCTACTTCGCGAGACTGAACGCGGGTGAAGAAACGAGGCTCGCAAAGATAGTCCTTACGAGATAAGTAAGCCCGTACCCGATTTACGGATTGTGCGAAGCCCGACTCCCTTGAGTGGAGTATGGACTTCAATAGCAAGCAAGCTGGAGATCGGTCTCTAGCCGCTTGAAAGGAGTAAACGATGAAAAGGATTTTAACGGCAGCGCTCATTGCGCTGGTATGCATCCCCAGCCTGGTTTTTGGCAGCGATTTTACCAAACATTACCTTGATAAACACCCTGTTGCAAAGAGAGGCAAGCCAGTGGGTGTCTACTATGGAGGCGATGCTTGGATATTCTACTCTAAATCACAAGGGTACGGGATTGACTACATGAAAGTAACAGCTGATTTCAAGAAGGAAACAGGACAAGTTTCAGAAATGGACGGCTGCTCTCCAGGCTGTTGCTGCTTATTTAACAAAACACTGTACCTCTTTGGCGTGAACGCGGGTGATAGGACCATCGAGTATTCCCATCCCATAGGTGGCGAAACCTGGGCTCCCAAAAAAAGGATCACTATCAATGGCCAGCACATAAAAATGGGCAAAACGGAAACCAGTGCCATGGGTGCAATGGCAGCGGCAGAGCTGAACGGTACTCTGTACCTCTTCTATGTAAGCGATGACCTGGGAACTATAAAGTATATCAAAACCTCAGACGGTGCGAACTGGATTGCCCCATCAGGGGCGGAAGTTGATTTTTGTTCCGGTAATGTATCGGTATGCAACTATCAAACCCCGAACGGGGAACAGCGTCTGATGATTGCTAACCCAGACGACGATTTTTCGTTGAGTGCTGCCTCCTTCGACGGAGATGCTATTACCAAGAGGTGGGAAATCCGAACGGACAAAGGTAAATGGATTGGTGCTTGCTGGGTGACATTGATCGCCGGTTCTGCTCCCTCGTATTCGAGCACCCCCGGACATCTCGAGGTACAGTTGTTCTATAGCGGAAAGTCGAAGCATTACCCTCTTAAACGCGCCATCTTCGACGTTAACACCGGCACCTGGCACGTAAACGATAAAACGATTGATTTACTGTACCACTCGGGCAGTTGGCCTTGTGCTTTATCCAACTTCAAAACAGAAGGTGCTAACATTCGCAAGGAGGTATGGTGTTTCTATCCTTACGCCTACGCCACGGACCGGGATCTCACTCTACCGTGTGTTCTAAGCTATACCTCTGATTTACTGGTGGTTGATCGAGATTCTACGATATCTCAGGAGATGGATACAACCTACCGAAAGTTGTGGAGCCTTTTAGGGGTCCTGCAAGGGCCTCCCCCTTACCACCTTAATGGGGTAGAATTTGGGAGCCCTCCAACAACCTTCACCTTCGGGACAGAGGAAGAAAAGGGGACTGAGATCACTCATGAGTATGAGATGTCATTTTTTAGCCACGCAGGACTTGAGAAGTCTGGAGTTGGAGTCTCGGTCGAATATGAGCATGCCATGGCCACCAAGCACACCTGGGACAGCATATTTACTAAAGGCGTTGAATATACAGTATCTCCAGATCCTGCCTATAATTGGGGATACCGCATCTTTCTTAAACCGACCATAACCAGGGATAAAATCGAATTGCTAGATTATCGGGGCGCCCCTGTCGGAATTCACGACTACTTTTTCTACATCACCGGCGGCAATATCCAGATTGAACCGTACGAGATGGATTCGGTTAATACACATGACATCACGAGTTTTGAAAACAGGTATCCTGATCCACAGGACACAGTATGTTCAGGCGAGGTTACCTGGCTGCCCACCCTTCAATCCAAGGTAACTTTCGGAACCAAGACAGAATACAAGACCACCAACACGACCAAGAATACCCTTAAGGTCGAAGGTGGCTTAAAGAAAGGAATCTTCGATATTGGTGCAGGTGGGGAGGGTTCCATAACCTTTGAAGGAACTCACTCCTCCAGCATCAATAAGAAGTTGAGTTTTGAGGTGGACGGACTGGCTTGCGGCGATCCCCGCCCAGGGTACCCGGAAGACGTCAAAAGCTACAATCTGAGGGGCTACTGGATCCAAGCCCGTGAGGGTGTAGATTACTACTGGATTCCTGATGATTACAAGGATTGTCGTCCCTGGTTATTCACCTGGAACGTAACCAACATCCAATATCAAGAAGGGTCTGCTGAAGATGTGGAAGAAGAGGAGCTGGCAGCTTGCCTGAACCTGGATGTTACCGGCTTCTCCAGTGGGGTCACCATAAGCTACTCCCTGCCCCGGACCGAGCGAATCTCCCTCAAGGTCTATGACGTCAATGGCAGGCTGGTGAAAGCCCTTGTCTCAGGTGAAGAGGCCACTGGTGATCACAGCATCAACTGGGACGGCTCGGACGATCGTGGCAGAGCGCTATCATCGGGCGTCTACTTCGCAAGGCTTGAGGCAGGCACAGAACAGAGACTCGCAAAGATCGTTCTTCTGAGATAAGGAGGTTTCAGACGAGGCATTGATTGTCAAGGGTCCGGCTCCCAAGTGGGCCGGGGCTTTGATTTTATGCCTCGTTGCGCTGCGCTGATAGGTGCGCTGAAAATGGGAATGGGAAAGGAACATAGACTCTGCCTGCTAACCATCTCTTGGCGCACAGACTCGATTTGCTTGACAACCTTTGCTATCACGGGTAGAATCAAGTAGAGCATAGATGAAACGATGCAAACAAACCTGGAGGTTTTGATGAGAGCCAATGGCCGTAGTATTCCCCTACTTGCACTTGCCGTGATATTGTTGCCCCTTGCGGCCGGGGCGATTCAAGCGGGCGAGCTGCAGTACGTTTTAGAGTTTTCCTCAAGCGAGCTTCGTATAGAAGCGGTTGGCGAGTATACCCTTATCTCGTTTTCCGACGCCTGCTACGACGCCCAGCCAGGGCATCCACTCGTGCCTTTCATGGCCAGGCGCTATCTTCTTCCAAGGGGTATGCGCGTAAGCCGGGTTCGCCTTGAGGCCACAAGCATCAGGACGCTTAGCGTGGCTAAACCACTCTATCCTGCGCAGCCCGCAAGGCCTTTCAGCTTACAGAAGGTTGAGTTTGTCGAGCCGCTTGCAGAGGTCTATTTCTCCACTGTGCCCTTGTTCGATTTCCAAGCCGAGCTCTTATCCGAGGGTCTCCTGGAGGGCGAACGGATCGCGGCGATTGCACTGCGTCCTATCCACTACATACCGGCCCAGGGCAAGATAGAAGTTGCTGAAAACATGGTACTTACGATCGAGTACGAGCAGGACTTTACCTATGACGGCGGATCGGTCCGTCTTTCCGCTGGTCAGTCAGCGAGTCTTAGGCAGAGGCTTCGGGGTTTGGTCGAGAACCCCGAGCTGTCCGGCGCGCTTACCACCTTCTCGGTCCCTGCCCCTGACGGGTATCGTCATGCCATCGTGACGCCCGCATCGCTCGTAAGCTCGTTCCAGCCGCTTGCCGACTGGAACACAAAGCTGGGCGACCGGGACACGGTGGTTTCTTTGGAGAGCATCGATGCCGGTTTTAGTGGCCGGGATCTTGCCGAGAAGATACGCAACTTCGTCGCCTATGCGCACGAGGAGTGGGGGCTTGAGTATCTACTGCTTGGAGGAGACGCGCAGCTGGTACCCACGCGGGATTGCTGGGTGTTCTCCTACAGCGGGGGTCACCTCGATATAATTCCAACGGACATGTATTTCGGGGCCCTGGACGGCGATTGGGATGCCGACGGCGATGATGTCTTCGGGGAGATGAACGACAACCCTGACCTGTATGCCGAGGTTGCGGTTGGTCGTGCCTGTGTTGACAATGCAGACCAGGTCGAGCTTTTTGTTGATAAGGTGAAGGCCTACCAGGAGAATCCGCCCTCAGACTTCGCCGACAAGCTTATGCTGCCGGCTGAGATATTATGGACAAACCCCTATTACCCGGGTGACGCAACCAACAATACCATCGCCGATCTTACGCATCCTGCAACGAGAATCGCCAGGATGTACGAGACCCAGGGAACGCTTTCACGTGCAGCGGTCCAGGATTCGCTTAACGATGGCGTGGGCATCGTTCACCACATGGCCCACGGGAATGTGATCGGCATCTCATGTGCGAATGGTCTGTTCATCACCACCCATGCGAACAATCTTACCAATGCTGGCAAGACCCCGGTCTACGTTTCCATCGCATGTCTGGTGGGGGCTTTCGACTACAACAGCCCGGACTGTCTGGTCGAGGCGTTCCAGAATGCAGAAGAAGGTGGCACGGTGGCCTGGGTAGGCAACTCCCGCTACGGCTGGGGTACACCACCAGCACGCGGCCCCTCCGAGGACCTGGACGTATCCTTCTTCGAGACCCTCTACGATAAGGCGAACCCCGAGGCGGGCCCGACCCTTATTGCGGCTAAGGACGATAACGCCGGATACTGGGGCTCCTATTGGGTCGGACGCTGGTGCATATACGAACTCAGTCTCTTCGGCGATCCTGCCATGCCAATCCATTCGCGTGAGATCTCGGCTTTCATTGTCACCCACGACGAGCCGCACGCAGGTCCTCAGACCTTCAAGGTCACGGTCGGCTCAGAGGCCGGTTACCCGGTGGAGGGTATGCTCGTTTGCGTTCGCCAGGAGCCTTACGTGTACGCTTGGGCAAGGACCGACGCTGAGGGCGAGGCCTATCTGGATATCAATCCGGTAGCAGGTCCGATGAGCCTTACCGTGAGCGGAGTAAATCACCGTGTGTGGATTGATAACGATCTAGAGGCGCTGGGTCGCGACCTTGCATGTACCCGCATTATCGATCCGGTGGGCAAGATCGAGCGAGGAGAGATAAAGCCCAGAGCGGTCATCGCCAACCTCGGCAGAGGCGTGGACTCATGCTACGCCAAGTGCCGTATCACAGGGCCGGGTGCCCACTACGAAAAAGGCGATCTTGAGGGCATCGTTTACCTCGATCCGGGCGAAGAGGACGACGTAAACTTCCCCTCATGGACGCCACCGGGTGGACCGGGGGACCGCTACAGGGTCGAGGTGACCGTATACCTCTGGCCTGAGAAGACGACAGAGGATGAGAATCCATCCAACAACACCCAGGTCGGCTACTGCGATATACTGGCTGGCGTTGAGGTCACAGCCACGACGATCGTGGCTCCTGAGCAGGACTCAGCCTGTGCACGGACGAACCCTGAGGCCTGGTTTACGAGCATCGGCACTGAGCCGGCAGAGGGGTTCTACTGCCACTCGGAGATCGCATCCATAGGTTATCACACCGCACCTTACCACGACAGCTTCTACGTAGCAGGGCCTTTGGAGCCCGGCGACTCCACTAACGTGAAGTTTGCCTCCTGGGTCTGCTCGGACAGCCTTCTATACATGGCCACCTTCTACGCTACCAGTGCAACTGAGGATTATCTGGCGTCCATCCCTATGGGTGTGATGTTCCAGGGCGTGCCTTGGACAGGCATAGCTGAAGAACCCGATGTGCTTCGGATAGAAATTGCAGGGCCTAACCCTTCTGCAACAGGCACCTTTGTGAGTTACTCTGTTGGGACCCCGACCAAGGTAACAGTTCGCATCTTTGACGTGACCGGTAAGCTGGTGCGTACGCTTCAGGAGGGCGAGCTTTCAGGTGAGGGCAGCCTTTCATGGAACGGGACGGACGATGCAGGCAGAAGGCTTGCAGACGGCCTGTATTTCATAAGGATAGCCACACCCCAGTTCACTCGTACCGCCAAGATCGTCCTTCTGAGATAAGGCGTTTTCAACTCGGTGGATTAGCACCGGCGGCCCGACTCCCTGGGAGCCGGGCCGCTTTATCCTGATCTTGCGCAAGATACCTAAGACAGGAACGGTTTCTGAATAGGCAGGTTTCTTAAGCTGGTTGATATAGGCAACTTGCCTCTTAGACACTTGACAAGGGAAAAGATTCGCCTATAATCATCAGTTGTAGGGAGAGGAGAGTGTTACAAAAGTGAACGGCGGAAGGACGGTGTCCTTCAGCCTATGTTCTTTGGAAAATTGGGAGTGCAAGCGGAGAGTACAAGTTCAAGCTACTAAGGGTGTACGGTGGATGCCTTGGTATCTGGCGGCGATGAAGGACGTGGTAAGCTGCGATAAGCGTCGGTGAGGTGCAAACAACCTTTGACCCGGCGATCTCCGAATGGGAAAACCCAGCGAGAGTCATGTCTCGTTATCCCTGCCTCAATGAGACAGGGAGGCCAACCCGGGGAAGTGAAACATCTCAGTACCCGGAGGAAAAGAAAGCGAAGCGATTCCCCCAGTAGCGGCGAGCGAAAAGGGAGAAGCCTAAACCGATTGAGGTGCCAAGCCTGCAGGCCTTGCCTCAGCGGTGTCGTGGGACCTGGTGTCCCGGAGCTGCAGCTCCCGGGAAGGAGTTACAAAACGCATCTTCTAGCCGAATCGTCCTGGAAAGGCGAACCAGAGTAGGTGATAGTCCTGTAAGCGAAAGGGGATGTGTCTTCTAGCCAGGCACCCGAGTACCACGGGACACGTGGAACCCTGTGGGAATTCAGGCGGCCCACCGTCTAAGGCTAAATACGTCCAGATGACCGATAGTGGACCAGTACTGTGAAGGAACGGTGAAAAGAACCCGGAGACGGGAGTGAAATAGAACCTGAAACCGTGCACCTACAATCAGTAGGAGCCTAGTGCTTGTTCGGACTGTGTCCGTTCAAGCACGGGTGACTGCGTGCCTTTTGCATAATGAGCCGGTAAGTTACTTTGCGCGGCAAGGTTAAGCCCTTAAGGGGCGAAGCCGTAGCGAAAGCAAGTCCAAACAGGGCGCGAAGTCGCGTATAGTAGACCCGAAGCCTGGTGATCTACCCATGGCCAGGGTGAAGCGAGGGTAACACCTCGTGGAGGCCCGAACCGGTGGATGTTTCAAAATCCTCGGATGAGCTGTGGGTCGGAGCGAAAGACTAATCAAACCAGGTGATAGCTGGTTCTCCCCGAAATGTCTTGTGGGACAGCCTCAGGTGTTCAGTAACGGAGGTAGAGCGACTGATTGGATAAGGGGAAGAGATTCTTCCCCAAGTTCAGCCAAACTCCGAATGCCGTTACTCTAGAGCCTGGGAGTGAGGCTGTGGGGGATAAGCTCCATGGCCGAGAGGGAAACAACCCAGACCATCAGCTAAGGCCCCTAAGTGTTGGCTAAGTGGCAAAGGAAGTGGAATTGCCCAAACAGCTGGGATGTTGGCTTAGAAGCAGCCATCATTTAAAAAATGCGTAACAGCTTACCAGTCGAGTGGTTCCGCGCCGAAGATATAACGGGGCTAAGTCAGCCGCCGAAGCTATGGGTGGCGCTCTTTAGAGCGTCGCGGTAGGGGAGCGTTCCGTAAGCGTGTGAAGGCGTGTCGTAAGGCGCGCTGGACGTATCGGAAGCGATCATGCCGGCATTAGTAGCGACAAGACAGGCGAGAAACCTGTCCGCCGAAAGCCTAAGGTTTCCTGGGGAAGGTTAATCCGCCCAGGGTTAGTCGGTCCCTAAGGCGAGGCCGAAAGGCGTAGCCGATGGGAAACGGGTTAATATTCCCGTACCGGTTGCGAACCGTTATGAGCTATGGGGGGACGCAGGCGCAAGAGATGATCCACCTGTTGGATGGTGGTCCAACTCCGGAGGGTGGTCCGTAGGTAAATCCGCGGGCCTGAGCCCAAAGGAGGAATGGAAGGCCTTTGGCCGCAAACTCGTCTCAAACACCTGCCGAGAAAAGCCTCTATGCCAGGTTCACAGCCGACCGTACCGTAAACCGACACAGGTAGGCGAGGAGAGAATCCTAAGGCGCTCGAGTGATACTCCGTTAAGGAACTCGGCAAATTGATCCCGTAACTTCGGAAGAAGGGATGCCTTCCCGGGCGAGTCAACTCGTTTGGCAAGTTTGGGGAGGTCGCAGAAACCAGGCCCCGCCGACTGTTTATCAAAAACACAGGGCTCTGCTAAGTCGCAAGACGACGTATAGGGCCTGACGCCTGCCCGGTGCCGGAAGGTTAAGGAAGGGGGTCACTCCTCTTTTTGAGGACGAAGCTCTCGACCGAAGCCCCGGCAAACGGCGGCCGTAACTCTAACGGTCCTAAGGTAGCGAAATTCCTTGTCGGGTAAGTTCCGACCCGCACGAATGGCGTAACGAGTGGGGCGCCGTCTCGACGGAGTGCTCGGCGAATTTGTAGTGGCGGTGAAGATGCCGCCTACCCGCGATTGGACAAAAAGACCCCGTGAACCTTTACTGTAACCTGGTATTGGGTCTTGGCCATCCATGTGTAGTATAGGTGGGAGACTTTGAAGCCTGGACGCCAGTCTGGGTGGAGTCATCGGTGAAATACCACCCTTGGGTTGTTGGGGCTCTAATCCATGCATCAAAGCTGGAGACAGTGCCAGGCGGGCAGTTTGACTGGGGCGGTTGCCTCCTAAAAGGTAACGGAGGCGTTCAAAGGTTTGCTCAGCACGGACGGTAACCGTGTGCAGAGTGTAAGGGCATAAGCAAGCCTGACTGTGAGGCCGACGGGCCAAGCAGGCGCGAAAGCGGGACCTAGTGACCCGGTGGTTCCTTGTGGAAGGGCCATCGCTCATCGGATAAAAGGTACTCCGGGGATAACAGGCTAATACCGCCCAATAGTTCTTATAGACGGCGGTGTTTGGCACCTCGATGTCGGCTCAGCGCATCCTGGGGCTGGAGAAGGTCCCAAGGGTTGGTCTGTTCGCCCATTAAAGCGCTACGTGAGCTGGGTTCAGAACGTCGTGAGACAGTTCGGTCTCTATCCATCGTGGGCGCAGGAGACTTGAGAGGAGCTGTCCCTAGTATGAGAAGACCGGGATGGACGCACCTCTGGTGTACCGGTTGTCGCGCCAGCGGCATCGCCGGGTAGCTATGTGCGGAATGGATAACCGCTGAAAGCATCTAAGCGGGAAGCCAACCTCAAGATTAGGTCTCCCGGGGCTCAAAGCCCCCTGAAGGCCGCTCGAAGACTACGAGTTTGATAGGCCACAGGTGTAAGTGCAGTAATGCATTCAGCCGAGTGGTACTAATCGGCCGTGAGGCTTGAACTTTTCATGCTTGCACTCCCTACTTATTTCACCCCGAAGAGTTTAATGCCCCCGCGTAAGCGGGGGTATTTTTTGAGGGGTTGACAGGTTCGGAGGAGTGGAGTATATTGTATCGAGGTTCATTGAATAATGCTTGCTTTGTTTCTAGGCGCAGGATTCTCAAAATGTGAAGCTAATTTACCTGTAGCTAAGGAGTTGTTCGATTTTGATATAGAACCTTTTGGGGTCCGAGAATATCGCAAATTAGAGAGGGTGAAGTCACTCAAAAATGATTGGGATGTTAATCATCCTGATGGACTTGCGGAGCAATTCATCGCGGATGCATTGAATTATGGCGAGAATGCTCGAAAGGCCGTTCTTTGGTATGTTACTAGGAGACTTTCAGAACCATTCATTTGGAAAGAGTACCATGCTGGCAGATGGCGGAGACATGTTTTGATGATTGATGAAAATCGGGTATTCAGAGTACCAGGGATGAAAGAAGCACACGATTTCCTTGTGAGATTTTGCAGTCGATTTTATGATGTGAAGCTGGCTGGAATCGTTACAACGAATTACGACATGATTGTAGAATATTCTCTCGGAACTAGAGGGTTTAACTACGGTGTCCTTAAGCAAACATTGAGAGGTCGGGGTCCGTATCCTGTTTCCCAGTGGGCCCATCCCGTTATCCTGACAGGGGAAAACCCTTTGGCCAAGATCCATGGTAGTATTTCATGGGACGAAAATGGTTACTATACAGATGGTAGACGTGGATTAACGGGTAATGCATTGATTATGCCACCGACCCCAGATAAACAGATACCTGAATCTTTGAAATATGTCTGGGAATTGGCGGAAGGCATTCTCAAACGAGCTAACCGATTATTGGTTTTCGGTTTTGCATTTAATCCCTATGATGAAGCAGTATTAAACCTTTTACAATCTGCTGGGAAAAATTTAGAGTCAGTTCTTTTAATCGACATCGAACCCAAGATTGACCAGACCCAGCGTCTATGGCCAAATATGGAAGTAATATCTTGCCGTCCTCCACCGGAGGGGCGTGCTGAAATAGAAAAATGGTTAAACAAATAAGTTCGTAGGGGCCGACGTTGGCGTCTTTGGACGCCCGCTTCGCGTCAGGTCGGCCCGCTTACTTAATAAGCCAGGCATGTGGCACAGGCTATCCAGCCTGTGCAAACAGACTGCTATGGAGTGCAATGACCGTGTCATTTTTACCCCACAAAGCCGCTACGCATCTTTGCGGGGACCCCGGAATTTGTCATTGCGGCATCAACATGGTTGATGCACTCCAAAAAGCCAAAGGTTGACAGCGGGTAATGGGTAAGTATAATTTCGTTTCTGTGAGAGAGGGATTGGACAAGGAGTTTTTCGGCGGCTATACCGGGAGTGATCACCCGTTCCCATTCCGAACACGGAAGTTAAGCCTCCCAGGGCCGATGGTACTGCGCTGGTAACGGCGTGGGAGAGTAGGTCGCCGCCGAGTCATTGTGAAGGCTCGCCTTGCAAGGCGGGCCTTTTTAAAATGCTCCTTTTGTCGGAGGACAAAAGATCGCATCCGAACCGTTTGGATTACGTGGGTTCAATAATGAAGTGCAACACCTTGGAAAGCGAGAGGGATTTCGTTATTCTGAGGATGTATGCACAAAAGATACCAACAACTTGGACTGAAGGAGCGTGAGGTGATAGATGTTATGCGTAG
>Ga0209991_10000016_pt1 | contig 73607 bp, 72 predicted proteins | sample ChitaG_FD_183167 | JGI IMG/M metagenome (GOLD analysis project Ga0209991, IMG submission 183167) | Deep subsurface microbial communities from South Pacific Ocean to uncover new lineages of life (NeLLi) - Chile_00310 metaG (SPAdes)... | ecosystem: Environmental > Aquatic > Marine > Oceanic >... | reverse complement strand
TCGTACTACGGACGTTACGGGTTCTGTTGCGCTTCCGGATGGAGTAGAGATGGTGATGCCAGGCGACAACGTTGAACTGACGGTGGAGCTTATCTCCGACGTTGCTTTAGAGGACGGTTCTCGTTTTGCGATCCGAGAGGGCGGTCGCACCGTAGGCGCGGGCGTAGTCATCAAGGTAGTGGAGTGATGCGTGTAATCATAACACTTGCCTGTTCGGAGTGTAAGCGACGCAACTACACTACCACCAAGAACAAGCGCAACACACAGGATCGTGTTACCCTAAAGAAATACTGCCGATTCTGCCGCAAGCATACAGAACACAAAGAAGTTAAGTGACAGGCCTGTAGCTCTAACGGCAGAGCACCGGACTCCAAATCCGGGTGTTGGGGGTTCGAATCCCTCCAGGCCTGCTTGAACCAAGCGAGGAGCGAGTGTTTGGTAAGCTTAGAGATTTCTTCAAAGGTGTAATCAGCGAGATGAAGCGCGTCTCCTGGACATCACGCAAGGAGCTTATAGGCGCTACTGGAGCTGTTCTTATCCTGAGCACCATAATGGCGCTGTTTGTGTGGGGTATAGATACGGTATTTAAGACACTTCTAGCGCTTCTTTTGAAAGCGTTCTTATGAAGTTTTTTGTCGTTCACACCTACACCGGGCACGAGGCCAAGGTGAAGAAGCTTCTTTCCAAGCTGATTGAACGCAGTGAGTTGGCGGATAAGTTCGGTCGGATCATAGTGCCTGTGGAGCGGGTGTGGCGCATTAAGAAGGGCAAGAAGAGTGTAGAGGAAAGACGTCTCTTTCCAGGACACATCCTTGTCGAGCTGGAGCCCACCGAGGAGACGTTTAAGCTGATCAGCTCTACTCCGGGAGTGGTGAGACTCTTGGGTACCAGAAAGAGTCCCTCCGCCCTGTCAGAAGAAGAGACTGTGGCCGTTCTGGAGGAGATGAACAAGGGGCAGGAGAAGATGACTGCAGAGGTGCCATTCTCGACCGGCGAGAGCGTCAAGATCACCTCAGGTCCATTTGCCGGTTTTATCGGGACGGTGGATGAGATCAACCCGGAGCGCGGGAAGGTGCGGGTGTTTGTGACGATCTTCGGGCGTTCGACGCCCATAGAACTTGATATTATCGAGGTGCAAACGATTTAGCACATGAAGGAGAAAGAAAGTGGCCAAGGCTAAAGGTAAACAGGTTATTGGACAGATCAAGCTGCACATCCCTGCGGGCCAGGCGACCCCTGCTCCTCCGGTAGGCCCCGCTTTGAGTCAGCGGCAGCTTAACATCCCGGAGTTCTGCAAGCAGTTTAACGCTGCTACCTCTAAGCTCTCTCCGGGATTGATCACGCCAGTAGTGATCACCGTCTACAAGGACAAGAGCTTCTCCTTCGTTACCAAGAGCCCGCCGGCGTCGGTCCTTTTGAAGCAGGCCTGTAAGATAGCCAAGGGATCAGGCACGCCTAACACACTGAAGGTGGCTTCTATCAAAAGAAAACAGCTTATTGAGATCGTCCGCAAGAAGGCCGATGATCTCAATGCTGCATCCGAGGAGGCGGCTATAAGGATTATCGAAGGAACCGCCCGATCCATGGGCATCACGGTGGAGGATTGATGCAGCACGGTAAACGCTTTCGCGATCTGGCAACGAGGATCGACACAAGCCGTGTGTACCCGTTGGATGAGGCTTTGCCTTTGCTCAAGGAGACGGCAAGCGCCAAATTTGATGAGACCGTGGATATAGGCGTCAAGCTGGGCGTTGATCCGCGCAAGGCCGATCAGATGGTGCGCGGCACGGTCTCTTTGCCAAAAGGAACAGGTAGGGAAGTTAAGGTGCTGGTTTTCGCCAAGGGCGAGAAGGAACAGGAGGCAGCCGAAGCAGGAGCTGACTACATCGGCCTTGATGATCTTGCTGAAAAGATTCAAGGGGGATGGGTTGACTTTGATGTCGCGGTAGCTACGCCGGATGCGATGTCTGTAGTCGGAAGATTGGGTAAGCTCCTGGGTCCCAGAGGTCTTATGCCCTCTCCCAAAGCTGGAACCGTTACCTTTGACGTCGCTCAGGCGGTTAAGCAGATCAAGGGCGGGCGCGTGCAGTTCCGTACTGACCGGACAGGTAACGTCCACGCTGTGCTCGGCAAGATGAGTTTTTCAACCCAGGACATTAAAGCGAACATGTTGGCGTTTATTTCCGAGCTTGCGAGACTGCGCCCCAAGACCTTCAAAGGGCAGTATATCCGCTCCATATATATATCCGCTACGATGGGACCGTCTATAAAGCTCGATCCAAAAGAAGTTACGGAGCTTGCACGCAAAGAGGAGCTGTAATGATCAAGGCGGAGAAGAAAAAGCTGGTTGCCGAGCTCGTCCGGGAGTTCAGCAAGGTAGATAACTACTACTTTGTCGACTTTACCGGGATCAACGCCAACGATGTGACCCGCCTACGTAGCCAGCTGCGTGCTGAGAACGCCCGGATGAGGGTTGTCAAGAACCGCTTGCTGGTACGTGTCTTATCCGAGCTCGATATAGAGATCTCTGATCCAGCGGTTCTGCTTAGCTCTACCGCTGTGCTTTATTCCTTGGATGATGAGTTGGTTCCGGCACGCAAGGTTTCGGAGTTCGCCAGCAAGGATGTTCCCATAAGATTCAAGGGAGCGTTTCTTGAAGGACGTTTCTTTACGGTTGAGGAGGTAGAGCGTCTGGCAAAGATTCCATCACATGATGAGTTGCTTTCGCAACTCGTTGGCCTATTTGAAGGAGCAAAGAGTGCGCTGGTCAGTGTATTGCAGGCCAAGCTGCAGGAGTTAGTAGGAGTTTTGAGTTCGCTCAGAGCGCAAAAGGAGGTACAATGAGCGAAGAAGCCGTCAAGGCTAAGGAGACTAAAGAGACTAAAGAAGCTAAAAAGGCTAAAGGAACCAAGGAAGCCGCCACTGCGGTTGCAGAAAAGAAAGAGGAGAAGAAGGTAAAGAAGGTCAAGGCCGACACAGTCAGGCTGGACAAACTTGTTGATGAGATCGGTTCTCTTACCGTGCTTGAGCTCGCTGAGCTGGTGGAGACCTTGAAGGAGAGGTTTTCAATCCAGGCGGTTGCAGTTGCTCCCGCCGCTGCTGCGGGGGCTGCTGCTGGTGCTTCTGCCGAAGTTGTCGCTGAGAAGAATGAGTTTGACATTGTCCTTACCGATGTTGGCGGACAGAAGCTGCAGGTTCTAAAGGAGGTTCGCAGCGTCACCAGCCTCGGACTCAAGGAAGCCAAGGATCTTATCGACAACCTCCCTGGAACCGTTAAGGAAGCCGCTGCCAAAGAGGAAGCCGAGGAGATCAAGAAGAAACTGGAGTCGGTTGGAGCCAAGGTAGAGCTGAAGTAGGCTGATGAAGTTCAAGGATTTCTCGAAGCTTCCGAGATACGGGACGGTCGAGGCGATGAAGAACATTCAGATAGGCTCTTTCGAGGAGTGTCTGCAGACCGATGTTGTGCCCGAGAAGCGAAAACTCATAGGTCTGGAGGCCGCTTTCGACGAGGCCTTTCCTATAGAGGATATTCACAGTCATCTTCGGCTTGAATATCTGGGCTACGAAGTAGGGCCTTCGCTTTATACGCCTGAGGAGGCGATTGAGCGAGGCGCCACCTACTCCAGACCTGTAAACGGTTTCTTCAGGCTGACCCGGTTCTTTGAACCTGAAGAAAAGGGGGCCGAGCCACGCCTAAAGGATGTAATCGGACAGAAGGTCTACATCTGTGACGTTCCCTACATCACCTCGGGCGGCAGCTTTATCATCCACGGGGTGGAGCGCGTGGTTATCAGCCAGTTGCAGCGCTCACCTGGTATCTACTTCTCATTGATGAAGGGCGCCTACTCCACGCTGATTGTTCCCGAACGCGGCGCCTGGTTCCAGATAGACGTTGGCAACAACAACGTCCTCACCGCGGTCTTTGAGCGAAGGCGCAAGGTGCCCCTTTTTACCTTCCTAAGGACTCTGGGGTATACCCCTGAGGATCTGGTAGACGAGTTCGTTCGCACGCGCGAGACAGCTCCCAAAGAGGGAGTTGTTTTGGCCGCCACGGTCAAGACCCCGGATGGGGTGACCCTGGCCGACCTCGGTGACGAGCTTACCGCCGAGCTGTGTGGATTCCTTAGGGAACGCCGGATCTCCAAGGTCAAGGTCTTCGATGAGGACCGCTACGGTGTGCGTGTGCTTATTGATTCGATCCGTGCCGATAAGTCTACCTCGGAAGACGACGCCTTGCGGAGGATCTATTACAAGCTGCGTTCGGTGATGCCCTCAACGATCGACCTGGCCAAACGGCTTGTCTTCGGGATGCTTTTCGATCACCGCAGGTTCAGTTTGGGCAGGGTCGGCAGACACAAGCTTAACGCGAAACTCGGGTTTAAGAAAAGAAAGGATCTGATTCTGCGCAAGGACGAGATGCTTGCCATCTCAAAGAGACTTATCGAGTTCGCCGAGCGCCGTCATCCCTCTGATGATATGGATCACCTCTCCAACCGTCGGGTTAAGGGTATAGGAGAGCAGCTTTACAACGTTTTCCGTCAATCGCTTCTGCAACTGGGGCAGAACGCCAAGGAGCGCGCGAGCTTCATCGACGAGGAAAAGGCGACCCCGCTTGAACTTCTCAACTCTCCGGTCGTCTCCAACAGCATTACGCGTTTCTTTACCACCGGCACTGTATCCCAGTTTATGGAACAGGTCAATCCGTTGGCAGAGCTTACGCATAAGCGTCGTCTGACAGCACTTGGACCGGGTGGACTCACCAAGGAGACAGCAGGTTTCGAGGTGCGCGACGTTCACTACTCCCACTTCGGCCGCATCTGTCCTATAGAGACCCCGGAAGGGCAGAACATCGGTCTCATCACATCGCTTGCCTACTACAGTAAGATCGACGCTTACGGCTTTATCAAGACCCCTTACGTAAAGGTCGAGAACGGTCGTATAACCGGCAAGATTGATTACCTGAACGCCGAAGCCGAAGAGGAGTTTAGCATCGCCCCCCCTGACGAGATTGAGCTTGACTCCGAGCGCCGCATCAAGGGCAAGCAGGTCCCCGCACGCTTGAGGGGTGAGGTGGTGATGGTTCCGCCCGAAAAGATTGACTACGTGACCTTCTCTCCCAGACAGATATTCTCCCCCTCAACCTCTCTTATTCCATTCCTTGAGCACGACGACGGCGACCGGGCTCTCATGGGTTCAAATATGCAGCGTCAGGCCGTACCACTTATCCGGTCAGAGGCTCCTTATGTTATGACAGGCGTAGAGGAGACAGTTGCCCGAAAGGCGGAGTCGGTTGTTGCAACAGACGAACCCGGACGAGTGGCTTACGTGGATGCCAAGAGGATCCTCCTCGAGACGAAGCAAGGCATCCGCGAGTACCGGTTGCGCAACTTCCAGAAATCCAATCAGTATACCTGTATCCACTACCGTCCGATTGTTAAACCTGGCGAGCGTGTAAAGCGTGGCCAGGTTCTGGCCGACGGCCCTTCAACCTGCCAGGGGTATCTTTCACTGGGACGCAACATCCTGGTTGCTTTCATGCCTCTGTGGGGTTATAACTATGAGGATGCGATCGTCGTCTCAGAGCGGATTCTGGTGGATGATGAGTTTACCTCCATCCAGGTTCTTGAGTACGAGGTCCAGGCCCGTGAGACCCGTCTTGGCCCGGAGGAGATTACTCGTGATATACCAGGGGCGTCAGAATCTGACCTAGTTGATCTTGATGAGTTCGGGATCGTTCGCATCGGGGCGGAGGTTAAACCAGACGAGATCCTTGCGGGCCGCATCACCCCTCGAGGAGACACAGAGCTTACCCCTGAGGAGCGTCTTCTTCGTGCGATCTTCGGAGAGAAGGCGACAAACGTCCGCGATACCTCTCTGCGCGTGGAGCCAGGCGTCTTCGGCACGGTGATAGGGTGCAGGATCCTTACACGCAATACCCAGGATCCCCTGGCACGTCGTGTAATCGAGGAGCGCCGTCGCAGCGTTGAGAGGCGCTTCGACGACCGTCGTGAGCTACTACTTGCTCAGCGCGACACAGAACTGCGCCGACTGCTTTCAGGCCAAAAACTTGCCGCTGCGGTTCTCAGTAAACGCGGTAAGGAGATACTTGCCAAGGGTGAGGTTCTTACAGATTCGCTTCTTGAGGATCTGCCTTTTGACAAACTGAAGCTTGCAAAGATTCAACTTACCGATAAGAAGAAGACAGCCAAGCTCTCCGAACTACTACAGCAAACGGCAAAGGTCATTTCCGAGCTGGAAGACGAGCTGCGTAACCAGCTTGAAAACGCCTCAAGGGGCGATGATCTGCCGCACGGGGTGCTTAAATCGCTAAAGATCTACATCGCTCAGAAGCGAACCCTCTCGGTGGGTGACAAGCTTTCAGGTCGTCACGGTAACAAGGGTGTTATCTCCAAGATCCTTCCGGTCGAGGACATGCCTTACCTGTCTGACGGCACGCCGGTTGACATGGTCCTTAATACCTTGAGTGTGCCCTCGCGTATGAACATCGGACAGATCCTTGAGACGATCCTGGGGTACGCTGCTCACCGGTTGGGTTACAACGCTGTCTGTCCGATCTTTGAGGGCGCCACGATTGAAGAGATCAAAGAAGAACTTCGTGAAGCCGGCCTGCCTTTGTCCGGTAAGGTGAGGTTGCGCGACGGCCGCACCGGAGAGGAGTTCGACGGAGACGTCACCGTAGGCTACATGTATATGATGAAGCTAATTCACATGGTTGATGACAAGATTCACGCCCGTTCGACCGGAACCTATTCGCTTATCACCCAGCAGCCACTGGGCGGTAAGGCTCAGTTCGGCGGTCAGCGCTTCGGAGAGATGGAGGTCTGGGCGCTTGAGGCTTACGGTGCCGCTCATACCCTTCAGGAAATGTTAACCATTAAGTCAGACGACGTGGAAGGGCGCAACGCCTTGTATGAGGCGCTTATCAAGGGGCAAAACCCTCCGCCTCCAGCGATGCCGGCAAGCTTTAACGTGCTTGTCAAGGAGCTTCGAGGGCTTGGGCTTAATCTAATTCCACTAAAGGAGAAGAAGAATGTCTCCCGATAGAGTTGAAGGTTGGGATTTTGATGCCCTCAGGATTCAGATAGCCTCACCTGAGGACGTACGTAGCTGGTCCATGGGAGAGGTTACCAAGGCAGAGACCATCAACTACCGCACGCAGAAACCTGAGCGTGACGGGCTCTTCTGCGAGCGTATCTTCGGTCCTGTGAAGAACTACGAGTGCAGTTGCGGCAAGTACAAGAAGGTTCGCTACAAGGGGATAGTCTGTGACCGCTGCGGCGTGGAGGTTACCACCTCGGCTGTGCGCCGTGAACGTATGGGACACATCGAGCTTGCCATCCCGGTGGTGCATTCACTTTTCTACAAGGTGCCTCCTTCCAAGATAGGCAAGCTTCTGGACCTGTCCGCAGGCCAGATTGAAAGTATCGTCAACTACGAAGCCTACGTTGTGCTTGAGACAGGTTCATCAACTTACAAGAAGCTTTCCCTTATCTACGACGAGGACGAGTATCATGATGGGATATCGAGATATGAGGGGCTTAAGGCCGGCATGGGGGCGGAGTTCCTGCTCGAGCTCCTCAGGGCGATAGACCTTGACGACCTCTCGGCAGAGCTGAAGTCGCGTATCAAGCACGAGGTTTCCAAACGCCGGGCGTTGCTTGATCGCCTCAAGATCGTAGAGGCGTTCCGCCAATCGGAGAACCGCGTGGAGTGGATGATCCTTGAGGTTATACCGGTTATCCCGCCTGATCTGCGTCCCCTGGTGGCGCTTGAGGGAGGTCGCTATGCAACCTCGGACATCAACGACCTTTATAAGCGTGTCGTCGTCCGCAACAACCGCCTCAAGCATCTCATGTCCATAAAGACCCCGGATATCATCCTCAAGAACGAGAAGCGGATGCTTCAGGAGGCTCTAAACGCGCTCTTTGATAACGAGCACCTTGCTCGGCCGGTCAGGGGACGCGGCAATCGGCCGCTCAAATCCTTGTCCGAAACCCTTAGGGGTAAGCAGGGACGATTCCGCCGCAACCTTCTCGGAAAACGAGTTGACTACTCCGGTCGTTCGGTGATCGTCGTAGATCCACATCTTAAGCTTTACGAGTGCTCACTGCCCAAGGAGATGGGTAAGGAGCTTTTCAAACCGATAGTCCTGCAGCGTCTTGAGGAGCGCAAGGTCGCCCAGTCCGATCGCAGCGCGAAGGAGCTATTCCGCATGGAGGCTCCTGAAATGTGGGAGGTTCTGGAGGAGATCGTTAAATCACATCCTGTGCTCCTTAACCGTGCACCTACCCTGCACCGTGTTTCGGTGCAGGCCTTCTATCCTCGGTTGTGGGAGAACCGTGCTATCGGTATTCATCCTCTGGTCTGTCCACCCTTCAACGCCGACTTCGACGGTGATACTATGTCTGTCCACGTTCCCTTCACACCTGAGGCGATTCTTGAAAGTTCGGTGCTTCTCTTGGCGCCGAACAACATCCTCTCACCTGCGAACGGGAAACCGTTGATGGTGCCAGGACAGGACATGGTTCTTGGTATCTACTACCTGACCAAACAGCATCCGGGTAAGGCCCGTGATCCCAGGCCATTATACGACAGATTCGAGGAACTGCACCTCGCCTACGAGAACAAGACCATGGGTCTTTTTGATGAGATCGATTGGCTGCATAAGGGCAAGCGGATCAAGACGACCGTTGGACGTGTATTCCTTAATGAGGTTCTTCCAGAGGAGCTTCGTTTCGTCAACAAGGCTCTTAACAGAAGGGAGACGGTTAACCTGGTTGATGCCTGCTTCAGGGGCTTCGGCTTCAGGTGCACCGCAGAACTTCTCGATTCCCTTAAGACATTGGGGTTTGACTATGCTACTCGATCCGGTGCCTCGATAGGGATGGATGATCTGGTTGAGCCGCGTGTTAAGCAAAAGATCATCGGACAGGCCATGAAGGAGGCCAAGCGGTATTATGACGCCTACGAAAAGGGTGTGATCACCGAACGGGAGAGGTACAACAATGTAGTAAACATGTGGGTCAATGCTTCGAGGGAGCTTCTAGATTACATGATGAAGGATCTCACGGCGGACCAAGAGGGATTTAACCCCCTGTTTATGTTGATCGATTCCGATGCTCGTGGTTCCAAGGATCAGGCCAAGCAGCTTGCCGCGATGCGCGGTCTCATGTCTCGTCCTTCGCGTCGCCTTACCGGTGAAGAGGTGATCGAGCGTCCTATCATTAGTTCCTTCAAGAACGGCCTTACGGTTCTCGAGTACTTCCTCTCTACGCACGGTGCGCGTAAGGGTCTCACTGACACCGCCCTTAAGACCGCGGAGGCCGGTTACCTTACCCGTCGCCTTGTTGACGTCGCCCAGGATGTCATCGTTGCCATTGGGGACTGTGGGACGATTCTGGGTGAGGAAGTTGGTGCCCTGCGTGAAGGTGGAAAGGTGATGGAGGCGCTTTCTGAGCGTATCACCGGTAGGATAGCACTGCAGAGCGTTCAGAATCCTATCACTGCTGAAGCGATAGTCTACGCCGGCGAGGAGATTACCGAAGAGAAGGCAGCCGAGATCGAACAGGTGGGCATAGAGAAGGTACGTGTCCGTTCGGTCCTTACCTGCGAGGCCGCCAGCGGGGTATGTGCTCAGTGTTACGGTCGCAATCCGGCGACCGGCAGGATGGTGGAGATAGGCGAGGCGGTTGGAATCATGGGTGCCCAGTCCATTGGCGAACCTGGCACCCAGCTTACCCTTCGTACATTCCACTATGGCGGAGTTGCCCAGCGCGCGGCTGAGGAGACGAGTATGGAGGCCAAGTTCGACGGCAAGGTAGTGGTCGGGAAGCTGGAGACGGTCCAGCGCTCCGATGGTGCGGTGATCGTGATTGGCGAGGGGGGGACGATTGAACTTACCTCACAGAAACGCAAGGCGACGTTTGTTGTTCCTAAGGGTTCTTTGCTTCTGCTCAAGGACGGTGAGGAGGTTGTCGAAGGAACCGTGCTCTTCGAATGGGAGCCTTACGTGATCTCAATTATCGCTCTCAACCCTGGTAAGGTTCGCTTCGTGGATATCATCCCCGGTGTTACCCTGCGTGAGGATGTGGTTGGTACCTCTGAGCGCAAACAGATGATTATCGTCGAGGACCGCGAGAAACGTCGTCACCCTCAGCTTAAGATCTGCGGTTCTAAAGGTAAGGTGTTGGGACGCTATGAGCTGCCGGCGGGTGCATATCTCCTTGTTGAAGACGGTGCCGAGATAGGCCCAGGAGAGATACTTGCCAAGTTCCAGCGAGAGATCGGCAAGACTACCGATATCACCGGGGGTCTGCCTCGAGTCTCAGAGCTATTCGAAGCCAAACACCCTAAGAACCCCGCGATTATTGCAGACATCGACGGAACTGTCCGTATAGACCCACCACAGGAGGGTGTGCGTCGTTTGCGTATACTATCCGAGTCAGGGACCGAGAAGGAATACAAGATCCCTTATGCCAAGTATCTTCTTGTTGAAGATACAGGCTACGTGAAGGCGGGAGAGAAGCTCTGTGAGGGGAACATAGATCCTCACGACATCCTGCGCGTAAAGGGACGCATGGCTGTGATGGAGTATCTGACCAACGAGATTCAGGAGGTTTACCGCATGCAGGGTGTAAGGATCAACGACAAGCATATAGCCCTTATTGTGCGGCAGATGCTTAGCAAGGTAAAGATAGACGATCCAGGAGACTCCACATTCGTGGAGGGAGAGATTATCGAGAAGCAGCGTATCCAGGAGGTGAATGATAAGCTTCGCGCTGAGGGGGTTGCTCCTGCGACCTTCCATCCCATCCTCCTGGGTATCACAAAAGCTTCTTTAACCACTAATAGTTTCTTTGCAGCCGCCTCGTTCCAGGAGACCACCAGGGTTCTCTCGATGGCTGCCGTGGAGGGCAAGGTAGATCACCTTACAGGTCTTAAGGAAAACGTGATCGTGGGCAAGCTGATCCCGGCCGGAACCGGGTTCCCGGGCTTTGTCCTTAAAGATGCAGAAGAAGAGATCATAGAGCAAAGAGAAATGCCAAAAACGGAGGCCGGATAGAGATGCCGACAGTTAATCAGTTGGTTCGTTACGGCCGAAAGATGCCTAAGAGGAGGTCCTCGACAGCCGCGCTTGAGGGCAGTCCGCAGAAACGCGGTGTCTGCACGCGTGTCTACACCACCACACCTAAGAAGCCGAACTCGGCTCTCAGGAAGGTGTGTAAGGTGCGTTTAACAACCGGTTACGAGGTAATTGCATACATCCCTGGCGAGGGGCATAACCTTCAGGAACACTCGGTTGTTTTAATCCAGGGCGGTCGTGTTAAAGACCTGCCTGGTGTGCGCTACCGTGTGATTCGAGGGGTGTTGGATACCGCAGGCGTCGAAGGCCGAAAACAAGCTCGCTCACTGTACGGGGTGAAGCGACCCAAGAAGGCTTAAGGAGGCTCTGTGGGCAGAAGACATAGAGCCTCTGTGCGTGAGATCCAGCCGGATCCGCGCTACAACTCAACACTTGTTGCCAAGTTCATCAACAGCCTTATGTGGGCTGGCAAGAAGACCGTTGCGCAGAAGATCTTCTACGAAGCGCTGGAGATTATGGAGCGCAAGACGAAGGAAGACGCCTACACGGTTTTTGAACGCGCGTTCAAAAACGTCAGGCCGGTGCTTGAGGTCAGGCCCCGTCGTGTAGGTGGCTCCACCTACCAGGTCCCGATGGAGGTAAGGTCTAAGCGCCGCCAATCCTTGGCTGTCAAGTGGATCATCCGCGCGGCTCGCTCAAGAAGTGAGTATCGCATGTCTGAAAGGTTGGCCAACGAGCTCTTGGATGCCTCCCGGAGTCAGGGTGCAGCATGCAAGAAGAAGGAAGAGACCCACAAGATGGCCGAGGCAAACCGTGCGTTCGCACACTTCCGATGGTAGAGACTGGAGCAGGAATGAGCAAAGAAACCCATAAATGGTGGCTGGTGGATGCCCGTGACCAGGTTCTGGGTCGTCTGGCAACGCGTATAGCCACGATCTTGATGGGCAAGAGCAAGCCGACCTATACGCCGCATGTGGATGCAGGCGACTTTGTAGTTGTCGTAAACGCGGACAAGGTTCGTCTGACAGGTAGGAAGGCTGAAAATAAGGTATACTACCATCATAGTTTTTATCCCGGCGGCTTGAAGGAAATCCCATTCAAGAGGATGATTAAGCGTCACCCGGAGCGTGTGCTGTTCCTTGCGGTGAAGAACATGCTGCCAAAGAATAAGCTTCGCGCTCGCAGGCTGGGGAGGTTTAAGATCTATGCATCGGCTTTGCACCCACACCAGGCGCAGAAACCTGAGATGTTTGAGATTGGAGGTCGCTGATGGCAACCGAGCATGCCGTCGGAACCCGCAAGCGTGCAACTGCTAAGATCTGGCTTACCCCAGGCGGAGGTAAATTCACGGCCAACGGCAAGGGACTTGAGGAGTACCTGAAACGTAAGGATCTTTCTCTTACGGCCATTCGTCCGCTTGAGGTAACAGATAGCCTCAAGAGATTTGACGTTCGCGTTCAGGTTAAAGGCGGGGGGACCTCTGCCCAGGCAGGTGCTATCAGTCTGGGGCTGGCCCGCGCGCTTGCCAAACATGAGCCGGATCTCCAGAGAACCTTGAAGCATGCCGGACTTCTTACGAGAGACCCTAGAGAGCACGAGCGTATGAAGTATGGTTTAGCTAAACGCAGAAAGAGTTTCCAATGGACAAAGCGATGAATAAAGAGCAAGATAGGGCTGTGGGCGTTCCAGTTGTGTCCTTTGATCTCAAGAACTTGCTTGAAGCCGGTGTACATTTCGGTCACCGGGCCAGGCGCTGGAACCCGAAGTTCGAACGCTTCATCTACGGGAAGCGCAACGGTATTCACATTATCGACATCCGTCAGACCCTTGAGCGTTTGCGGCTCGCTTACGAGGCGGTCGGTTCGATACTTGAGACTGGCGGCGATGCTATCTTCGTGGGAACCAAGCAGCAGGCACGCGAGATAATAACCGAAGAAGCCGGACGCTGCGGCAGTCACTTTGTGGTTGACCGTTGGGTTGGCGGGCTTCTCACTAACTTTGAGAACGTCTCTAAGCGTGTTCAGCGTTACGCAGAGCTTGATTCGATCATCACGGGTGAGCAGTTCAAGGAGCTTCCTGAAAAAGAACAGGTGCGACTCATGCGGCTTCACCGCAAGATGAGTAAGCTTTATAAAGGTGTCAGGAACATGGATTCCATACCCGGGTTGATGTTCGTTGTTGATCCGGTGAAGGAGGCCACTGCGGTAGCCGAGGTCAGGAGACTCAAGATACCGGTTATCGCCTTGATTGACACCAACGGCGATCCCGATTCGGTGGACTACCCAATCCCTGGCAACGATGACGCTATGCGTTCGATCAAGCTTGTGACCTCGGTCGTTGCTGATGCGGTTATGCACAGCAAGAAGGCTTTTGAGGCTGAGCTTGAGGAAGAAAGCGAGGATAAATCGTGAGCGAGCTGGACGCGATAAAGGAACTGCGGGCGCGGACCGGCGCAGGGGTGCTTGATTGCAAAAAGGCGATCGCTGAATCTGAGGGTGACATCCAGCGGGCAATAGATGTACTTCGCAAGAAGGGCATTGCCAAGGCCGAATCCAAGGCGGGATGTGAAGCAAAGGAAGGGATTATTGAAGCCTACATCCATCCTGGTGCGAAACTCGGGGTTTTGCTTGAGCTCAACTGCGAGACGGATTTCGTGGCTCGCAACCAGGAGTTCAAGAACCTTGCTCATCACATCGCCATGCATATAGCCGCCTCTGACCCTGTAGCTGTATCACGCAAAGACGTTCCTGATGAGATTCTACAGCGGGAGCGTGAGATATACACCGAGCAGGCCAGGGCTTCAGGTAAGCCGGAACACGTTATAGAAAAGATCGTTGCGGGCCGCCTTGACAAATACTACAAGGAGAGCTGCCTTCTCGAACAGCCGTTTGTCAAAGACCCGGATAAGGCGGTTAAGGACGTTATCACGGAGAAGATCGCCAAGATTGGCGAGAACATCGTCGTTCAGAGATTCCAGCGGTTCAAGATCGGAGAAGAGTGAGAATCAATAGATTAGAGTGACGTAAAGTTGGAGAAGATTAATAAAACGTCTCGAGATTTGAAGGATGAAGGTCTCCTCCTCAAGTTGAGCGGGGAGGTTTTTTCTCACGCCGAGGTTCTTGATGGGATAGTGGGTGAGATAGCGGATCTTGCCGGTCGGGTGAGGCTTGCAGTTCTCTTGGGTGGCGGTAACCACGTTCGCGGTGCGGGATCGGGACGTAGCGGCGAGGACCGCGTCTTTGCCGATCGCATGGGGATGATCGGGAGCCTTCTTAACGGTCTGCGGCTTGAGAGCATGCTGCGCGATGCAGGGATTTGTGCCGTTCACATGAGTGCTGTGCCTATAGCATGGGTCAGCCGTTGCGACCCTGTAGGGGCACGGGATGCCTTCAACGCTCGGAAGCTACTTATCTTTAGCGGCGGCACAGGCCTGCCTTACTTTTCCACCGACACCTCGGCTGTACTGCGGGCGGTTGAGATCGGCGCGCACAGGGTGCTTAAGGGAACAAAGGTGAAGGGGGTTTACTCCGATGATCCGAAAAAGAATCCACAGGCTCGCTTCTTTAAAGAGCTCAGTTACGCAGAGGCACTCGCGCAGAATCTGGCGGTTATGGACCAGACCGCCTTCTCACTTGCGCGCGAGTACGATCTTATTGTTCAGGTTTTTGATGTATTCTGCCCGGAGAACATCGGCCGTATTGTTCGCGGCCACCGGGTGGGAACAATCATCAAAAGAGGAGTTGGCGCATGAAGGAAACCCTTAAAGACAGTGAAGTAAAGATGAAGAAGACCGTCGAGTTACTGGCAGGCGAGCTTGCACGTATCCGCACCTCGCGTGCCAACCCTGCTTTGCTCGAGGGGATAAAAGTCAACTACTACGGGGTCACTACACCCTTAAAGCAGATCGCCTCTATAGGAGTGCCCGATCCGCGCAGTCTGGTTATCCAGCCGTGGGACAAGAATGCGCTTGGCGCGATCGAGAAGGCGATACAAGCCTCTGACCTGGGTTTGACCCCGAACGTCGAGGCCAATCTTATACGTATCTCCATACCTGCCCTTACCGAGGAGCGGCGCAAGGATCTGGTGAAACTTGTTTCTCGTCTTACCGAGGAGAACCGGGTTTCGGTGCGTAACATCCGCAGGGAGGCGATCGAGCAGTTCAAGCGCAAGGAGAAGGACAGCGAGATCAGCGAGGATGATATGCACCGCGGCCAGAAACAGGTGCAGGAGCTTACCGATCGCTACGTCGAGGAGCTGGACGAGCTTTTCGCCAAGAAGGAGAAGGAGATCCTCGAACAGTAAGAAGTGAGCGTTTCTATTCCCAAGGGCAGGCTGCCTCGTCACGTGGCGATCATCATGGACGGCAACGGTCGCTGGGCACGGCGAAAGATGCTTCCGAGGGCGGCAGGTCACTATGAGGGGGTTAAGCGGGTTCGCGAGATTGTCCGGGCATGCGGTGAATTTGGTATCTCCTATCTCACACTATACACCTTCTCGGCCGAGAACTGGGATCGGCCACAGAGCGAAGTTAAAGAGCTAATGAAGATGCTTGAAAGGCTTCTGCGCGGTGAGGTCGAGGAGCTTAACAAAAATAACGTTCGGTTCGAGGCGATTGGTCGGACAGAAGCTCTTCCCTCCAAGGTCCAGGAAGGCATACGCAAGATGCACGAGCGGCTTTCAAGGAATACCGGATTGGTGCTTGTTCTGGGGCTTAACTACGGTGGACGTCAGGAGATTGTTGATATGGCTAAAATGGCGGCTCAGGCGGCAGCGGAGGGGAAGTTGGATGTCGATTCCATTGATGAGGAAACCTTGGGTTCGTTTCAGTATCTCCCCTGGCTGCCCGATCCTGATCTCTTGATTCGCACCGGAGCGGAGAAGCGGATCTCCAACTTCCTTCTCTGGCAGTCGGCCTACACCGAGCTTTACTTTACCGACGTGCTCTGGCCCGACTTCAAGCGAGAAAAGCTTGAGGCAGCCCTTGCCGACTACGTCGGTCGGGAGCGCCGCTTTGGTCGAGTCAACGAGTAAGCTCTTCAAGGGGCGGCTGCTGGTATGGTTGCTTCTTATCCCCCTGACACTCGCGGTTATGGCCGCTCCAGTATGGATTGCAGCGATTTATGTCTTGCTGTGGATACTTGCTGCCTCCTTTGAATTTTTACGCCTGTACATCAAACCCTTCCGGTTCTATCATCTTCTTTTTCTTATTGCCCCCATACTAATCTGGGCGTATACACTCTTCCTAACCCCTTTCTCGCTTGCGAGTCATCTTTTTGCAGCATTTGTAATTCAGGTATTACTCTGGCTCCTCTTCTTCCCCTCCAAGCCGGCGCTTATACTGCCTCTACTGATTTTGCCCCTGTATCTCGGCTTTGTGCCTGTCCACTTTGTTTTACTTAAACAGGAGGTCGTCAAGGGGGGTCTCAGTTACGCCTGGCTTGCGTTTCCGTTTGTAATGACTTGGGTTAACGACACAGCTGCGTACCTCTTGGGTTCTTGGCTGGGGCGCACACTTTTATGCCCGAAGATCTCGCCCCGCAAGACGGTAGAGGGTCTGATTTCAGGGATTGTTGTTACCGTAGGAGCAGGGGTTGGATATTCAGCGCTCTTTTTACCGGATCAGCCGTTATGGTGGGGAGCGATTCTTGCGCTTGCAGTGGCCCTGATCGGTGTTCTTGGCGACTTGCTTGAATCTGCAATCAAGCGTGAACGCGGGGTTAAGAATTCTTCTGAGATACTCGGCGGGCACGGCGGGTTCCTCGATCGGATAGACAGCCTCATGTTCGGGGTAGCCATTTATTACTATCTTTGCTTGATTCTGTAGAAGTTGTGAAGCTGCGATTATCCCTGATTCTGATAGCGTCTCTCGTTACTTGCACAACCAAGGAGCGTACGGTTGAAGGATCGATCCAGTCTCACTTCAGCTCACAGGATGGAATCGAGTGGGTCATCGCGCGCGAGATCGATGCGGCTGGTAAGCGAATCGACGCAGCGATCTATACCTTTACATCGCGTCCCCTTGCCCAGGCACTTGTGGATGCTCAGAAGCGTGGGGTGAGGGTACGCGTGATCCTTGATCCGTCGAACGCAGGGGGGAGCTACAGTAAGGCCACTTATCTTCTTAATAACGGGATAGACGTCAGGGTTGAGCGAGGAGTTGGGTTGATGCATCACAAGTTTGCACTTGTGGACGATTCTATCATCATAACCGGCTCATTCAACTGGACGGCCTCGGCAGAGACAGATAATGACGAGAACGTGCTGCTCCTTACAGGATTTCCAGCAACATACAGGGCGTATTCACGTGAGTTCGAGCGTATCTGGCGGGATGCAAAGGTTTGGGAAGAAGGAGAAGGCGAGATCGTCGAGCTTTCTGCAACTGATACACGGGCGCTAAAGAAGAATGCTGGGGAGGAGGTTGCAGTCATCGGTAAGGTTCTGCGTGTCGGCTACTCGGAGCGTTCGAACACCTACTTCCTTAATTTCTCAGAGGGCAAGAATGGCTTGACCGTTGTTATCTTTTCCTCGGCGGTAGGGAAGTTTGAGCGGCTGGGGATAGACATCACTTCCTACGAGGGGAGGCAAGTCGAGGTCATGGGCGAACTTATCGACCATCCCGACTACGGTCTTGAGATCATCTGCGAAGAGCCCTCTCAGATAAAGATCATACCCTGAGATAGATCTGCAGTAATCTTGACAGCGGTGAAAAAATCCTTACAATTGCCGTAGTTTTGGGCTCTTAACAGGAGCGAATGGCGCAAACCCTCAAAATGTCAAAAGAATTAGGAGGACCGAGCATGGGCTTTAAAAGGATCGCTTTTTTTATCGTTGTACTTTCGTTGATGCTTCAGCCGGCTTTGCGAGCCGAAACCGAAGACGATGATCTTCTTTTTGTGGTCTTCGGCGATACGAGGGTAGCTTACCAGGGGGCACCGATACCAGTGGCCTTCAGAAGGATCCTGACCGAGATCAACCTTATCAACCCCGATCTGGTTGTTCATACAGGCGACCTTGTCTATGGTTACGGCGATTCAGAGGAGCAGCTCAAGGTGGAATATTCGAGTATAGGTAAACTCATGTCGAGCGTGGTCCCCAAGATCTATTTTGTACCCGGCAACCACGACTTTCAGACTCCACTCACCACCAGATACTTCAAGGAGATGACCGGGCAGAAGGAGGCCTATTTCTCCTTCGATTACAAGGACGTCACCTTCATCATCCTGAACACGGATGCTCCCGGTCGGGTGGGGGAGATCGCAGGCGAACAGCTCAAATGGCTGGAAAACGAGCTGGAGATGAAAAAAGACTCCCGCGCCGTCTTTGTGTTCATGCACCGTCCCCTCTTCTCCTTCCTCTTGCCCAATGCCGACCAAAAAGGCGATCTGGCTGAACCGATGTATAATTTCGTCTCCGAGAAGGCGCGTTGGTCTGTAATTGATCTCCTCACAAGATACAAGGTGACCGCGGTCTTTGCAGGACACGAGCATCTTTACTACCGGACTGACTATGAAGGAATCCCATTCATCACCCTGGGAGGCGGCGGAGCTACCTTCTCCGTACCACCGGATAAGGGCGGATTCTTCAACTACATGATCGTCTCAATCAAGGACAAGGAGGTCGAATTCGATCTGATGGAGCCCTACCATTTCTCAGTCGAGACCAGGACCTACCAGAAAGACGGAAAAACCTACGGTGAGGCCCTCGTTCACAATATCCACGGCGAGGTGTTTAAAGGCGTCATACCCCTGCACGGGATAAAATTCACCCTGCCCAAGGGAAACTACACGGTCAAGGGCGAGAGCGTTGTTTCTCCCCGTCAGATGGTAAAAGCCGGGGAATCCCTAGGCATTGTAGAAAAAAGTGCTGAGGAAGCTAAGGAGAAGCAGATCCAGGCGCTGATAGCCGAGAACCTGAAGCCCAGCATCCATAAGATCGAACCGAACAAAGAGGATAATGAGATGGTTGACGTCTGGGTCGGCGTGGATGCACCCGGGACGTTTTCCGTCCGCCTGAGCGTAATCCCGGAGCCCTGATCCGGGGGGCGGTCCATTCGAACAGGTGAACCCTCGTAGATACGTGCCTTAGAGCCGAGTTCAAAATAGCCCCTCTCTTCAAACTCATCAGGTTTACATGGCACTCGTCACGATTTACGGGGTCCCCGCGGCGACGCGTTAGCGGCGTCGTGGGGTAAAAAAAACTGGACAAGAACGCGACTGCGTCGCCATTTGCTCCGTTGCCGTCGCCCTTCGGACAAATATCAAAATGCAAAGTGCAAAGTGTAAAATGGTGGGGTCAAGGGGTGACGCTTACAGCTGACGGCTGACAGCTGACGGCAGGGGGCGCGACTGCGTCGCCATTGCAAATATCAAATTGCAAAATGCAAATTTTAAAATGCGAATAGCTCCGCAAGCGTCGCCCTGCGGACAAAATGCAAATTTTAAAATGATGGGACGGACGTACAGGCGACTTTAAAAAAGCTGGTCAAAAGATGGACAAGGGCGCGACTGCGTCGCGATAGCTCCGCAAGCGTCGCCCTGCGGTGCAAAAGTCAAAATGCAAAGTGCAAAGTGTAAAATGATGGGGCGGGAAGCAGACGTCTGGGGTAAATAAAAGAATTGAGCGGGCCGACCTGAAGGCCGACACCCGAAGGGGGCACACTGAGGTCAGCCCCTACGAACTCTCCTACCGGGAGAGGGCTGGGGTGAGGGTTACCGAATCAACACTACCTTCTGCGCCTTGGTCGCTCCCGCGGACTTCAGCACGATGAAGTAAACACCAGGCCCGTAACACCTCCCCCAGGTAATCATTCCAGAGGATTCACTTGCGTGCACCTCATCCACCTTGCGGCCCGAGGCGTCGAAGATTGAAGCTCGAAAACCATCGGGGCTATCTTGATATCGCAGCACTATTTGAGAACCGATGGAGGTTATCACTTCCCAGTTGGGCGGCTTTTCAACAATCGGTCTTTCCACTACCCCAACCCCCATGTCCCAGTCGGAGATTAAGGCCCAGGCCTCACAGATGCTATCAGGCGTGGAGTGGGGATATACCCATACGATCCGGTCGTCGCACACCCCCACTGCAGGCGTAAACCAAGAAAGCTTAAATGTGGTATCTATTCCGAAAGGTTCCGTATACTCGAAAAGGTTAGTCAGCCGCCAAACCTCCTTGTCTCGAATCTCTCCGATTATGCCGCCCGGGCGCTCCCACCAGCAGTCTTCGTGTAACTTGCTCCGTCGAAGATGCGTCTCTGCAAACCGCTCATCAGAGGAGAAGGCAACTGAGAACCTCTTTTCCCAGGTTCCACCTCCGTAGGGATCATTCACCACCAAGCGTGGGGGATAGGACGCCAACCCGCGATGGGCGAACACTCGAGCCTCCAAAAAACCTTCACGATAATCCTCCCAGAATGCCTTGAAAAATGCCACGAAGCGGTCATTATCAAGCCAAAAGAGCTGGGCTTCCCTCCCGCCGTCTTCCCGTTCATCCAACAGATGTCCCCTTGGTCTCCAGGACAGGATCGGTTCATCTGCGGCATCAAACACCTGGAACCGCTGATAAGTCGAGTCCTTCCACCCCCCAATCTCATCGCGCCAGGTCACTGCCACGTCGCCTGCATCGTTCAACGCCAACCTGGGATAGTAGAAGTATAAATACCCCTCATCACAAGTCAAGAAGGGCTGGTTCTCAGGATAACCCTCAATACCAAAACGCCCGACCCACACATAGTTCTTGTAAGTAGGGGGGCCAGGCTCTATCTCACACCAGGTCACTACGAACTCCTCATTATTGTTGAGGCTCAGGTCAAATGGGCTGGGTTTGTTCGTGTGCTTACCTAAGGGTATGCTGGCAACCAAGTTGTGCGCAAAGCCAACAGGACTGCCGTCAGGGGCAAAACGCTGAAAGCGCACATACCAGGCATACCAAAGCTCATCCTCCCTCCAGATCGGCTTATCCGCCCAAAGCAGGATGGTGTTGCCTGCGGTGTCCATCTCAAGGCAAGGGTGCCAAATCCACGAGGTGTCCGCAAGCTTTGGAAGCTTATAGGGGTCGGTTATTGGATTTCCGGTGCTGTCAAAGAAGCGAATAAAAAGCTCCCGCTCCACATAGAGATTGAGGGGATCGCCGGTGGCTATGCAGTCTATCCAGGCTACGGCAAAGTGGCCGTCTGAGGCCATGGCTGCACAACCGTATACCTGACTATGGTCTGGCTGGTGCTCTGCTACCTGAAACGGCTCTACAAGAACATCACCACACAAGGCTAAAGCCAAAAGACTTATATTGATCATCTTGGCCTCCTTTAACTTATTAAAGCCAGATTTCGCTTCTTGTCAAGGGTATACCTTCACTTAATCCGAAAAAAAAGTTAGGCTTCCTGGAAGGGAGCCATGAGAAGTTTTACGCGGTTTCCCCTCCCCCTTTGTCCCCCTACCCTATGGGATGCAGTAAAATTGGCATCCCAAGGGGCACGCTGTCCACCAGGGAGGGGGAGTTAACTGTTCAAGCGCGCCTCGTGGTGCGCCACTGTGTTCTCCGTCATGTCATTGCGAGGAGTAAAGCCCGAAGGGCTTTAGGACGTGGCTCCGAAGGGTGACGCTTGCGGAATCACCCCCATTCGTCATTGCGAGCAAGACGGAGTCTTGCGCGGCAATCTCATGGCACTGCCCTGTCGCACCGCAGAACTACCCTAATGACGCAATCTCATCCCATAAATCACGCCACGAGGGATTCATTGACTCAACCAACTCTATTTTCTTTCGTCTGGAGCCTGCCTTGATTTGTTTTTCTCTTGCTATCGCGGCTTGAGGATCGGAAAACGCCTCGTAATAGACGAGCTTATCCAAACCGTATCTTTTTGTAAAACCCTGGGTCAGCTTTTGCTTGTGTTCGTAAACCCTACGAACGAGGTCGTTGGTTACGCCGGTATAGAAGACGGTATTGTAGCGGTTGGTCATGATGTAGATGTAATAGCTCATCGACTTTCCCCTTTGTCATTGCGGCGCGGTTCCGAAGGGTGACGCTTGCGGAATCACCCATATTCGTCATTGTGAGCAAGACGAAGTCTTGCGTGACAATCTCATGGCACTGCATTGAAACACAGGGGTAATCGCCAAGGGTATTCGGTTAGTGCTATGAGATCGCCACGGGAGCTAGAAGCTCCCTCGCGATGACGAATTTGAGAGGTCGTTGCCCGCTTTGTCCCCCTACCCTATGGGATGCAGTAAAATTGGCATCCCAAGGGGCACGCTGTCCACCGAGGAAGGGGAGTTAACTACAACGCGGTTTATCTCAGCTTCAACACTATCGGTTCCTGGCTCAGCCGGGCCATGCCTTCAACCAGTTCCTTGTACTTCGGGTACTCCTGGGGCGGAATCCACGGCTTAAGTACCTGCAGGCTTTCTGAAAACTGCAGAACCCCGCGTCCAGGCTGCACGAACGTCGCGGCATAAGAATCATAGGGGTTGCTGATGGAGACGTCCTGTGGGTAGTATATAAGCTCGGCACCTGATGGAAGTCGCAGGCTGAGGTTCAGGATATCGGCGCTTCGAGTAACGCGATCTATCGGGTACGCTCGATCCCTTGCACCTACCCAGTAAGCGGAGTGTTCAACACCAGGCAGGTAGAGGATAAGGTAGTCGCCCGCACGGGTAGCGTAGCCAGGGATGCTGACGTTTAATGTGTAGGTAATGTTTTGGTTCAGAGGTGCTATCCCGCGGAACCGGAAGTCTTTAAGCCTGGCGTTTGGATGGATGTAGCTTGCCAGTTCCTCTGCCTCCTGTCTAAGCTCGGCAGGGGAGAGGGCTTTGAGATATCGCTTCCACCACGTTGAGTTCTGGCCGTTGAACTCGACATCCATGGTGAGATTAAGTGAACCGTCTGCTCTTAGCTGGGCGACGGTACGGGTGATGGTTGCTTCTTCGTTGGGGGTGCGCAGAGGGGTTTTCTTGAGCTTGCCTGAGGAAAGCGAAAGGCCCATCGCATCCTGATCTGACAGGGTGCCGAAGCCTGCATTGGGGCTTGGATCGAGATAGATTCGGTCCTCAAACAGAACAAGTGCATAGTTAAGCTGACCTAAGGTGGGGAAGGAGGGGACGAGTTGCCCGCTTGAACGATTGCGTATAAGTACAAGATCTGCTTCCAGACCGGCTTCCCTCATAAGAACGCAAAGCAGCGCCGCCCGATCAAGGTTGTTCGCAAAACCTCGAACGAGCACCGTTTCTGCAGGGGTTGGAACGTAGGAATAGGAATCAAGTGAAGGGCCAGCTGGACGAATAGAGGCAGCAACGAACTCGTAGAGGGCGCGGGCCTTTTCTTCCGAGGCAGGGAGGCCTTGTGTGAGCGAATCAACGACCTGCGTAAGTCTTTCACCGGGCTGGATTGCCTTATCCGCATGCGCGCGTAGGGACCTTGCAATGGAGTGCCAATCCTTTTTCTCGGCGACGATGAAATGCGGCAGGTAATCTGCGGACGGTGGTATCATCCGTTCGTAACGCAGAGGAGGTTGGTTTTTGATCGTCCAGGTGAGTATCTCGCGGCCTTTCCTGGTTTCGCGTTCGGGCTTTTGTCCGCTCGACGCGTAGACTGCAAGAGGTCCGCCTTGGGGTTGCTCAACCCGGATGATCTCCATCAAGGTAGGTTGCCTATCCTCCAGCACTATCTCTTCACATATAGGGTGGATGCTGTCGGCTACGTTCTGGATGGTCGAGAACTGAAAATCAAGGACCGAGCCCACCCTTGACTCGGGTACCGCGATCTGAATCTGGGTAAGATTGCTATATTCAGCAGGAGCAGGATAGCGGCTTACCCTGTTGATTGCCGCCTCGGTTATGTGGTTTATCTCTCCCTCAGGGCTGTAGCTGCGTGCAAAGTCTACCTTTGCATAGGCCCTATCCGCCAGATAACTCCAGGTATTGTTTGCGGCAGCACCCTTGCCTGACTCGGCGGATACGTAGCGTATCACCCTCATGCGTTTCTCAAAGGTTCCATCCTCATGCAGGATAAAATTATGCTCCACGTAGAGATTTACGTACCGTACATCTATCTGAGGCGGGGTGAAGGTGGTAAGTATTTCTTTAAGGATTGGATCATCTATGTCTTTTAAGGTTTTCCATTCCTCACCCTGTCTTGGCTGGGGAAGATCAAGTCCTCTTATCTCGGATTTGGCAAATGCAAGGGTGCCCTCTTCAGTGGCAAACCACAGGCTGTCTGCGGTTATGCGTTCAAGTGCCCCTATCTTTTCTTCTCCGTTCAAGAGGTAGATCACGTCGTGGCTCGTGCGTACCACCTGCCTGCATCCCCCAGTTGCAAGGATCAGGATAAGGAATGATAGAAGGCGTCTCACCGAACACCTCCTTCCACGAGTATGAGTATGGGTTTTTTGTGGTAGCTGGTGATAGAGTTAAGTAGCTTTCGATAATCTCGATACCTATCAGACTGGATGAGTCGTTCAGGACGAATGAAGGTGTCTTCGAAATGGATTACGTTTCCTTCCTCCTGGATGTAGACCGCGTGATAGGAGACCTCAGACATAGAAAGCGTTATATCCTTCGGCAGGTAATCCACTTCCCAATCCTCGGGCAGCTTGAGGGTTACTTCGTGGAGAATACTCTCGCTCGTGTAGTAAGAAAGCGGGAAGTTTCGGCTCTCAAGCGCCACCTCGTCAAAGGTAAGCCTTTTACCTACTTCAGGCAGGTATATGATGGCTACTGGTCCGGCGAACTTGACGTAGTTTTTAACCCTGTAGCTCATTTTGATGCTGAGCTGCTTGCCTATATTCCCCAGGTTCTCGAATCCGTAGTCAATCAGCTCCGCGTCAGGTGATGTGGATTTTACCATCTGCTCGAATCGTATGCGGCGGTCCTCCTCCCTTGAGAGGTAGTTCCAGAAGTAGCGCAGACCTGTCTCGTAATCGCCCTCGTAGAAGCTCTGATAGTGGACGGTGAGCGTCCCTTCTTCGTCTATCTCCATATCGAGATGATACTCCCTTTGCTCCTGACCTGGATCGGGAACCGGTATGATCTCGACCTTGCGTTTCTGTGAGTTTACCGTGTAGACCCCGTGGTCTGCGGCGTTGAACGAAGGGTAACGCGAGTATCCGCCGTTTGATGAGCCGGTGGCGTCGAGATAGAAGCTTGTGTCGGCAAGGAATACCTCGGTGATGCAATGGTTGCCGTAGTAGCCTGGCATCTCAGGGTCAAGCATCGGGACGTCATCGTTGGTGCCTACGTACACCGGGTCTGCGTCTATACCTGCGGCCCGCAAAAGGGTTGCAAAGAGGATGGCCTTGTCAGTGCAGTCGCCGAAGCCTTGCTCGAGGGTAAACCGGGCAGGATGGCCTGATACGCCGGAGGCGGCAGAGCCTTTGATCGAGATATAGCGGATGTTCTGCTGAAGCCAGTGGTATATGGCAGCTATCTTTTCGTGTTCGGTCTCGTCATCAGCGGTCAGGTTGTCGGCAAGGGCTTGAATCTTAGGGGTGATCTTCATGCGTTCGTTCTGAAAGGCTGCGTACCAGTCATGTATGCCGTTCCAGTTTTCCTGATTCGTTACCTCTACACGCGGCAGGAAATCCCCTGCCGGAGGTGCGTCAGGTTCAGGTACGTAGGGATCAACATTCTCCGCAACCCAGGTGTAGATCTTGCGGCTCTCCTTTACCTCTTGTTTAAAATCCATCATACCCCCGGGCGCGTTATAGACCTTCCATTTGATAAACTCGTCTTCGGGTACGTCAACGACAAGTCGGGAATAGATGAATGGCTCATCGCCCTGGAAGAAGTAACCTGCGTCGAAGAACTCCTTATTCCAGGGGTTGAAGCGGATGTTCTCGTAGGAGTACTCAACGATATCGCCTATCTGCACCTCGGGGAGAGTGAAGGTTACCCATTTACCCTTGCCGAAGAAGACTATTCCTTTGCGCGGAGGGGTTTCGATCTTTACGGTGGACGGATCAAGATCAACAACGCGACCGTCCGGCTTTACAACCCGCGCAAAGTGAATCTTTACCTCGTTGTCTCCCTCTCTAAAGTAATGGCGGAATGTCGCCACACCCTTACGTGCCTCGGAGAGTACAACGTAAGCCATGTGATATGAGTAGTTTCTGGTTCCGTCATCGTGCAGGGTGTTGCGCCCGTCGTCGATCAATAGTATCCCCTTGGTCTCTGGAAAGCGTTCTTTGGCTTTGTTAGCTTTTGCCAGAAGTTCCTGGACATCCTCGTCCGTGCGTACCGTTCCTGTTTCTTGTCCACCTTGCGTCTCGAAGACGATAGATTTTACCAGCGCTCGAGGGATGGTCTCTTGATCGGTCAGGAGGGTTGCGCCGTCAAACTCAACAATCTCAGTATCAAAGCTTCGCCCGTCGTGGAGCTCAACCTTGGCTGCAAACCCCGCTACCACGAAGGCTATCCAACTTATTATCCAGCGTTTCATTGATCCTCCAGGGATTAAGTCTAATTCTAACATAAAGCCAAGGAGAGTCAAGTCGTTGTGAGGTTCATGGAGGCTGAAGAGGGGGTGCGATCTTTTCCCATTCCGTGAAAAGGAAGATTAGAGGGTTCAATCCCTTGACATCGGAAAGTTCCTTCCTACAATCTATATGGGGTAAAGGTAGCGGAGCCCATCTAAAGAACGGGTAAATACGTTGAGCATTAATTAGGCATAGGTAACTAAAATGTTAAGGAGGTAAAGCATGAATGTAGGAACGCGATCCCGATGCAAGCATGTATATTTGCATGTGGATAGAAGGTTCCATACACGAGGCCAAGGGAGGGGCCTTATACCGGTTTGGAGATGTTTCCTGAAGAAGACGAATCCGAAAGGCGTTTGCGGGGAGCTTACGAAATTGGGTATTGAGACCAGTTGTCATCCAGAGGAATGTGCTTTGGCTACCAAGTACATGCCTTGGGATAAGTGCCCTTTCTACACCCCTTTGTTTTAGGGAGTCGCTTGACCAGGAGAGGCACCTTTGGGTGCCTCTTTTTTTATCGAGTTATCTTGGAACCGAAATAGTCCTTACCAGCCGATGATCTGTCTTCTTGCCTTGACAGGGGTGGCTTTTTGCTTATAATGAGCATATGCTCAAAACTGAGGTGAAGAATGCCCCGACCGCGTAAATACCGAAGGATAGCCAGCGAATTCGGGATCAGTTTCTTCGGCCCGAAGGGTATTCCCATGCACGATCTGGAGATGACTGCTCTCAGTCACGAGGAGGTTGAGTCCTTGAGGCTTACCGATCTGGAAGGGCTTTATCAAGAAGAAGCAGCGCAGGAGATGGGGGTTTCACGCGCTACCTTCGGCAGGACTTTAACTTCTGCCCGCAGGAAGCTGGCGGATGCGCTGATCAATGGAAAAGGGCTTCAGGTGGCAGGCGGGAGTTACATGATTGCCAGACGTCCGGTTGCCTGTCGCTACTGGCAGGGAGGCGGAAGAGGTGGTTGGGGACGTGGCAGGCATGGATGGGGGAATAGGTGAGATTAGATATTACAACCCTAACAACGAGCAGAACGCCGGTCGGGGCCAGGGGGCCTCGGCCGGTTTCTCTTGGATAAAAAGGTAAACCATGTTTAAGGAGGAAACAATGCCAGATGGAGACAGAACAGGACCGATGGGTCAAGGACCCATGACCGGTAGAGCAGCCGGTTTTTGTGCCGGTTACCCGGTTCCCGGATACATGAACCCCGGATTCGGTCGCGGCTGGGGCCGAGGTATGGGCTGGGGCCGCGGCTGGGGGCCCGGCGGGGCCTACCCCGGCTATGCGCCCGGATACTACCCTCAGCAAGCCCCGGCTTATCAACCACCTTCCCGCGAGGATGAGCTTCGCATGCTTCACGATCAACTCAAGTATGCTGAAGAGGATCTAAAAGCTATGCGTGAACGCATCGTAGAGCTTGAGAAGGAAAAACCGGCCAAATAAACACAAAGGGGGAGGTTGATACCTCCCCCTTAGAGCTTATAATCCAGTATGTCTGATGAGAAAGCTGGCGCCGAGGTCTGGAAAAGACTTTTTGGAAAAGGCTCTGATACCTTTCTCGATCATGCCTACGAGCCGCAAAACGTGGGCGAGGTGGAGGATGCGGACATATCGGTAAGTTATACCGGGCCTTGCGGCGATACCATTTGCGTTTCGCTTCGCGAACAGAACGGCAGAATTCACGAGATTCGTTTCCTGACCGACGGGTGCGAGGCGACCCTGGCGTGTAGCAGTGCTATGCCCGTTCTTGCCCAAGGTCGCACCATTAAGGAAGCGGCAGGAATCAATGCGCGAGCGATAAAGGAATTTTTAGGAGGCCTACCTCCTGATCACGATCACTGTGCTATACTGGCGGCAGGGACACTTCGCCGTGCGATTGCCGAGCTTAAAGGAATTAAGTTTAATCAGAGAGGAGTATAGATGAAGATAGCTGTTCCCACCGATGACGGAAGAACCATAGCTTCTCACTTCGGCAGGGCGCGTTACTTTGCCGTATTTGAGGCTGACAATGGTCAGATCAGCGACAAGCAGATCGTTGAGAATAATCCTTACCACGGCAATTACGATTACCACGAGCATGGAGCAGGTGCCCGTGACAGTCATGGGCGCTTTATCTACCTACTTGAAGGATGCCAGGCCATCATCTCAAGAGGTATGGGCAGGCGGGCTGTGGCCGATCTTGAATCTGCAGGCATCAAGCCGGTGTTTACCGATCTTACTGACGCCGAGGAGGCGGTAAAGGCCTACTCTGAGGGCACGCTTAAGCCATCCAAGGCTCCCAACTGCGGGCACCCGTAACACACCCATAACACACCCGCAACACACTCAATTTTGCTTGACTTTCAAGGCGGATATTGATATTATCCACGTATGCAAGACCCCACTTCCATTGTACTTGCCGCCCGTTATGTTGTCAGCATGGATGATGCTGGTAATCTCTATTCGCCCGGCTACGTAGCTATCCAAGGCTCGCGGATAAAATCCCTTGGGCTTGTGGATGATGCTCCGGATGAGGGGAAACGCATCGATTACGGGAATGCGGCAATAATCCCCGGTTTTATCAACTCCCACACCCATGCGGCCATGACGCTTCTGCGAGGCGTGGCCGACGATCTGCCGTTAGACGACTGGCTCGAGAATCACATCTGGCCGCTTGAAGCAAAGTTCCTTTCCCCTGAATTCATCCGTGCAGGAACCAAACTTGCCGCAATCGAGATGCTTAAAGGAGGCACCACGCTCTTTGCCGATATGTATTTTTTTGAAGATGAAGTGGCGGCTGCTGCCAGGGACGTCGGTATTCGTGCCCTTATCGGTGAGGGGGTGCTTGCCTTCCCGACCGTGTCTGCAAAGAAGCCTGGCAAGGTCTTTGATCACATCCGCAGACAGGTAGAGAAGTACCGCGATGATGAACTTGTCCGCGTTCACATCGCGGCTCATTCAACCTATGCCACCTCGGAGGAGCAGTTGCGCCGTTGTGCCGACCTTGCGAGGGAGTTAAATCTTCCCATCGAGATTCACTGCGGAGAAACCGATAAGGAAGCCAAGGAATGTATTGCAAAGCACGGTAAAAGCCAGGTTGCCTATCTAAAGGACTTAGGCCTTCTGGATACTCAGATCGGGCTCGTGCATATGATCTGGTCGCAGGAGCAGGATTGGGAGCTGCTTAAACGGAATAACGTAAGTGTGATTTCCTGCCCGCAGTCCAATCTAAAGTTGGCCTCTGGAATTCCGCCTATTGCTCACTACCTTGAGGATGAAATCCGGGTTTCTCTTGGAACCGACGGTGCCGCATCCAACAACAACCTTGATATGTGGGAAGAGCTGAGGCTTGCCGCCTTCCTTGCGAAAGGCAGCAGCCTTGATCCTACAAAACTCCCGGCCAGACAAGCCCTGCGCATGGTGACCATAGATGGTGCCTGCACCTGGGGACTTGAAGATGAACTTGGATCACTTGAACCCGGCAAGAAGGCGGACATGGTGGTGGTTGATCTTGACAAGCCTCACACTACCCCAACTTACGACATCTACTCCACCCTGGTTTACGCTGCAAGTGCAGCCGATGTCAGGGATGTCTTTGTCGCTGGTCGCCGGGTAGTTAAGGAGGCCAAAATTACCACCCTTGATGAGGAATCCGTTCTGGGCGAGGCACGCGATTGGGAAGAGCGAATCATGCAAGAGCGAGGGAATGTCTAGACCCAAGGTGCTTGTGACCGGAGCTTCAGGATTCCTGGGCTCACATATATGTGAGGCAGCGCACGAAGAGGGTCACGAGGTCCACGCCTTTATCCGCGAGACAAGTTCACGCCAGTGGTTGAATCAGGATGAGATTCATATCCACGTTGCGGATCTTGGTGAGCGTGAAGCAATGACCGCTCTCCTCAAGGATATGGACTACGTAATTCACAACGCAGGTGTGCTTGCCACGGTTGCACGCGATGCAGCCGAGTGTAAGCGGGTTAACGTTGATATCACACGGGTGCTTGCAGAGGAATCAATAAGGGCCGGAATCAAGAGGCTTGTCTACGTGTCCAGTCTTGCCGCAGGTGGACCGGGCAAAGGACCCAAGGCACGAACCGAAGAAGATCCTGATAACCCTGTCTCCAACTACGGACGCAGCAAGAAAGCTGCAGAAGGGATGCTTTACGAGCTTCGCGATAGGCTTTCGGTAGTCAGTCTGCGCTACGGCATGATCTACGGTCCGCGCGGGCATAACACCCTTGGATTCTTTAAGATGCTGCAGGGAAACCTTGTTCCACTGATGGGGTTAAAACCTCTATACAGCTCTGTGATCTACGTCAGGGATGCGGCATGTGCGGCTGTCAGCGCTCTTTCTGCGAATGTTTCCTCCGGCTCAGTCTACCAGATCACAGACGGCAATTCTTATACCATTGAGGAGCTCTGCGATTCTATTGAAGAGGCTTTGGGTAAGAAGAAGAGGGCAAAGCGCATAAAGGTCCCATTCTGGTTGGTGATGCTTAAGGCTTGGTGGAATCACGACGTCCGTGAGTTGCGAGGCATTTCTCCTGATCAGGTGCGGAACTTCAAGGCACGCTACTGGTATGCATCGCCTGAGAAGGCGGTTCGAGAGCTCGGCTGGAAGCCTGAGATGGATTTAAGTAAAGGCCTGGCCGAGACCGTCGAATGCTACCAGGAATACGGATGGTTACAGTAAGGCATTGAGAGGCTCTTGATTCTTCATCTGTAACCCAGAGGTGGCGTAGCTGTTAAGGCCTTTGAGGATAAGGGCTTGACAGTATTCGGGATCGGGTTATTCTTTAAAGCTGAGAGAAGGGGACAGGTAAATTTGTGATTCAGGTTCCGGGTAGAACTAAAAAAGGAGCCGATTTGATCAATGTACTTCAACACGTAGGGATTGCGGTGTCTGACCGTGATCGTTCATGGGCCTTCTACCGCAGGCTAGGCTTCGACGTTCCCATGACCTCAGACCAGAGCTATATCACGAGGCTTAAGCCTTTGACCGGCGGGGACTACGAGCGAAAGGTGGTTCTGGCCGGCAACCTTATGGGTGGAGCAACTATTGAGATATTTCAGTTTACTTCCACCGAGCCTGTTTCCTACTCCAAGGACTGGCAGTGGGGCGATCCGGGCATTACTGCTATGGCGTTAAAGGTTCCGGACCTCGCCAAGGCACTTGAGCTGTTCAAAGGAACACCGGATATTCTCGTTGCCGGTCCTGCGCCCTGGTCTGCCAATCCGGCCTGGAAAGCAGCACTCCTCAAGGATCCTGACGGCTTACTCATCTACCTGGTCGAGATTCCTGGTATGAACTACTCCCTGCGCCGCAGCACCGATTACGTGGGGGGAATTGTTTTTGCCAGCATCGCGGTGAGCGATATGGAGCGTTCCCTCGATTTCTACCGCCAGGTGCTCGACTATACCGATGTGGTTTACGACTGGAATGGTACTGACCCAATGCTTTCGGCGATCCCTGGAGGTGAACGTCCTCAGCGTCGGGTTATGCTTTCGGATCCCAGACCTTCCACCTCGTTCTTTAGCTTTTATCTTGATCGTGGGATGATCGAATTGGTCGAAGTCGAAGGCAGTAAGGCGCCGCATATCTTTCACGGCCGCCGCTGGGGTGATATCGGTAAGACCGAGATATGCTTCGATGTGTATGATATCCGCTCAACTTTTGAGGAACTTGTGCGACGTGGGGCCGAGCCGGTTATCGAACCCAACCTCGAGGATCGCGATCTGGGACTTGGTGTCTCAGCACTCTTCGGTTACCTGGCCGACCCGGATGGAACCTTGATAGAGCTTTCCGAACCGACCAGATTGAGGCTTATCAGGAAGATCAGCCTGGATCTGCGCAAGCGTAAGCATGGCAAGGCCTTCCCGGCCTGGCTTATGAAGCTTTCCCGCTTCAACCGCTACAAGGAGTAAGCGAACCTTAGACATGTCTTGCAGTTTTGATCCCAAGTTAGATTTCGATTTCTTGGCAGGAAAACCATGACTAAGAAGATTCTCATAACCGGTGCCGACGGATTCCTCGGTTCGCATATCTCTGAGGCGGCACATGAGGCCGGCTACCAGGTGCACGGCCTTATCCATCCGGTACTTGGCTCAAGGCAGTGGCTTGATCATGATTGGATAGCCGTTCACGTCGCTAAGCTGGAGGATCGCAAGGCGCTCTCCCGAATCCTCAAGGGTATGTATGCAGTGATTCATAACGCCGGTGCTCTGCCCGGATTAACGCAGAAGGAGTTGATCCGGGTTAACGTGGACGCTACCAGGATCGTGGCACAGGAGGCAGTCAACGCAGGGGTGCGTCGGTTCGTTTTCGCCTCCAGCCGGTCTGCAGGTGGGGCTAACCTGGGGAGTTTTCTTAAGACCGAGGATGAGCCCGACGGTCCGACTTGGGGCTATGGGGGGAGCAAGAAACGGGCAGAGGAAGTCCTGCGTTCTTTCCGCGAGAAGATGAATATCGTCAGCATGCGATACGTCACCATCTACGGCCCGCGGAACAGACACCTCCTGCGGCTCTTTAAGATGCTTTCGGGTTCGGTTGTTCCCATTATGGGGTTCAGGCCAATCTACATGCCTATGGTGTACGTAATCGATGCGGCGAGTGCAGCGGTTGCAGCACTTAAAGCTCAGGTGAAGTCCGGCGTGTTCTACTACATCTCAGACGGGGTGGAGTACACGATCGATACCCTGTATGACTTCATCAGCGATGCGTTGGGCAAAAGAGGGATGCGTGTGCGGGTGCCACTTTGGGTTGCATCTTCTGCAGCCTGGTGGATGAACCGGATCATGAAGAAGGGAACCGGTTTCTCGCCCGACGTAATAAAGGAACGGCGTTCACCCTACCGGTTGGTATCCTGTGAACGTGCAAGAAGGGAACTGGGCTGGAAACCGACCGTGATGCCAAAAGAGGGGTTTGCCGAGACGGTGGCGTGGTACCGAAAACAGGGGTGGTTGTGAGTAAACAAAAGAAGGTTCTCGTCACCGGTGCATCCGGTTTCCTCGGCTCGCATATTGTCGAGGCGGCACATGAGGCAGGATACGAGGTGCACGCCATTATCCGTGAGACTAGCTCCCGGCGCTGGCTCAAGCATGACTGGCTGAATATCCACGTTGCCAATCTGGATGAGCTTACCGGCCTTTCGGAGATGCTTAAAGGGATGGACGTGGTTATTCACAACGCAGGTGCGACGTCAGGTTACAGCAAGGAAACCCTTCAAAAGGTCAACGTAGAAGGAACAAAAGCCATTGTGGAGGAGTCAATCAAGGCCGGGGTAAAGCGATTTGTCTACGTCTCAAGCCAGGCAGCAGGCGGACCAAGCAAAGGAACATATCCGAAGACCGAGGATGATCCCGACTGCCCCATCTCCACCTACGGCTTTAGCAAGAAGACCGCAGAAGAGATACTTTTAGGGCTCCGCGATAGGATCCAGATAGTGATTCTTCGCTATCCGGTTATCTACGGACCGCGTGGAGAAGAGATGTTACCCATCTTCAAGATACTTTCCGGGCCTTTGCAGCCGGTGATTGGGTTCAAGCCCCTCTATACATCCATGATCTATGTAACCGATGCGGCTCAGGCTGCGGTTGCGGCACTGCAGGCGAAGGTCGCTTCCGGCTCGATCTACTACATCGCCGACGGAGTTGACTACACCATTGAGTATCTCTACGATTTGATCGGTGAGGCTCTGGGGAAGAAGGGGTTGCGTATCAAGCTGCCCCTCTGGATAGTAAGTATTGCCGCCTGGTGGGTTCATGATGTGCGCAAAAAGAGGCCTTCATTTAACCGCGAGGAAGTGCGGGAGTTTAAGGCTCGCTTTTGGCTTGCCTCTTCTGAGAAGGCCATGCGCGAACTTGGTTGGAAACCCCAGGTTTTGCCTGGGGAAGGATTTGCCAAGACGACACGATGGTATCGTTACAAAAGGTGGCTGTAATTAATACCCCAAGAGCTTCCTGCGTAAGCTCTTGGGGACCCCGGGAGGCGAGAAAGTTGTTTAAGGTTAATGGCTGAAGTAAAAAAGATTCTAGTTACAGGCGCGTCCGGATTTCTTTTACCCCGCAACGCTACTTTGTACCGTTGCGGGGACCCCGAAAAAGGACAGTTCGATCAGGTTAGGTTGCGGGTGTTATGAAAAAGGTTCTGGTAACTGGTGCATCTGGATTTCTTGGTTCGCACATATCCGAGGCGGCGCACCAGGCAGGATACGAAGTTCATGCCTTGATCCGTACCACCAGTCCCCGACGCTGGCTTGGTTACGATTGGCTTGACATCCATGTTGCCGAGCTTGACGATCGCAAGGCACTTTCTTCAATCCTTAAAGATATGGATGCAGTGATCCACAACGCGGGAACACTCTGGGGTGCCTACTACAGGGTAAACACCGGAGGGACGCGGGTTGTTGCCGAGGAGTCTGTCAAAGTTGAGATCAAGCGTTTTGTCTACATCTCAAGCATGGCTGCAGGAGGCCCGGGCAAGGGGCCTTATGCAAAGGACGGCGGAGAGCCGGATAGTCCTATCTCTCCATACGGCCACAGCAAGAGGGAGGCCGAGGAGATACTCGATGGGATGCTTGATCAGCTTGATGTTGTGATCTTGCGCTATCCCATGATCTACGGGCCGCGCGACACCCAAGCCTTGCGCCTCTTTAAGAACCTTAAAAGCCCGATTAGCGTAAAGGTAGGGTTCAAACCCATTTATATCTCCGCTATCTACGTGAAGGATGCGGCGCGTGCCGCGGTTCGCGCCCTTAGTGCTGATGTGGCTTCCGGTTCGGTCTACGACATCTCAGACGGGGTCAACTATACCTTTGATGATCTCTACGATGTTGTCGGTGATGCTCTGGGCAGAAGGAGTTTGCGTATTCCGTTGCCATTCTTTTTAGTGGTTTTTGGTGCCTGGCTGGTGCACGATGTCTTCAGGGAGAAGACGGCCTTCAACCCTGATCAGATAGGTATGTTCAGAAGCCCATACTGGCTTGTATCGCCGGAGCGCGCTATTCGCGAACTCGGCTGGGAACCCCAGGTATCTATCTATGAGGGAGTTAGGCAGACAATTCACTGGTATAAAGAGAAAGGCTGGTTGTGAAACCTAAGAAACTTTTACAGGAACTTGAGCTGGTGGCCGAGAAGCTCGGCATACAGACGGTCTACGATACCTTTCAGGGTAGGGGAGGGGGCTGTCGGGTTATCGAGGACCGTTACATCGTGATCAACAGCCGTCTGGCCGATGATGTAAAGGCCCGGCTCTTCCTTAAGGCGCTTTCCGAGCTTCCCATAGACGAGATATACATAAAGCCTGAGATCCGCGAGTTGCTTGAGGAAGCGCGGGAATCCAAACCACAAACCGGTGAATCCAAAATCATGTAGTGCGAGGCTTCAGCGTGCCCCTTGAACGCTCTATGCGTTCATAGGGTATCAGCCTCGCTGGCGAACCTGAAGGTTCGCGCTACTTTTGGGAGGGCGTCGCCTCTTTTTCCTCAGACCCTCTCGTATGCCTGGTGAGGAACTTAAACGTCCAGGGGTTGAACCAGATGAAGAGTATGACCGCAAGATAACCTATGATTAAAAGCAGGGTGATCCAATAATAGTTGGGGTTGCCCAGCTCGTATCCGGTGGCAGGCAAGCTGGCCATAGCGATCAATGGAACCCCCATTAGCAACCCTATCCCCGAACCGTAGATGGCGTCGTGGATGCGAAAACGCGAGAAGCGGGGTATAGCGCGGCGGATGAGCATTGCTATAAAGAGAAATATCGCAAGGTAGGCTATCTGAAGCATCATATCCCAGGGCTGGCTCATCCACGGCCTCTCTTACTTTTATCCAGCTCCTGGGTCAAAAAGTGCCAGAAGTATGCCGACTGGCCGAAGAACGTGAAACGATACGCCATGTCTTCGCCGAAGAACTCGAACTTGTGATTCCACGTGATACCCGGTCCCTTCATCTGGGTAAGCGGGGTATCAAAGAGGACCTTGCCGTCCTTGCTTCGAACAAACACCATCCTGAAGCCAGGAGCCAGACTCGCCGTTCCCTCTCCTTTATATTCGAAGTCGCGATCCCTCCCGGTCTCGGTGGGGACAGACCACATCATGGCTGGAAGTGAAACCAGAGTGTCTTTGCCTTGCTTTTTGCGATCTGCAAGCATCGGCATGGTCTGGGCATCATTCCAACGCGTCCAGTCTATGTAGCGCTTGAAGTTACGTGCTCCGACTGCGAGGGGTTCGCCTGCTTTGTTAAGTTGGAAGGTCCCGTTCCCAACAAACCTCCAGCGGGCACCACAGGCGGTGCAGAAAAGATTCCTTTTCTCCGATTTAAGGGTAAAGAAGCGAAGGCAGTGTGGGCAGAGCCATAAGCGAAGCTCGAGGTGTTCTGCCACAGTGGGGTTCGTGAAGATATGTTTTATGACCTCGGGATCCTCCAGTTCGCTGTAGAAGAGCTTTTCTTCTATCCTTCGTTTGATTTCCCTTTCATCCTCAGGGACCTCATCCGGGTTCTCAAACAGATAGCTGAAATCAAAAATCACCCTGCCTCGGCGCGGCCAGTTTGACCACCGGGGCCAGGAAAGGTAGGAGCCGCGCTGCCTGACACAGATCGCCGGTATCTTCAGCTTCTTTATAAGGCGTGGAATCGTGTCGCCCAAAGGCAGGGTTTCCCCGTCCCAGTTGCGTTTGCCCTCAGGGAAGACCCCGATTATCTCTCCCCGCTTGACCGCCCTTAACAATATGCGCATGGTGACCGAGTCCGGGATGTTTTTTGTCTTGGGGATCCCTTTTACCCACCCGAGTAAGGTGCGGCTGACCTTGTATCGGAAGTACTCATCATTAACAACGTAGCGTATGGGACGGTTGATGGAGTCTGCGATCATGAATGGATCAACGGGGTTTGTGTGGTTAGCCAACAAAAACGCAGGCTGTCCCCGAGGAGGAAACCCCCTCTTGCTTTCGCTTTGTATGTGGAAGAAAAAACGCAGGGGCGTTCCCAAAAAAATCTTGGCCCACCACCAGAAGATATCCCTCCACAGAAAGGAGAACTTCTCACCGAGCATAGTATTAAGGAAACACAAAATTTGGCAAATGTCAAGAGGTATGGAGGGAGATTATTTATTGGGGCAAAAAGTTAATCCACTTTACTATCAGGGGGATAGCCTATTACGTCTAAAGATAAGGAAAGGGACGTCCAAGACCCAATCTTGTTGGAATTTAAGGGTATGATCGCTTCTAACCCTTCAGAGTGAAACCTGATAGGGAACTTAATATTTCAGGGATCGCCCGATCCTTCTTCTATGTGTTATGGGGTGTTACGGGTCGTTGACAACGCTTTATTGCTGCTTACCATAGCGGTTATGGAGATCATCCGCACTATCCACCAGATGCAGGTATTTGCAGATGAGGTACGTGCGTCGGGTAAGATTCTATCCCTTGTTTCCACCATGGGGTATCTGCATGAGGGACACCTTTCCTTGGTCCGTAGCGCTCGTGCGGGGGCCGACGTGGTGGTGGTAAGTATCTTTGTGAATCCCACCCAGTTCGGGCCAGGGGAGGATCTTGGCTCCTACCCCAGGGATTTTGAAAGCGACCGGATGCTTCTTCAAAAGGAGCAGGTTGACGTGATTTTCGCCCCTTCGGTGGCCGAGATGTGCCCTGAGCCCAGCCTTACCTACGTTTACGTTCACCGTATTACCGAAACCCTGTGCGGCGCTGATCGACCCGGTCACCTTGACGGGGTCTCGTTGGTAGTTGCCAAGCTTTTCAACATCTGCAAACCTCACAAGGCTTACTTCGGGGCCAAGGATTTTCAGCAGCAGCTGGTGATCCGGCGCATGGTTCGCGACCTCAACTTTGACGTTGAGATTATTACCTGTCCCATCTTCCGTGAAGAAGACGGCCTTGCCATGAGCTCGCGTAATACTTACCTCTCACCTCGTGAACGTAGTTGTGCCCAGGTCCTAAACCAATCCCTTGCGGAAGCGGAGCGGATGGTTAAAGAAGGGGAGAGGAACGTGAAAACTATCCTTGGAAAGATGAGGGAGATGATTGAGGCAAAGAATCCAGACCGTATTGACTACATCTCCGCAGTTGATCCGGATACACTTAAGCCTATCGAACATATCCAAGGCCCGGTCCTCTTTGCATTAGCAGTCAAGTTCGGCAGGACCAGACTCATAGACAATCGGCTGATTGAGCCATAATCCGTAATGAGGCGCGAAGAGCTTCTTAAGCCTGAGACCCTGGCAAGGCTTCGAGGCCTGGATCTTAAGGCACGACTTGTAGTGGAAGGCTTTCTTGAAGGCCTGCACCGCTCGCCATACAAGGGATTTTCTGTTGAGTTCTCCGAGTACCGCCCGTATATCCCAGGCGACGAACCCCGTCGCATCGACTGGAAGGTATATGCCAAGACCGACCGCTTCTACGTGAAGGAGTATCAGGAAGAGACCAACCTTCGCGCCATGCTTTTAGTGGACTCCTCAGGCTCGATGGCTTACCGTTCAGGAAGTGTTACGAGTGCGCTTTCCAAACTGGATTACGCCACCACACTCGCCGCAGCACTTGCCTATCTTCTGATCAAGCAGAAGGACGCGGTTGGGCTTGCCACCTTCGATACCCGGATCAGGTCCTACATCCCGCCTCGCTCGTCGCGTAACTACCTGCAGCTGCTCCTGGCAAGGCTTGAGAATTTGACAGCAGGCGGGGAAACGAACCTCGCGGAAAGCCTTCACAGCCTGGCCGAACGATTGCGCAAGCGAGGTCTGGTGATACTCTTCTCAGATCTCTTCGACGATCCGGACCGGGTGCTCTTCGCTTTGCGCCACTTTCGTCATCGCAAGCACGAGGTTATCCTCTTTCACATTCTTGACCCCATGGAGGAGAGCTTTGATTTCTCATCACCCACGAGGCTTGTTGATATGGAGACGCGTAAGGAGGCAAGCCTTGACCCCCGTCTTGTTCGTGCAGAGTATCGCAAGGCGCTTGAAGATTACCGGTTCCGCCTGCGAAGCACATGCTCGGAACATCGCATAGACTACAATCCGATCCTTACCGATCAGAGCTTTGAGTACGCTTTGTTTCGTTACCTTGAGAAGCGCCGCCGTCTGAGATGATGACTGCTGGTAATCATCCGGTTCTTCTTTGTGACCGAAGCTACGTAGTGCGAACCTTTAGGTTCGCCGCGAGGCTATGTAGTGCGAACCTTTAGGTTCGCCGCGAGGCTAAAGCCTCGCACTACATGTTTATTTCCTCCCACTTGGTGGAGAACGCGTAGCGCGAAGGGAGCATTTTTATGATCAGCTTTGCCAATCTCTGGTATCTGTTGTTGCTGCCCATTGCGTCAGGGCCGTTGGTTCTTCATCTACTCAGTCGCCGGAAGATGAAACGTACCGAGTTCAGCTCACTTTTCTTCCTGCGAAAGCTTCGTGAGCGTCGTTTCCGCTGGCTCAAGCTTCGCGACGTCCTCCTCCTCATACTTCGCACCTTGTTCCTGGTGTTTCTGGTTCTTGCCTTGGCCGGACCCATATGGAAAGGCCGTTTCCCCTTGGGTAAGGTGAGGGCCGACGTAGTCGTTATCCTCGATGACTCCTACTCAACCACGGCGCGTTTTTCAGATCTGAAAGCAACCGCCTCTCGGCTTCTTGACGAACTCTCGCTTGGCAGCCGAGTTGCGTTGCTTTCTCCATCCGGCTCTTTATGGGACACCGTATGGGGTGAACCTGAATCCGCTGCCGAAAGGATACAAGCCCTTGCATCTTCCCAGAGCGGGCGCGATCTTCAGGCTGCATGGCTAAAGGCCATAAAGCTTTTAGATAAGAGCCGTGCGTCTACGCGGCGCGTGGCATTAATCTCCGACGGACAGGAGCACGCGCTCGGTTTCCTGGAAAACGAACGTATCCCTTCAGACGTCGAGGTGTTCTGTTTTATAGACGAGGCAAGCTTTCCAGCCAATACCTCCATCCTTGATGTTGAGCTTTATCCTGGTTTCCCGCTGCCGGGCGAAGAACGGTTCTTGCGGATTCGATTAGGGCGTTCGGGAAAGAAGGTTGAGAAAACCCTTTCGCTCTGGGTGGACGAACGGATGGTTGAGGAGCGCAGGATAAGATTGTCCGAGGGCCGGAAGGAGATTGAGTTCAGGCTTCCACAGGCAGCTCAGGAGGTAAGGGTAGCTCTTGATCCGGACTCGATTCCTGCAGACGATCAGCGGTTTGTTCTCGCATCCGGCGGCAGGCGTTTGCGCATAGGTCTTGTGGGGGATGCGGGTTCGGATTTCCTTGAGCTTGCCTTAAGGGTCGGAGGCGACCTGGAGGTGCAAAATGTTCGACCTGCTGGCGCTGCTCGACTCTCTTCTTCCTCTTACGATGTTCTCATCTGGGACGGCGCCACTTCGTGTCCTTTCCAGGCCCAGGCCGCCGCTTCCCAGGGCTTAGCGGTTCTCATCCTGCTTGACGGCGACGTGGAAGATGTTGCGGGTGCATTTAATTCCCTGGGCGTCTCATCTGGAGAAGGTTTTGAGATCCTTGGACCATCCTCGCTCTTCGCGGATCTTGAGGAGCAAGACCGCCGCCAGATGCGGATTAAGCGTTATGCGCGGCTCGAACCCACCGGGGCCAAGGTTATACTCCCATTGAGCGGCGGTGATCCCCTGATGCTGGCCGATACCTCACAGGATATCTACTACCTTGCCACGCGGTTCACAGCCCAGCATACAGAGCTTGTTTACCGTGCGCTTTTCCCGGCTATCTTGCAGCGGATAGTTACCTATGTGGCAGGGGAGAAATCGCAGCGAGAACGTTTTATCGGCGATACCCTGCGCGTGAGGGTCCCAACCGGCAAGGCTATTTTTGTGGAGACCCCGAAGCTGCACTATGAGATTACTCCCGGACAAATACAAGGAGGGTATCTGGTTCAGTTTGCCGCCACCTCTGAGCCGGGTTTCTACAGGATAGGTTTCGAGACGTTCTTGGTTAATCCTGATCCGGCGGAGGCCTTCTTTACAAAGATCAAAGCCGCTGATCTTCAAAAACATGGGATTGAGGTTCATCCATTGGGAGCCTCAACCCCGCGCAAGCTGTGGTTCTGGTTCCTCATTCTTGCCGCAGCGTGCCTGGCTGCGGAGTTTCTGTTTATCTTTCTGTGATCATTTCACAGTATTATTCTCTAACCGCAGATTTGAACTCCGGTAGGGTTCTCCTTCGGAGTCGCAGATGACACGGATTAAGCGTCGTATACCGTGAGCCGTAAACCGCAGGTCCCCTCTTGACAAGGGCTTTTTTTGAAGGTAGAGTGTAGTTGGTAAAAATCACACGGTCAAGGAGGTCGTAATGAAGCGTGTGTTCGTATTAACAATCAGTCTGTTGCTGGTTAGCGCGGTTGGTTTAAGTGCCCAGGTTGCCGAAGAATGGGTAGTCCGGTACGATGGTCCGGCAAGCGGTTATGATTGCGCCTATGCCATAGCGGTGGACGGTTCAGGCAACGTGTACGTTACAGGCTACAGCGACGGTTCAGGAACCGGCTATTACGACTATGCGACCGTAAAGTACAGCCCCTCAGGTGTCGAACAATGGGTAGCCCGGTACAACGGACCGGCAAACGGCCTTGATATTGCCAAAGCCTTAGCAATAGACGGTGCAGGCAACGTCTACGTTACAGGGGGGAGCGGCGGTGACTATGCGACCGTAAAGTACAACTCAGCCGGTACAGAGCAATGGGTAGCCCGCTACGACGGACCGGCAAGCGCCAATGATGGAGCCTACGCCATAGCCCTGGACGATGCAGGCAACGTCTACGTTACAGGCTCGAGCGAGGGTTCAGGAACATTCAGGGACTATGCGACCGTAAAGTATAACCCCTCCGGTACAGAGGAATGGGTAGCCCGGTACGACGGACCGGGGAACTACTTGGATGTTGCCAAAGCCATAGCAATAGACGATTCAGGCAACGTCTACGTTACAGGTCGGAGCGTCGGTTCAGGAATCTACTGGGACTATGCAACCGTAAAGTACAGCTCCACAGGGGTTCAGCAATGGGTTGCCCGGTACGACGGACCGGCGTACGAAGATGATAGAGCCCACACCATAGCGGTGGACGGTTCAGGCAACGTCTACGTCACCGGCGGGATCCGCAGTTCAAGGGGCGACTATGACTATGCAACCATCAAGTATAACTCCGTTGGTAACCAGCAATGGGTAGCCCGGTACAACGGGCCGGGGAACGACTGGGATGTTGCCACCTCCATAGCCCTGGACGATGCAGGCAACGTCTACGTTACAGGCTGGAGCTTTGGTTCAGGCACCAACTATGACTATGCAACCATCAAGTATAACTCGGCTGGTGAGGAGCAGTGGGTAGCCCGTTACGATGGTCCGGCAAGCAACTGGGATGATGCCACTGCCATAGCAATAGACGGTGAAGGCAACACCTACGTTACAGGCGGGTCAGGAATCTACCCCACCTTTGACTATGCAACCGTAAAGTACAGCTCCACAGGGGTTCAGCAATGGGTTGCCCGGTACGACGGCCCGGCAGGCGGTAATGATGAAGCCTTTGCTCTGGCGCTTGACGGTACAGGCAACGTCTACGTTACAGGCTACAGCGACGGTTCAGGAACCTACGAAGACTATGCGACCATCAAGTACAGCCAAGACGTAGGTATTGCCGAAAAACCAGAACCTGAAATCGCCGATTACGATTTACAGGTTTCGCAACTTAATCCCGGTTCGGCTGGTGTTGAGATCAGTTATTTTCTGCCTGTTAGCACCTGGCTCTCCTTGAGGATCTACGACGCAGCAGGTAGAGAGGTCAAAACTCTGGTATCCGGTAAAACGCCAGCAGGCTCATACTCGGTTACCTGGGATGGCTATGACGAAAGCGGCGCACATCTAGCCCAGGGTGTCTATTTCGTACGTTTAGAAGCGGGTTCCTTCAACGCTACAAAAAAGGTAATTCTTCACAGGTAACCACCAGCCGCCTGCCGTAGGCTGTGAGCCGTTTCATTTTGACCGAAGGGCGACGTTTGCCGAACACCGAAGGATGACGCTTGCGGAATACCGAAGGGCGAACGCAGGGAGCAATTTTGCATTTTGATATTTGAGATTTGATATGCGCGCGTCAGCGCGTTCCTGCTGTCAGCGGGAGGTGGGTGCACGTTGACAATCATGTTTACAAAAGTATGATTCCCGCATGGATGCCGATTTTCTCGACCGCGTAGAAGACCTGCTTGAGCAGGGCAAGACCGCCAAGCTCAAGGAGATTTTTGAGAGAATACCTGCTCGACATCTGGCTCGTGTGCTTGAGCGTCTGGACCGTGACGATCTTATAGCGCTCTTTCGTTTGATAGACACCGACAAAGCGGCTGACGTTATCCTGGAACTCGATGACGCTACCCTTGACGTGGTTCTGCGGGAGCTTGAAAACGAGCGCATCTCCAAGCTTGTAGAGGAGCTGGATTCCGACGACGCGGCCGATATCGTTGCCGAGATGTCTGCAGAGGACCGCGCTGCGGTCATTGCAAGGCTTCCTGCCGATGACCGCCGGGACCTTGGCGAGCTCCTTCACTTCCCCCCCGACACCGCGGGCGGTCGGATGACCGTGGATTTCCTTCACACCTATACCAACGATACCGTGCAGCAGGTTACCAAACGCCTGCGGCGCAAGGGGCCTGATCCTCATTACTCAAGCCTTCTCTTCGTAACCGATCGCAAGGGTCACTTTGAAGGGGCGTTGGAGATAGACAAGCTTCTCTTTAATTCCCCACGCACCAAGATTCGCGATCTCGCAGTGCCTTATCCTGTGAAGGCGTTTCTTCTTGAGGACCAGGAGAGCGTGGCCCGTAAGGCCGAGAAGGCTGAGGTGCCCATCGTTCCTGTTGTGGACGAGCAGGATAAACTCAGAGGCATAATAACCATTGAGGACATCATCGACGTGATCCGCGAAGAGACCACCGAGGACATCTACCGTTCAGGCGGTGTAGGCGCTGAGACATCGCTTTTTGAATCGCCGGTGCGCTCGGCTGGCAGGCGTCTGCCCTGGCTTCTGGTTAATCTCGGCACTGCATTCGTGGCGGCAAGCGTGATAGGCCTGTTTCAGAATACAATCAGATCCCTGGTGGCGGTTACCATCTTTCTTCCTATAGTTGCCGGACTGGGAGGAAACGCAGGTTCACAGACCGTGGTGATGGTGATTCGCAGTTTGGCTTTGGGAGAGATTACTTCCTCTGACGCCTGGCGACTGCTGCGGCGTCAGCTCTTAACCTGTTTTCTTTTGGGCCTTGTCGCCGGGATTCTTGTGGGTGTAGGTGCCCTTATCTTCAAGCTGCCCATAATTCTTGCGCCATTGGTGTTTCTTGCGCTCGTAATCAACATCATCATCGGCGGCATCGTTGGGACCCTTGTGCCTATGATACTGCGCAGGTTGAAGTTTGATCCGTCTCTTGCATCCAGTATCTTTCTTACAGCTACTACCGATACCCTGGGGTTTCTTGTACTTCTTGGTCTTGCCACGCTGGCTCTTCAATACTTCCCTGCCTGATGTCTGCCCTTGTCCGTTCCGAAGGTCTTGTGTTGCGGACCCGTGCTTTTCGCGAATCGTCCAAGATAGCCACCGTTCTCACCCGCCGCACCGGTCGCGTTGATCTACTGGCACGAGGTGCACGTAAGCCAGGATCGCGCTTCGGCGCTGGGCTTGAGATAGGCACGGAGGGGGAATTTATTTACTACGAACGGGAGAACAAGAGCTTGTGGACACTTTCATCTGCGGACATCCTTCGCTCACACCAGGGCTTAAGGGAGAATCCTGAAACGCTTACCCTGCTTGCCCGGATAATGAAACTTTTAGCCCATCTTTCTCAGCCTGGCCAGACCAATCCCGGGCTTTACAACCTTACCTTGGCGGTTCTCAATGCGATGGAGGAAGGGAACTCTTCCCTTTACGATCTTTATCTGTGGCGCGCCGCTGCTGCCAGCGGGTATCCGCCCAGAATAGGAGAAGGGTGCATTGTGTGTGGAGATAAGAATGCTTCGGGTTTCTCCATAACGCAGGGAGGATTCCTGTGCAGCAGACATTCAAAGGATCATAACGATCTGATTCGGTTGAGCATAGAGGAACGTCGCTTGCTCAACCTGTTAACTGATGTTCCTCCCGCAGAATGCAAGGTCCCGATTCCCCCACTGGTCTCAAAACTTATCCGCCGTTACGCCCACTATCACCTGCACGCTGACGAACGCCTCATTCCGCCCGTAACACGCCCGTACCCCTTCGGGGCATTCTCATAATTACTCGGAGCTTGCGCTCCGCTCACAAGGAAATAACACACCGTAACACTCCACCCCTGGACATCCTCGCAACGATACATCCTATATGTGAACAACGAGAAATATCGCGCTATTCTGTGATCGGCAATATCCAGAAGTTAAAGTCAGCGGGATAGTCGGAATCCGCCAGCGCATCCTTACGGATTATCCCGACTACCAGCGGTGAATCGCCCAGCGTCACTTCGGTTTCCCAGCGGTCATCCCAATGCTCGGCTTCGTTCACTATAGGAACAAACCTCACCGCTTCGCTTCCTATGGCAAACGAGACCAAAAGTGTTGTGTCGGCTACCGTTCTCAGATTAAGGGAGAGCTTTGTCCCGGATGCGACCTTTGGGAACTCCTCCAGAGTGATGAGCGAGTCTGAGGATTCGATTATCGTGTTAAGTTCACCACCTTTAATCCTCACCGAGAAGATCCGGGTGGTGTTGGTGTCCGAGCGCTCCCCGGTGATGGAGTAGCCTACCATCTCCCAGTCGCCGTTGTCTGCTAACTGCGCCCACTGAACGCGTTCGCTTGAGAGTTCCTTCCCTGCTGCATACTCGGTGCCGTCTTCTCTGCTTATGAGGTTATAGTTCAGTGTGCCTTTGTATCTTCTTATAACTCCTACGAGCGCCGAGTCACCTATGATGACGGTGGTATCTTCCTTGAACTCTTCGTTGAAGTAAATTGCAAGGCTCTCGGACTCAAAGGTTGTGTTTAGCTTGATCCCGGTCAGTATCCATAGACTGTCAACCATAATCGAGTCTGCTTCCGGGATAATTAGATCAAGGGAGACCTCCGAAGCAGTCAGCCGCTCGGTTTCGGAAGCGACAATCTCTTTGATACGTTCTTCTGCTGCCTGCTGGTCAAAGGGATTGCAGGCTATGATCACCAATAAAGGGAGTGCTAAAAGGTATCTACGCATTGCTTATCTTACGCGGATTTAAGGTGTGGTCAACGCCTTGATGAATGTTGCGGGCCGACCTGAAGGTCGGCCCCTACGAACTTTATTTGTTGAGTAACTAAATCGGAGGAGGCTTAGCGAACGAAGCTATAGCCTCGTGTTACATGTTTTCATCTTTCTTGTCAGGATATAACACATTTCCGTATACCTCTCGTCCAGCACGATTGATATTTTCACAAGCAAATCCATGCTTCTCCAGCCCGCTATATTAATCTCCATATCCGGGCCGGTCTAAAGACCGGCCCCTACGAGAACGGAGTATCGAAGCAACATCTGATGCATGATATGATGAATTCACCCCACGCCGTTGCTTTGCACCGTCGCGGGGACCCCAAGAAGAATAATTAAGTAGGTTTTTCATCCCTTATCCTCTTGCGATTTCGTATGATTGAGGCAGCTTCTGCAGCATGATAGGAGGAACGAACCAGGGGTGCGCAGGCTGCAGATAAAAAACCCATTTTTATGGCTTTCTTCTTATACTCCTTGAACTGCTCCGGGGTCACGAAGCGTTCGACCTCCAAGTGCTTTCGAGTAGGCTGAAGGTACTGGCCGATGGTTACGATCTCTACCCCAACCTCACGCATATCCTGAAGCGCCTGGTAGACCTCATCGTCGGTCTCGCCCAATCCTACCATTATTCCTGATTTGGTCATGGTACCACGTTCAAGTTCTTTCAAGGTTTTTAATACATCTAACGATAATGTGTAACTTGACCTGCGATCCCTTACGTGAGGCGTCAACCGCTCCACCGTTTCCAGATTGTGGGCGATAACGTCAGGTTTCGCGTCAATTATCTTTTTGAGACTGCAGGGCACGGCATGCCGTGCCCCTACACCGAAATCGGGTATCAGCGGTTCCACCAGAACGTTCGGGTCCTGCTTCTTGATCAGCCGGATAGTGCGTGCAAAATGCTCTGCGCCGCCATCGGCAAGATCGTCGCGGTCAACCGAGGTCAGCACCACATACCGCAATCCCATTCGTTTAACCGCCTCGGCCACGCGGCGAGGCTCGGTTTCGTCTACATAACCCCTTGGATTACCTGGGGTTACCGCGCAGAACCTGCAGAATCTGGTACACACATCCCCTAAGATCATAATCGTTGCCGTTCTTTGCCCCCAGCAGTCGGCGATATTCGGACACCGCGCCGAGCGGCAAACGGTGTGTAAGTTCAGTTCGTTAAGGATCTTATCAACATCTCTGTACTCGCCATGGCCGGGTAGCTTTACCCGCAGCCAACCAGGCTTGCGTTTGACTCGTTCTGTCACGCAAAATCCTCCATCCGTTTTGCTTCAAATTTTATCCCGAAAACATGCCCAAATGCTGTACGAATGCTGGTCTTAACCTGGTCAAAATCCGGTTTTTGCCCCAAGATCTTCTCCATCGAGGTGACCACTTTATTGGTCAATCCGCAAGGTATAATCAATTTAAACATCTCCAGATCAGTGGAGACGTTTAATGCAAATCCGTGGAATGAAACCCATTTCTTCACCGCGATGCCGATCGCACATAACTTATCATTACCTACCCATACACCTACTGGAAGGAGGGGTGTTACGGGTGTTACGGGTGTTACGGGCATCTGCATTGAACCCATCGAGGAGATCCCGAACTTGCTCATCGCCAGTGATATTGCTGTCTCAACGTTCCTAACCAATGGCCTGATGCCTGCTAAGCCCTTCTTTACGTGAAAGATAGGGTATCCCACAAGCTGGCCCGGGCCGTGATAGGTGAAGTCTCCGCCGCGTTCTACTGAATGAAGATCAACTCCACGCTTTGCCAACTCCTCCTCTGAATACAGCAGATTCTTATCATCAGCCGACTTGCCCCTGGTTATCACGTGCTCGTGCTCCACAAAAATCAAGGTATTTGGAATCCGCTCATCGGCACGCATCTGCCACAGCTTCAGTTGAAGATCCCAGGCTGGCTTATACCGCATCCGGCCCAGGTCGGCGAAGAATCCTTTCTCCATTGGGAGATTCTAGTCGCAAGAAAGTCTATGTCAACGAGGAAGGAATTATCTTTTTATGTAATTCTGTGACATTCTGTGCTACATCGTAACATCCTCTTTTTCGATAAGTCAAGTATCTGTTGAACTTATATTTGAGGATGGCTTGGCACGATTATTGCTTATACATAGGGTATGAAAAGGGTATGGAGGTAGAGATGAATTTTTTGATCCTTTTGGTGATGCTTAATCTCTCAGGGGGAGAGGGAGGGGAGGTCACCTCCAAGGAGTGGGTTGGGGTTAGTGAGGCAAGTGAGCAGGTCTTTGACGAAGATGTTCAAGGAAGCGACACCACTTTTGCAGATTGCCTGGAGGTCTATCCGCAGCCTGCGCATGACGTGCTTTTCGTGGCGCTCAACTATTCGTTTGGGGGAGAGGTTCACCTGGAGCTTTTCGACGTCCTGGGCTGCAGTATCTATAAAGAGGTTTTTGACGGTCCTCGGACCCTGATTGACGTCTCGCATTTTCAACGGGGCGTTTACTTCCTCTCAGCCCGGACAGGGGAGAGCCAGCGAGTCATACGCAGGGTGATAATTTACTAGCCCAAGCCTTGACAATCCTCAATTAACTCGTAGTATTTTCAATAAACAAAACCAAGGAGGGATGATGTGCTTTTTTATCATCTTTAGTCTCCTGGGGATAGTTTCAAACCCCCAGGTATCCCAATGGGGATATACCGCTCAAAGTGAAGATACCTTTGCCACCTACGCCTATACCTTTGGGGATATCGTGATATTCTCCTACGGCGACAGCAACTACTGCGAGATCCTTGATGACGCTGGCAACTCAGTTTGGTCCGGCGTTCTCATGAACGAAGAATATGCCCTTGTCAATGACATACCGTGGGGAGTATATGAGGTTCTGGGCAGCAAAGAATTCTCGGTTCTCAGCGGTGACCCTTTTGGTAAAGGGTTAGGCTGCTGGTATGCGGTGGATCAGAGTAGTCGCCCGCTCAGTACGAAGTTGTTGTCCGTAGGTCCGAAGACGACTTTTAGCCCAGATCTTGAAGCGATCCTGGTTGTTTTTGCCTATCACAATAATACCCATGTGGTTGTCCGGAATATGGAAAACCAAACTGTTATCTGGGAGGGTGATCTGGACAGTGCCGAGTACTACTTGCGTGAGGGGGGAGATGTTCCTCCCATAGTTTACTCAGTAGAGGCCACACGTCCTGTATCAACTATGACCTCCTGCGGCGTTAACGGGATGTACGTACCTGCGTTCAACGGAACTTTCACTGGCCGGGACTTCATGACCTACCAACATAAGTGGGGAGATGCCCCCCAGGATATTCAATTCGTTCCCTGGGAAGACGAAACACGGGTGACCGTTACCCGGCTGGGTGATCCGACAGATACGATCTGGCACGTATTCTGTGAGAAAAGAGGGGAAATTAAGGGATTTCGCGTACCTCTACCTGGAACCGGTATACCGCTATACGTCCACGCAGATAAAGACATATCTGTTTCCCAAACCGAATGGATAAGCTTCGGCACAGACTACGTTGCTTTTTACATGGTTCGAGGGATTGACCGCGATGGTTTGGGACTTGGAAAGGAGTTCTATATTCCGCTTCAGGCCTCCGTTTCATGGACTGACCCGCTTGTTTATTCTCGGCTTCACGTTACAGCTTTTTCTGACAACACCGATATAAAAGTGACCAGGATTCCAAGAGACGGTGGGGACGAAACAGGTATCTATGAAGGAACCCTTGACAGGGGCGAGTTCTACCGTTACTCCTGTCCGATGGACGATGAGGATGCAGTTGCAATCTACCATGTGACTACTTCTGAAGGGGTGGCGACTATGGGAAGCTGTCATGATCGCCAGGGCTCCGACTTTCTGCCCCTGTGGTTTGGGATCCATTCGGCTGTTGCCGCCTATCCTGATCAGTTTGGAGAGACTTACCCCGGGGTTCCTGTTTCTGAATCCGACCATGGTTGCTACGAAGTCTATGTCGAGAACAACGGCAACGTATGGGACATTATCAACATCTTTACGAGTCACAGCGACCCTGTTAACTTCACTAGCGAGCTTACCGATGAGTATGGTGGTTCCCTGCCCGACTGTGACGGCGACGGCAATCCTGACACCGATACCTTGCCTAGACGCGGGGCAGTCGTTGTGCTTGTTGACGTCATCCCTTCGGATACTGTGCCGGTCGGGACTATTGATACCTGTTACTTCAGAGTGGTCTCTTCCCGTGATACGACCAAGTGTGATACGGCATTTCTTATAACCAGTATTATTCCCAGCTCCGTGAGCGAGAAACCTGCTGTTGCCCGGCTTCCTGAGCTTAACTTCCACCTCGGAAAGAACGTGCTGTACGTGCGGAATCCTGCTGAGGAAAAGCTCCAGCTTGATATATTCGATGTAACAGGCCGAAGGGTTCATTCACAGATCATACAAGACGATCGGGCGGAGATTAGCCTATCTCATTTATCACGAGGTGTCTACTTCGTTTCTGCGAGAATAGGGGGAGAGCAGACTTTGAGGAGGAAGGTGATTATCCGCTAGTCTAAGAGCAGCTCGGTTCCTCTTGCTCTCACGATCGTAATCGGCGTCAGCTGGGTGCCCTGACCCATGGGGTTGTCGCGCATCAGCTCCTCAAGTGCCGCTCGGTTAATCCTCGAAGTCGCAGCAACCGCCCAGGAGCCGCCGATGTCGTTTATGTCCATTATCGCGAACTCCACCCCGAAGCGGTTCTTTAATCCCTTGACCACCTCGTAGGGTTCTTTAGGCCCTTTGAGCACGCACTCGTCGTAGGGCTTGACAGGCGATGTTCCTACCGCATCTATCATCTGCGCCTGGATTCCCGCAATCCTGTAGAAATCGCCTCTCCGTCCCAGCATCCTCAAGAATCCACCTAGGATCGCCGCGAACCATACCCGTAACACACCACACTCTTCAATTGCAGCTTCCATTGAGAAAGGATTGCGTAGGCCCACACCGTAGGGAACCTTGCGCACGAACCGCCAGAGTATCCTTGCCGAAAGTCTGGGATGCATCTGGTTTACTGGTATCGCCCTGCCCTGGGTGATGGCCAGAGGCGATTCGGCAAGCACCACGATGTCGCCCGGCTTTAGATACCTAGCCGCGTAGCGCTCGACCACCTCGCCGATCTCGTCAGCAGGGGAGAGGGTATGGGTTTTTACACAAATCCTTGGGATTCCTTCCCGATCCTTCCTGAGAGTTAAGGGTGTGCGTGTTACGGGTGCGGGCATGCAGAACTCTATGCGTGATTGGAATTCTGTCAAGGGCTTGACAATTCCCTTTGGGGGGGTATCCTTATAATAATTAAACCTTAGTTAGGAGGAAGCAATGCGGCGTGTTGTTGTAATAGTGAGCATATTACTCTTAGGGGGGGTGCAAATCGGGTTGGCTCAGGCGGTTCAACCGAGTGGTGTGTTGATGCAGGACTATGTGGAAAGGGATACTACTCAGCCGGTCCCTTTATTTGAGGGAACTGTGGAGCCGACCCATTACGTAGGGAAACTTGATCTTCCAATGATGCCCCAGGAGGAGGATACCTTTGCCACCTTTGCCTATACCTACGGCGATATTGTTATATTCTCCTACGGGGACAGTAACTACTGTAGGATTCTTAATGACGCTGGCGACTCAGTTTGGTCCGGCGTTCTCATGAACGAAGAATATGTCCTTGTCAAGGACATACCTTGGGGAGTATATGAGGTTCTGGGCAGCAAAGAGTTCTCGGTTCTCAGCGGCGATCCCTTCGTGAGGGGGTTAGGCACCTGGTATGCGGTGGATCAGAATAGTCGTCCGCTCAGTACGAAGTTGTTGTCCGTAGGTCCGAAGATGACTTTTAACCCAGATCTTGAGGCGATCATGGTTGTTTTTGCCTATAATGATAATACTCACGTGGTGGTTACCAATATGTATGACGACCAGATTATCTGGGAAGGCGATCTGGATAGCGCCGAGTACTACTTGCGTGAGGTGGGAGATCTTCCTCCCATAGTTTACTCAGTAGAGGCCACAAAACCTGTCTCTACGATGACCTCCTGCGGCGTTAACGGGATGTACGTACCTGCGTTCAACGGAACTTTCACTGGCCGGGACTTCATGACCTACCAACATAAGTGGGGAGATGCCCCCCAGGATATTCAATTCGTTCCTTGGGAAGACGAAACACGGGTAACGGTTACTGATCTTAATAATCCTGACGATCTAATTCAAACGGTATTCTGTGAGAAAAGAGGGGAAATTAGGGGATTTGCAGTTCCATTACCTACGGGGGGCAGGCCGCTTTACATCCACGCAGACAAGGACATATCTGTTTCCCAGACCGAATGGGCAAGCTTCGGCACAAGCTACGTTGCTTTTTACATGGTTCGAGGGATTGACCGCGACGGTTTAGGGCTTGGAAGGGAGTTCTATATCCCTCTTCAGGCCTCCGTTTCATGGGCTACTATTGGGCCCGTTTACTCCCGGCTTCACGTTATTGCATTCTCCGACAGTACCGATATAAAGGTAACAAGAATCCCAAGGTTTGGAGGAAACGAGACGACCATCTACGAGGGAACCCTTGACAGGGGCGAGTTCTACCGTTACTCCTGTCCGATGGACGATGAGGCTGCAGTTGCAATCTACCATGTGACTACTTCTGAAGGGGTGGCGACTATGGGAAGCTGCCTTGATCGTCAAGGGTCAGACTTCTTGCCTCTCTGGTTTGCGATACACCCTGCTGTTGCCGCCTACCCTGATCAGTTTAAGGATACCGAGTGTCTGGTTCCCACCAGCCAGACAAATGCCGGCGCCTACGAGGTCTACGTCGAGAACAACGGCAACATATGGGACGTTATCAACATCTTCATAGAGAACAGCAAGGATCCTTATTTTGTAACCGAACTTTCCGACGAGCTGGGCCGCACACTGCCTGACGTTGACGGCGACGGCAACCCCGATACCGACACCTTGCCTAAGGGCGGGAACGTTCTTGTGCTAGCCGACGTTACCCCCGCGGAGATGCTGCCCTTTGGAACCACGGATACCTGTTTCTTCAGAGTCGTATCCATGCGGGATACCATCAGACTGGATACTGCGTTTCTTGTGACTACTATCCGCGAGGTTAAGATCATGGTAGACCCTGACACGTTCGTTACCGAGTACCCTCGCAATACGAAGGTGATTCCGGTTGCCGCTTACAGCACGAGCCTTTACAGGGAGGATACGGTTAACCTTACCTATCATTCAACCCAGGACAGCCTTACCTGGCTTGTTAGTTTTACCGATACCCTCGGAGTCCCCTTGCAGGACACGGACGCTAACGACACGCTTGACGTGCCTGGCGTTCCGACCGATTCGGTTGCGGCTCCTTTCCAGGTTCGTGTACGGGTTCCTGACTCTGCCCTGGCCGGTGATCGGGATACGATCTATCTTATAGCCACCTCGGGCAACTACCCGTTTGGTTCTATCTATCCTGAGACGATAGACACCGCGGTTCTGATCGTAGAGGTAGAGGCCGTTGCCGGTCTGCTTATTGTTCCCGACACGCTGGATTCGGTTCCTTCAGGTCAGACGATTCGCTATCCTTTAGAGGTATTCAACTACGGGAACGGTCCTGACGTTCCCGACATTACCTTTGAACCTGGTCAATCGGATTGGGTTCACCGTCTTGTTGACAAGGACGGGATCAACGATCTTGCGGACACCGATGGTGACGGCATCCCTGATCTGGACACCCTGGCCGGTCTTGTCGGGGGCGTTCCTGGATTTGATATGCTGTATCTTGACGTGACGCCGCCCTACTGGGCGCTTCCGGGTCTTTTCGATTCAACCATAGTCTACGCTCGCTCCTCGATCAGCGAGACGGTTTACGACAGCGCGATAGTGGTAACACGCACGCGGAACATAGTGGCACTGGATATCGAGCCGGACACGAGCACGATAATCGGTCCTGGCGAAGAGGCGGTATACCTGCTTCGAGTAACCAATCTCGGCAGCACGTATGACATTATCGACATCGGCAGCTACGCGGCACCTGATCTGGGTTGGAGCCATACCCTGAGCTTTGAGGACGGAACCCCTCTCCTGGACGAGGATAATGACGGCGTTCCTGATCTGGGATCTGTGGATTCTGCCAAGATGGTAGTGGCGCGTCTGGTTGTAAGGCCTCACGAGGAGCTTGGCAGTGTAGCAGGTGAGTTCGACACCACGGTAACCGAATACAGGGTGGTGTGGATACGAACTTACTACACCGACGATCCTACTCTGGTGAACGACAGCGTTCTTATCATGACGCGCTTCGAGCCTGTATTGGATATCCACAACTACCCGAACCCGTTCAGCGGCTCAACGACGTTTGCGTTCAGCATCCCTCGTGGGGGACTGGTGACGCTTCGCATCTACAACCGAGCCGGCGAGCACATCCGTACACTGATTGACGAGGTTCCCTATGAGTTCGGCGGCATCTTTGAGGTTCACTGGGACGGTTTGACGGAAAGTGGTCACCGTCCAGCGCCTGGTGTTTATATCTACACACTGGGGTGGCGTGAGCGGCGTATAGATGAGGACACCGAGGAATTTTCTACGGCCCAGCGGATAACCAAGGCCGCTTTGCTGCAACCTTAAGGTTCTTACCGGCTAGAGATTTAAGAGGCCGCCCGAATACCCAAGGGGCACGCTGAGGGCGGCCTTTATATACCTTGCTTTAAGAAGACGTTACGATACAGGAAAAGTCATTATCTTCTCAAGCCCTTCCTTGTTTACGAAACCTCCATACTTCTTGATCCAAGGCTTCCATAGATTGTTATAAAACTCCTCCCACTGAGCGTGTAATTTAGAATCCATGTTTTTTCTCCCAAATGACGCAAACAAGTAGTTCATCGCAAAAGTAGAACAATGGATTAGCGACATAAGAAAAACCTTGTTTTGGAGTGCATCAACCGCGTTGATGCCGCAATGACACGGTCATTGCACTCCATACCAAAATCACTATACTCATCGCTAATGTCAGATAAGCCCTCCTCGCCCCCCTCCCCTGCTCTAAGCCGGTCACAGCTGATGGGCACCCAGCCAATAGGCAAACTGCTTCTGCGTTTCTCTCTGCCCGGGGTTATCGCGATGCTCGTGAACGCCACCTACAACATGGTGGATACCATCTTCGTAGGCGGTCTCGGTCCTGAGGCCATCGCCGCCCTGACCATCGTGTTCCCCATTCAGATAATATTCATCGCCCTGGCCGTGGGAACCGGAATCGGTGCTTCTTCCCTGATATCACGTCGACTGGGTGAAGGTCGCAAGGAGGAAGCCAACAAGGTGGTAGGACAGACGTTACTGATTGCGGTGATTGCCGGAGCATTGATGGCCCTCATGGGAGCCACGGTTGGTCGTCTGCTGCTGGCCAACGTGCTTGGTGGTTCGGAATTAATCCTGGACGACGCCTTCTCCTACATGATAGTTATTACTTCAGGATCGCTAATAATGTTCATCAACATCATGGGCAACAACCTGGTGCGAGCCGAGGGCAACCCCACTCTACCCATGATCGTAATGATCGTGGGTGCAGTTATCAACATAGGGCTCGATCCTCTTTTTATCTATGTCGCTGGCATGGGGGTCCAAGGAGCAGCGGTCGCAACCATCACCGCCCGATCCATAAGCGCGATAGTACTCCTTTCCTACCTGTTCGGAAAACGCACCGGGTTTAAGCTCAAAGCCGCTTACTTCAAGCCCAACTTCAAGGTATGGGGCCAGATCTACGCGGTGGGAGGCCCTCACGTTCTCATGTCAATGGTGGGCAGCGTTACCATGGCTATAGTCAACAACGTAGCCGCCCAGTTCGGAGAGATGGTCATCGCCTCTTACGGCATCATCTTCCGTATCGTGCAGTTCGGATTCTTCCCTTGCATCGGAATCTCCACAGGTGCGCTGCCCATAATCGGATACAACTTCGGGGCAAAGAAATACCTAAGGGTACGGGGCACGGTCCGCAGGACGACCGTGGTATCTACCGCCATAACCATGGGCGTGGCAATCCTGGCCATAGCCTTTCCACGTCAGATAGTGAGCATCTTCAACCGCGATCCCGATTTCGTTCCTTTAGCCACCAATGCGATGCGCATCGCGATGCTGGGGTTTGGCTTCGTAGGCGCTCAGGTAGCGTTCGCCACCTTCTTCCAGGGAATTGGAAAAGGGATTCCTGCAGCGGTCATCGGGATATCGCGTCAACTGTTAATACTGGTGCCGGCTCTCCTTCTCTTTGCCCACTTCTTCGGCCAGGAGGGCATCTGGTTCGCCATACCCCTGGCCGACGTCGTTGCGTTTATCATATCGCTCGTCTGGACCTATGTGGTGATGTGCAAGCTGGGCATAGGATTGTGGGGGGAGTGCAAGGGCCCCAAAAACGAAGTCCTCTCTTAAATTCCAAGACCTTTTCGCCAAGCGGAAAGAACCATTTATCAGTTGACCCCCGTCGTAAAATCACTATACTAACCGCCAATGAGGCTTGACCATCTTGTCATACACATCGATAACGACTCTGAGATTATCGAACGTCTCAAGAAACGAGTTACCCCTCTCGGCTTTCCCTTTGATCCAGAGACAGGGGAACGCACGCAGGAATTTGCCGCCACCAACATATGGATAGGCGAACAGTACCTGCAGCTGGTGCGTCTCTTGCAGCCTTCGGTCAGGGGTTGGAATCCCCGCTGGGCTCAGTGCTATAACGGGGGAAAGCGCGGCGTCTTTTCAATCTTTATCGCCGTAGAGGATCTGGGCGAGGTGCACAAAGGGCTGCTTGAAAGGGACATCGAGATTTCTATTCCGGAGCCGAAACAATCCCTGGCTAAAGCTTCAAAAGATATACTGCAAGCCGTGACCGGCTTTCTGGGGCTGAGGCAGTCGAAATCCAAAAAAAACCTACCATGGCGCTCACTGCATCTGCCACGCATCCCAGGCACAGACATGGACATAAGCTTCCTAGAGTATGACGAGGAAGCCAAGGAGGAGATCAAGCTACTCATGAAGCCGAACGCCGAGGAGTACGGGATAACCGGTATCCACCGGGCAAAGATTTATCTGCCTCTATGGGAGGATGGCATCGGGTTTCTGCAAAAGGTATTCCCTCAGCTCATCGGAGCAACCACCCAGCAGAAGGTTGAACTGAAAGAGGATGAGCTTTTATTTTTCCGTTCCGATCCTGAGGCGGGTCTAAAGGTAAAACTCGAAGCAACTTCCGAACAAAAGAAGTACACGGGTAAGAAGTTCCAGATCGAGAACGTTGAGGTTAAAACCGTCCCGTCACACTAATCCGTAACATACCCTTACCCCTCATGACCAGCTCTTATCCGTATTCTTTAAGATCTATTCAGAACTTGTATCCGATCTTTCGCAGGAACTCGCGTCGCTTTTTTATGTCTTCTTCGGCCTCAACACCTACAGGCGTCTGGCCGTCTATCACGCCGATAATACCTCTCTCCTTGTCGGTCTCAACCACAATAACCTGTGCCGGATTGGCTGTGGCGCAGAAGAAGCTAACGATCTCAGGCACTGAGCGTAAAGTCTTGAGGAGATTTATAGGGTAGGCGTTACCCAGAATCAGAACGAAGCTGTGTCCCGCACCTATCGCCTGTGCATTCTTTACCGCAAGCCTGGTCAACTCTTCGTCGGTGCCCTCATAGCGAATCAGACGGTCCTGGGAGGCCTCGCAGAAAGCGAACCCGAACTTGATGCCGGGAACGGTGTTGACGAGCGCTTCGTATACGTCCTCGCACGACTTGATGAAGTGCGTCATCCCTATGATTACGTTTGTCTCTTCAGGCTTCTCGATGGGTATGAGTTTAAGTTCCATTACTCCTCCGGTTTGAGAGAATATACCTATGAGACAGCGTGAAGTCAACTGCATCCTTTGTGAGGATTTAGGTTCGTAGGGGCAGACGTTGACGCCTTTGGCGTCCACTACGCGTCAGGTCGGCCACTACTGTCTCCAACCCGCTAATACAACTTATTGCACATGGCGAGAAGGCGGATATAATAGGTTATGCAAGAGGTCTGGGACGTGATCGTCGGCGGGGGGCCTGCAGGTTCATCCGCCGCGAGGAAGATCGCCGAGGCATTGAAGAAAGACGATTCCTACCTGCTATCAGACTATCCTTACCGAGTGCGTCCTTACCCCTGCTGCGATCCTGTTCACCTCCGCATCCTTTGGGGGATAGCTTTGGGTTTTGCAGTGCAGCGCTTCTATCATCACAGCGAGCCTTTTGCCTGGTGAGACGAGTCTTATTTGCATCCGATCTCCACGTCCGGCCTGACGAGCCAAGGCGTGAAGAGGTCTTCCGCGAGTTCCTGATGGAAGAAGCCGCAAGCTGCGAGGAGCTTTATCTTCTTGGAGATCTTTTTGAGTTCGGCTTCGTATTCCAGGGTCGCGTACTGCCTGCCTATGAACCTTTGATAGAAGAGATTGCCGCTTTAATCAAAGTGGGTGTTGAGGTCTTTTTTCTTGCTGGCAATCACGATTTGTGGATGTCGACTTATCTGCGTAAAAAAGGATTTCGGATTGTTCAGGACGGCGAGGTACACAAGATACTTGGAAGGAGGACACAGTTATTCCACGGACTCCTGCGCGAGCCGGATTCACTCTCGCGTCTTGCCGCACGCATCATGCAGAACCCCACCTGTGTGTGGCTTTACTCGCTTCTCCCTTACCGGCTTGGATTCAGCCTGGCTCTCAAAGCAGCGCACCTGAGTCGTGAACGCAACCTCTCATTTTCCGAACGACTCCAACTCCCGGTCCTGAAACCAATTAATCCCCGCGCCGAGGTGATTATAAGCGGGCACCACCACGAACCACTGCACTTCACTTACAAGGAACGCGAGTTCTGCACAACGGGTGAATGGTTCAGCCGCTTCACCTACATCGAGATGACGCCTTCCAGGCTAGAACTCAAAACCTTTCGCGTGGATCCGCTCCTCGGCAAATAACGCAAAGCCTTGGGGCGGGAAGCCGGCAAGCTCCAGATAGGACTTCCACTCGGCAAAATGTCCCCACCCCTTGAAATCAACCTCCACTGCAATGGTCTGCGAACTCTCGCCAGGCCAGGAGAGCTCGTCCCAGTCAAGACCTTTGAAAAGCTCTGAAAGACGCTCTTTAGCCTCAATAGGAATCAGGACGTGGGCATGGATAAAATTGTCTATCCTGTACCAGTGGATGGTGGCCCTCAGGATAGCCACGCCCTGGGGATTGTCAGAGTGCAGGATCAACCGTCGCAGCTTGGCCTGGACCCACGAAGGCTCCCTCTCCAACTGCCGTGCAAGTAAGGAAGGGATTACCTCGCCGGTGGAGTTTACCGTCCGCAGAAGCAGCCGCTCCTCATCACTTAACACCACAGAGAAGGGAAAGTTATAGGAAAGAACCTCTAAAGGTTCTTCCTCAACTCCGGCCTCACGCAGGATCAGCTTGAGTTCCTCGGCGGTCTGCGAGAAACAGAAGAAGCTCGTGCGCGGAAAGCGTTTGGTAAAGAAGCAAGCGTTGTGAAGTGACTCCTCAAGACCTGATAGATTACCTACCAGGCGTTCTTCAAGCTTCAAATCCAGCTTGTACAGACGCACCACATAGCGTGCCCATAGACCACCGTGCATGGCAGGCAGGAAGGGTGCGGCACGGAATGGGCCAATCACCCCAGAATGCCGCAACGCCTGAAGGCGAGCATCTATCTCTTCTGATGAGACGCAAGCGAGCCTTGCAAGATCGGCTGGAACCGCCCAGCCTCCGCGGCTTATAGCACGCAGAAGCGCTATGGATCCCCGATCCAGCGAACAGCTCAAAGGCTACTACTTTTCTTTCTTTCCGCCGCCGGTCTGTTTCTGGATCCAGACCTTTAGGAGATCAATCGGCACCGGGAAGACTATTGTTGAGTTCTTCTCTGTGGCGATCTCGGTAAGCGTGCCAAGGAAACGTAATTGGATGGCTGTCGGGGTCTTTTCAAGCACAGCAGCGGCTGCACTTAGCTTCTTCGATGCCTCGAACTCACCGGCGGCATGGATAACCTTGGCCCGGCGCTCACGTTCAGCCTCTGCCTGACGCGCTATTGCACGCCGCATCTCGTCGGGTAGATTGACGTCCTTGATCTCCACCATCGAGACCTTAACACCCCAGGGGTCGGTCTGCTTGTCGATAATCTTCTGCAGCCGTTCGTTGATGTCCTCACGCTTTGAAAGTAGATCGTCGAGCTCGTACTCGCCAAGAACCGACCGCAGGGTGGTCTGGGCCATCTGGGATGTACCGAAGACGAAGTCCTGAATCTCAACTATCGCCTTTGACGCATCCATTACCCTGAAGTAGGTGACGGCGTTGACCTCAACGGTTACGTTGTCGCGGGTGATAACGTCCTGCGGCGGGATGTCCATGGTTATAGTCCGCAGACTTACACGCACCATCCTATCGATAAAAGGGATGAGCAGAATAAGTCCCGGACCCTTGGCACCCACAAGCCGGCCCAGGCGGAAGATCACACCGCGTTCGTACTCCTTAAGTACCCTGATAGCCGAAGCCAGGATGATGATTGCAACCACACCCAGGGCTATGTATAGATAAGGCATTGTGCCTCCTTTCCTTGATTATAGGCAGGAGATTGGTGGTGTCAAACGGATGAAAGTTCGTGCGCCGATAGATAGCGGGGTAGTGGGTTGATTTTTGTAAGGGTTGTGATTATTATAGGCCGTTAGTTTAGGTTTCTCTCAGGAGGAGAAAATGGCTAAGGAAAGAGTTTTGCGAGTATTGCAAGGCGAGGCTAACCGGTGATGAGCGAGTCTGCCCGAACGGCTTGGAGCGGGGGAGGGGTGAGAGGTCTATGGAGTGCAACGAGCGCCTCGTTGCGAGTCAGCGTGTAGCGCAGACACTCCTGTCTGCGCCTCCATGATTTACCGGGGGATAAGGGGGAGGGGGAGAGGAACATCAGCTTGCATACGTATCCTCAATCATAAACTTGACAAAATTGGATATTGGAGTATATTCAGGTGAACCATAAAACCAAAGGAGGGCGACATGACCAAGTATGTCAGAGCTAAAGGTACTAACGTATGGCATTGGTGTACTAACTGCTCGAACTATCCCGATGAAGAGAATATAGAAGGAGTACAGTACACAAGGCCTTCATACGATCTTTGCAACCAATGCAAAGCCAAAGAAAAAGCAGGCAACTGTAGCGAATAAAATCGTAGGGGCCGACCTTTAGGTCGGCCCGGATAAGACAAAACTTACAAGGAGGCGAAATGCCTGACATAAACGCTGAAGAGCTACTCGAAAAAGCATGGGATGAGTTTTGTAACGATTACGATAAAAGGGTGGGTGAATATTCTGAGTCTGTGACGAGTAGAGCCGAGGCTGAAGCTGCGCATTGGATATTATGGAATGAACACGACTTGATGGTTCAACTTGGTAGGTTCTTCTATGCTCAATTGGCTAGGAACTCACTTTCGAAAATTGAAATGCACATCGATGTAAAATTAAAATACTCAAGTTTTAAAGGGTACAAATTTAGACCTAGATTAAAAGACTTAAGAAAAGAACTTGGAAAAGTTCCTGAAGTAGATTTAATAATTGCTCAGGAAGACAGCCCGGAAAGGTTCTTATTATGTGCGGAGGCAAAATGTTATCACTATTCAGGTGATCGTTATCAAAGAACTGCAAAGGGTGACATTGAGAAGGACCTTAAAAGATTGGTGACTATTAGAGACCTGGGAATAGCCGAAAGGGTTGTTTTCATACTGTTTGATGACTATTATTGGATCCAGAATGAGGACATTGAGAGTGTGGCAGAGAACGCCTGCAAGGAACATAACATCACTCTATTAAAGCACAATTCCAAAGTAAAACTCGAACGTTGGAAATGATTAGCAATCGGGCCGACCTAAAGGTCGGCCCCTACGTTTAATCCCCTTTTATCCCCCTTATTAAGTGGGACATTTGATCCCTCTTTGGTTCTCCCTTGGTAAGGGAGACGTTTAAGGTTGCCTCCCTTCATAAGGGAGGTGGCCGCTCATAAGAGCGGTCGGAGGGATTAACCTAATCTGCGCCAATCTGCGTAATCTGTGGTTTTAAATGCTCCTTTTTGGCTTCGTCCTAATTACCCCTCCCTTGACGGGAGGGGGTAGGGGGAGGGTGAAACCTATGAATCACCCCCTCCTTTATCCTCCCCCGTCAAGGGGGAGGTAGTAATGGAAGAAGGGGCTGTCGCCCCTTCTTAATCCGTGAAATCTGCGTCGATCTGCGGATTTTAAATGCTTCTCTCGAATTGTTTTGCAACCGTTTCAGAGTCGGCCCGGCTTGACAATTAATCGCCAAGGAGTATTGTTAATAGGAACTTCGTAAGTTTCAAATTCATGGAGAGTAACTATGAAGCAGAATTTCAAGAAGGAAGACGCAAATCTCAGCTTGTTGGGTTTGCAATGGAGGAGAGATGAGTGCTAGAAGAACTTGTGAGTATTGCCGCTCAGAGCTTCCCCCTGATGCAACCTGCTGTCCTCATTGCGGGGCGGAGCCCGTAACACCCGCACCCGTACCCGTAACACCCACACCCGTAACACCCACACCCACTTCACCTCAAGCAACCCAGCAAGAGATAGTATCAGCACCTGCAGTTGGGGCAGGGTTAACCTCTCAAACACTCTCGATTACAGCGTTCGTTCTGGCGTTGGTCGGACTCGCGGTTATTATCACCTTTATCCCTGCCCTTATCGTTGGGATCATAGCGCTCAAGAAAGAGCCGAAGGGCAAGGTTTTCGCCTGGATAGCGATTGGGATTTCTGGGGGGATAATGCTGATCGTTGTTATTCTGGCGATCACCACCCTGATCCAGATCCTTGCAGCGCCCAAACCCTGGTATTAACCGGGATGGTAACTCTTCTTTTGGGTATCTTTTGGGTATCTTTTGGGTATCTTTTGGGTATCTTTTGGGTGTGTTTTGGGGATGTTTTGCGGGTGTTTTGGGGGTGTTACGGGTGTTACGGGGTGTTACGGGGTGTTACGGGTGAGCTTTAGGTTTCAGGAGGTAGCAAGTGGCAGTCGTAGATAGAATAAAGTTTGATGCCCCGTCTGAGGATGTACTTGTATGGCGGTATCCAGGTGAACAGCTCAGACTGGGCTCCCAGCTTGTAGTGAACCAGAGCCAGGAGGCGGTGTTTGTCAAGAGGGGAGAGGCCCTTGACGTATTCGGTCCGGGCACCCACACCCTTTCCACAGGCAACCTGCCCCTGCTTCACCGACTGGTTAACCTGCCTTTCGGCGGCGATACCCCCTTTACCGCAGAGGTCTGGTTTGTCAACAAGAGCGTGAAGCGTGGCCTTAAATGGGGAACCAAGACCCCCATACCCATCATTGATTCGGTTTACAACTACCCTGTCAATGTCAGAGCCTATGGACGTTGGGGTCTGCGAATTACCGATTCACGCAGCTTTGTTACTCAGATAGTCGGGACACTCAAGATGACTGACATATCCCGGATAGAGGAACACTTTATCGGCGAGATAGACCAAAAGTTTTCCGATGCGATGGCTGAGTTCTTCGAGAGTCAGAAGACTTCCGTTTTCCAGGCCAACGCCCAGCTGAACGAGCTTTCTACCTTTACCGGCAGCGCTATATCCCGCGAGGTTGGCCGCTACGGGATCGAGATAGTGAACTTCAACATCGAGCGCATCTCCATCCCAAAGGAGGAGATGGAGAAGTTTCAGGAGCTTCTGGGCAAGCCCATGGAGAACGATCAGATCGGGCAGAGCCCTCCTCGTCCTCCTCAGCGGCCTTCAGGGGAACCTGAGACTGGAGACGAAACCGATCTCCTGGTTGCCAGGCTCAAGACGCTCAAGAAGATGCTTGAGGATGATTTAATCACCAACGAGGAGTACGAGGCGAAGAAGAAAGAGATACTTGAGAGATTCTAACCGGGAGGATTAGATAGAGCCCGCAAAGAAGAAGCGCAGAGGTATAGTCACGCTCATCGGCTTCTTGAGCGCCCGCCCCAGCTACGAGAAGTTAAGACTTTCAAAGGAGCTTGACGGCTGGCTCGCCCGCATAGGTTGACTCTCATTTTTCCCTGCGATCCTTTGCCAGGAGGGCAAAGGGAGCATTAACTTCTTGACAGAGCGACCGTCAACGGTATGATGTGATATGGGTCTTTTTTGGGTAATTTTTCTTGCGATCTTAGGGGGTGTTGGTTCTGTTCTCACCATAGTAGGATTTATCCTCAACTGGCGGTTTGCTTTGCGTAAGTGGCTTGAGAATCGAGGGTTGTTGAAGAGGAGGAAGGAAACCATTTACCTCAATGGACTTACCAAACTCCTCCCAAGGGAAAAAACTCGTATCCTTAACGAAGCCCTTCGGGCAAGGGAGAAATACAAGCATGAAGAGGCTATAACCAACTTCAAAATTCTTCTTGGTCAGGCTTCCGACGACAGCGAGCGCTGCGCGCTCCTTAACCTGATTGGGGTAAGTCAGATAGAAAGCGGTGCTTACAAAGATGCGGAGCAGACCTTCCTTGAGATGATCCGCATCGCCGAGAAGGCTAAGATTGATGAAGCCCTGGCTTTCGCCTACGGCAACATCGGCCTTGTCTACCGTGCCTTGGGCGAGCTTCGCAAGGCGCTGGAGTATCACCAGCGGGCGTTAGAGATAGACGAACAGATTGGCAGGCTTGAAGGGCAGGCCAATCAGCTCTGCAACATCGGTTCTGTTTATCTAAGTCAAAGTGAGCCCGAGAAGGCGCTTGAATTCTATGAGCGTTCCTTAAAAATAGCAGAACGGATCGGAAGCCTTGAACTTCAAGCCAACCAACTAAGCGGTATTGGTCTTGTCTATCGCGCTTTGGGTAACCCTCATAAAGCGCTTGAGTTGTTCGAGCGTTCACTTAAAATCGCAGAACAAATCGGCAATCCAGAAATCCAGGCCAACCAACTCGGTAACATCGGCATTGTCTACCGCACCCTGGGTGAGCCAGAGAAGGCGCTGGAGTATCACCAGCGGGCGTTAGAGATAGACGAACAGATTGGCAGCCTTCAAGGACAGGCCGGAGACCTCGGCAACATCGGTTCCGTTTATCTAAGTCAAAGTGAGCCAGAGAAGGCGCTTGAATTTTATGAAAGCTCTTTAAAAATAGCGGAACGGATCGGAAGCCTTGAAGTCCAAGCCAACCAACTAAGTGGTATTGGTCTTGTCTATCACTCTTTGGGGAAGCCTCAGAAGGCGCTGGAGCATTACGAGCGTTCCTTAAAACTCGCAGAACAAATCGGGAATCCAGAAATCCAGGCCAACCAACTCAACAACATGGGTATTGTCTATAACCACCTGGGGCAATTAAAAAAAGCGCTTGACTATTATCAGAGTGCGCGGAAGATATTTGCAAAGATAGGAGCAAAGGATAAGGTTGCAGATTGTGACCACAACATTGCCCGTGCCAAAAAAGCGATGGGTGGTTAAACTGGAGAGACGAGAAGCTATGGATGAACAAAGGTTCGCTGATCCCTTTTGTAAGGAGGATAGTGGATGAAATTCAGGTTGGTTCTAATAGTGGTCTTGCTTGCGTCGCTTATGCAAGGCTGTTGTCTGTTGCGTAAAACATCTAAACCAGAGGAGAACAATATGGCCGAGGCCGAAAAAGTAGAGAAGAAAACGCCTAAGATCAACGTGCGCTTCATCTTCTCCCTGTGCAGCGACATAGAGGCGATGAGGCACTTCTACACCGATCTGTTGGGAATGCAGGAACAGGCGTTCTTTAACGAAAAGCAGTTCGGGTATCTCTCCTATCCATGCGAGGGCGTTCACCTTATGTTCTTCTACTCAGGGCAGGAAGCGCCGGTGTTCGCAGATTGGGCGTGGCAGCCCGGCTACGACGGCGGCAGCCTGCACGTCACCTCGTGGGCCATCCAGATACCAGAAGAGGACTTCGCCGAAACCGTAAAGCGTCTCAAGGATGCCGGCGTCAAGACTTTTAGTGATAATCCACAGTGGCGGCAGGGTAGCTACTGGGGCTTTTCTGTGATGGACCCTCAGGGCAACACGATTGAAGTCTACACCAGCCCAAAGGAAAAACCTGCATCCACCACCTGGGAGCCGGCGGGCTCGGGTAAGTAGTTCGTAAATCAGAAGGCAGACAGGCTGGATGAAGGTTCTGGTAACGTACGCATCAAAGTACGGCTCCACCGCCGAGGTGGCGGAAAAGGTAGCCGAAATTCTGAGGGACAAAGGGTTGGAGGTTGATTTATCCAGAGCGAAAGCGGTCACCGATATCTCGTCCTACGATGCGGTTATCTTAGGCAGTCCGTTCAGGGCGTTCCGCTGGCTGCGTGAGGCACGCAAGTTCGTGAAGAGGAACCAGGATGCACTCGCTAAGATACCGGTGGCTTGCTTTGCACTCGGCCTCAGCCTGATGGAGGATACCCAAAAGAACCGGGCACAGATGCTTAAGTGGCTTTCTCCCATAAGCGAGAGCATCAAGCCCGTTGACATCGGCCTCTTCGGCGGGAGATGGGACAAGAAGCGCGTGCCCTTCTACATGCGTATCTTCCCCATGCCCGAAGGCGACTTCCGCAGATGGGAGGAAATCGTCGCCTGGGCCGAGGAATTGGTCGCAAAACTCAAGAGCTCTAAGCGTGGATAAGATCATCCATCGTTCACTTAAGCTGAACTGCGATGTGCATCAGGCGTTTGAGATGTTTACCGTGAATGAGAAGCTTCAATCATGGTTAACGGAGTTGGCGGACGTTGAGCCGCGTGTAGGCGGAAAATACGAGCTCTTCTGGAATCCAGAGGACAAGCAGTACGATTCTACCATCGGCTGCAGGATAACCGCAATCAAAGAGGACAAGTTCCTTTCCTTTGAATGGAAGGGGCCGAAGCAGTACAATGACTTCATGAACACAGCCGATCCACTCACCCACGTGGTGGTCTTCTTTATTCCAGGTGATGGATTTACCGAGGTCCAACTCATCCACTCCGGCTGGAGAAGTTCGCCCGAGTGGGAAGAGGCACGGCAGTGGTTCGAGAAGATGTGGAACGTGTGTTTTGAGGCACTGGAGAAGCAAATCAACGGCTGAATCGTGGATAGACAGATTCTGTGGTCACGAAAAGATAAACCATCAAGTACTACTCCGAATCGGACATGAAGGATCTGCGGCGGGCGTTCTTTTTCAGGTAACACCTGCCGGGTATCTGTTCATCACAGCCTGGATTAGGGAGGTCAAGGAAGGTGAGGCGGCTTGACAGTGGAGAATATACGCCTATAAATCAATAATGTTAATCCATAAGGAGGCAACCCGATGCATCCGGAGTTTCCGAACTTCAAACCCATCGAGCTCGAAGATCGGGACATTATTCACGAGATACTCTGGCGCTACCAGCCTGAGATATCCAAGCTGTGCTTTGCCAACCTGTACAACTGGCGGCATCACTACTCTGTCCAGTGGTGCATGTGCAAGGATACGCTTCTCCTTCTCGCTAAGTCTAAAGATGGTGAGTTCTACGCCTTCCCCCCGGTTTCCCAGCACTCAAGGGTTGACGTGGTTCGTATGCTACTCGCTTGGCTGAGAGATGAGAAGCAATCCCCCAACCCGCGGATTGAGCGAGCGGACAAGCGGCTGGTGGAGGAACTGGAAGGATCACCTGACTTCTCGATAGAGCCTCAGCGCGGGCACCACGATTACGTGTATCTGCGTAAAGCATTGGTTGCGCTGTCCGGTCGCAAGTACCACTCCAAGAAGAATCACCTGAACGCTTTTAAGAGGAACTACGAGTTTAGCTATGCCCCGCTTGACGAGACCAACATCGAAGCATGCCGTGAGCTTGCCTCTGCCTGGTGGATGATGAAGCGTTGCGAGGAGGACATGAGCCTTACAAGCGAGCGGGAGGCGGTTAATGAGGCTCTTGCGAACTTCTCTGCGTTGAAGCTTATGGGAGGGGTGATACTTATCGAGGGCAAGATGCAGGCGTTCAGTGTGGGCGAGCTTCTCAACAAGGATACGGCTGTGGTTCATATCGAGAAGGCCAACCCTGCGATTCGCGGGCTTTATGCCGCTATCAACCAGCAGTGCTGCGAGCATGCATGGGGTCAGGTTACCTATGTAAATCGAGAGCAGGACCTGGGCGAGGAGGGGATTCGCAAGGCCAAGCTCTCCTATCATCCCGATCGTATGGAGGAGAATTTCATTATCAGTCTGACGTAGCGAGGAGAGTCTCAAATGAAAGGACTGTTGCTTACCGAAGCGCGAGAAGAGGACCTCGGTTTCCTGCTCGGAATGTGGAACGACCCCGGGGTGATGCGTTACGCGGGCTACCCCGAAGGCAGGTGCTGGTCCGAGGCCGATATCCAGGCCTGGTGGGATGCGTATCTTGCGGAACGCAGGCGATCGGGCGAAGATGAAACGCAGCTCATCTTGAGAACAGGAGACGGAACCGCTATCGGTGAGTCGCACTACGGCCAGGTGTCCGAAGGCTTCGAGGTCGGCGACTGGCGAAAGCCAGAAGGTGTGAGATGCTTTATGACCGACATCAAACTTGCGCCACAGTATTGGGGAAGGGGTATAGGGACTCAAGGGATGCGGATGATCGTAGAGCTTATATTTGCCAAAACATCCTGTGAGCTCTTAGTCGTTCCCCCGCATAAGGATAACCCACCGGCGTTCCGGGTATACGAGAAGGCGGGGTTTTTGCTAACCGGCATTGAGGCATGGCAAGGCCACGAGATGATGGAACTCTCCAGGGAAAGATTCAAGGAGCTTTATAGCGGTTAATGGACTGACAGATCTTGGACTAAGATTGCAAGAGGCGTCCATCCTTGAGGTCTTTGCCGTGTCCAGAAGCTGGTTCTTTTCAAGTAACCCCTTGACAAAAAAGCATCTAAGGGTATATTCAATAAACACGAAGGAGGAGTTATGCCTTTAATCCAGGTAGACGGCCCGCCGATTGATATCGAGAAGAAAAGGCGGCTGGTCAAAGAACTAACTGACGTCGCGGTCAAGATTTACGAGATAGAGCACATCACCGTGCTGATAAGGGAAAACCAAGCGGAAAACGTAGGTGCTAACGGTGAACTTATAGCAGATAAGAAGAAGCGGGAGGTAGAGTAGTATTGTCATTGCGAGGAGCGTAGCGACGAAGCACACAAAGTGATGACGCTTACGGAATAATCTTCTTAGATTAAAATCCGCAGATTTTGATCCCTCTGTGTCCCCCTTAATAAGGGGGAATCAAAGGGGGGTTATGGAGTGCAACGACCGTGTCATTGCGGCATCAACATGGTTGATGCACTCCAAAAGGAAAGTTCCCCCTCCCTGGTGGAGGGGGATAGGTGGAGGGTAATTATCCCTTGACAAGCATAAGGAAAAGGCGTATATTTAATTAGAGGATAAGGAGGAATCGTGAAAAGGATATTCCCATTATTGACAATCGCGGCGCTAATGGCGCTGGTGGTATGCCATAGAGAAGAGACCGGCTGGATCGCAGTCAACTCAACGCCCCAGGGCGCGGCGGTTTACCTTGACGACAGCCTGACCGACGAGGTCACTAACTGCGTGTTAGAAGAAGTGCTGGCAGGTGAGCATCATCTCAAGCTTACCCTTGATGAATATGAGAGTTGGGATAGCCTTGTTGTGGTTGATGTTGAAGAAACAACCTTTGTTAATGTACAGCTTACTCCAGTGGACACCACTGATACAACAACAGAAGGTACACTTTTATGGAAGTACGAAGTTGAAGGTACAATAACTGCACCTGCAATCGGTCCTGACGGTACTATTTACTTTGGAGCATATGGGGATGGTTGGGGTTACTTATATGCTTTTACTCCTGATGGCGCAAGGAAGTGGTGGTACCCCGCAGGAGGATGTTTAAGTGCTCCCTCTGTCGCTCTCAATGGAACTATTTATTTTGGCTCATCTAGTGATTTGTTTTCTCTTAATCCTGATGCTTCTGTTAAGTGGCGTTATAATCCAGATGATGGGAGTATAGGTCCAGTTGCAATCGGCACAGATGGAGCCATTTACTTTGGGGGAGATACTTTTTTCTATGCGGTTAACCCTGATTCTACTTTAAAGTGGAAATGTGATGGATGGCCTGGTCCAGTGGGGTATGCTCCGTCAATGGGAGCAGATGGTACAGTCTATTTCGGTACTCGCGATTATGGTGATGGTATGGGAGAAGGATTCCTTCGCGCAGTTAATCCGGAAGACGGACAAATAGAATGGTCCTATCCGTTTGATGCCTGCAGTTTTTGGTGTTCGGTGGCGATAGATGCGTCCGGGGTCGTATATGCCGCTCCTAACGATGATGCTCTCTACGCAATTTATTCAAACGGAAATCTTAAATGGCGAAACCGTATGATAGGAACAGGGACTAGATCGTCTCCGGCTCTTGGGGTAGATGGAACAATTTATATTACAAAGTGGAATGATGATTGTGATAGTCTTTTTCTTGTAGCAGTTAATTCCAACAACGGACAGGAAAAGTGGAGTTATTATCTTAATGGAGATGGTGATGGTTCTGATCCTGCTGTAGATTCCAGAGGAACCATTTATGTAGGAAGCGTGGATGGATACCTTTATGCGCTAAATTCAGATGGAACTTTGAAGTGGGAGTATGAAACTGAAGGTAGAGTATATCGTTCACCTGCTATTGGTTCGGATGGCACTCTTTATTTCGGTACAACCAATGGCGTATTCTACGCCTTAAAGACTAACTCAGCTGGACTTGCCAATTCTCCATGGCCAAGGGTGGGACACGATAACCAAAACACCGGAAACGCGGCCTGTCCGATACGTTAGTGCTCCTTTTTGGCTACCCCAAAAAGATCGCAGGGGGCTTCGCCTCAATCACCCCTCCCTTGATGGGAGGGGGTAGGGGGAGGGTGAAAACAGGAATCACCCCCTCCTTTATCCTCCCCCGTCAAGGGGGAGGTTGTAACTTTAAGAAGGGGCTGACGCCCCTTCAAAATCTGTGTAATCTGCGTTCCGAAGGAGAACGACTGCAAGGAGTTCTACCGAAGGGAAACGAGTGAAACGAGTTTCAATCTGTGGTTTATTTCCTATTTGTTGTCAATCTGCGCTCTTTGCAGCTTACCCGAGTAATCAATGTAAACCGTTTTCATCTCGGTGAAGATCTCATAGGCTGTCCAGCCACCTTCTCTATGGCCGTTGCCTGTCTCCTTGACTCCGCCGAAGGGCAGGTGGCACTCCGCGCCGATGGTCGGCCCGTTCACGTAGGTAATGCCCGCCTCGATGCGCTCAATCGCTCGCATCGCAGAGTTCACGTCCTGGGTGTAAATCGAGGACGAAAGCCCGTAAACCGTACCGTTCAGAACCTCAATCGCCTGCTCAAGGTCCTTGACCGTAATCACCGAAAGCACCGGCCCGAATATCTCCTCCTGAGCGATGCGCATATCAGGCTTTACCTTATCAAAAATCGTGGGTTCGAAGAAGAAGCCCTTGGCGTAATCCCCATCAGTCAACGCATGTCCGCCGCACACCAGTTCGGCCGTGTCTTCCTCAAGACCGATCTTCACGTAGCTTGCCACGGTCTCTTGCTGAGCCTCAGACACCAGTGGACCAATCTCGACCGACTCGTCCAGACCGTTGCCGACCTTCAGCGCCTTGGCTCTCTTGATCAGCTCGGCCAGGAACTCGTCGTGAACGCCTTCTTGCACAATGATCCTTGAGGTCGCGGTGCAGCGCTGACCGGTGGTGCCGAACGCGCCCCACAAAGCGCCGTCCAACGCAAGTTCGAGGTTTGCATCGTCCATCACGATCTGGCCGTTCTTGCCGCCCAGCTCCAGCGAGCACCGTTTCAGGGTCTTGCCGGTGGCCTCGCCGATGCGCTTACCGACCTCACTCGAACCGGTAAAGCTTATGCCCTTGACGTCCGGGTGGTTGATGAGGTGTTCGCCCACAATGCGGCCCGAGCCGGTCACGTAGTTGATAACGCCCTTGGGGATGCCGGCGGAGTCAAGAATCTCCATGAGCTTTGCGGTGCAGGCCGGGGTGTCGGTGGCCGGTTTGATAACTATCGTATTACCGGTGGTTATGGCAGGGAACGTCTTCCAGGTGGGGATGGCGATGGGGAAGTTCCACGGGGTAATCAGCCCCCACACGCCCATCGGTCGGTGGATAACGTAAGCCGCCTTGTTGCGCAGCTCGGAGGGGACGGTTTGGCCGTGCATGCGGCGTCCCTCGCCTGCGGCGAAGTCGGCGGTGTCAATGCCTTCCTGCATGTCGCCCCGGGTTTCGGCAATCACCTTGCCCATCTCGCGGGTCATGAGCTTCGCAATCTCCTCCTTGCGTTCGCGTAACTTATTGGCAACACGATACATATAATCCGCGCGCTCCGGTGCTGGAGTGTCGCGCCAGCCAGGGTAGGCGGCCTGGGCGGCTGTAACTGCCGCATCTACGTCATCTTGTGAAGAAAGCTGAAACGTGCCCACAAGGTCACTGGTATCTGCAGGGTTGCGGTTTTCGAAAGTGTTATTTGACTTAGACTTAACCCATTCTCCATTGATAAAATTCCTGTACTCTTCGGCCATTTTCGCCTCCATTTTTTAGCCTATTCTATGCCGAAAAGGGGCAAAAGTCAACCCGTAACACTCAAAAAAAGCTGGACAAAAACTGGACAAAAGCTGGTCAAAAGCTGGTCAAAAGATGGACAATAGGGGCGACTTCGTCGCCAATGCAAATTTCAAATTTCAAAATGAAAAAACTACATTCAACCTTGAAGTGCAACATTAAGGTTAGCGACTTCGAGGGGTGTTTTAAAGCCCAAGCACTTCTTGGGTCTATTGTTTAACCTTGACTCAATCAACCTGATTTCCTCACTACTGATTAT
>Ga0209991_10000015_pt1 | contig 74352 bp, 42 predicted proteins | sample ChitaG_FD_183167 | JGI IMG/M metagenome (GOLD analysis project Ga0209991, IMG submission 183167) | Deep subsurface microbial communities from South Pacific Ocean to uncover new lineages of life (NeLLi) - Chile_00310 metaG (SPAdes)... | ecosystem: Environmental > Aquatic > Marine > Oceanic >... | reverse complement strand
GTATTGAGTCTGATTGATCTGATACTGGCTGCAAACCTCGCTGATCGGCTTGCCCGACAATCCCTCCAGTACAATCTTTGCTTTGGTTTTGCTGTCCCACCGACGTCGCTTCATGACTGATCTCCTTATGTGAAATCAGCCACAAGATACTCCCTTATCAACCCTCACGCACTAATGGGGAGCAGTATAATCCAAATACGAAACCGTGTTACATTCCAAGACTGGGGAACACAAGCATGTTATCGTATCTGCCGCTCCCATTTCTGACGACAACCAATCATTCTCCGGAACTCTGGCGTTGGTGACCGATATCACGTCGCGCAAGCGGGCGGAGGAAGACCTGCTCAATTATCAACAGCGGCTCCGCTCTTTAACTTCCCAACTTTCACTGACCGAGGAGCATGAACGGCGGCGCATCGCCACCAACCTCCACGACACTATCAGCCAGAACCTTGCTGTCGCTAACATGAAGTTGGACAGCTTACGTAAGGGGGTGCCTGGTGCCGATCCGGCCGGATCCTTGGATGAAATCCACCGCCTGATCGAACAAGCCCTGCACAACACACGGTCATTAACCTTCGAGCTGAGCCCGCCGGTCCTCTACCGGCTGGGCCTCGCGGCGGCAGTGTCCTCTCTTACCGACCGGATGCAAGAGCAGCACGATATCCAAATCGATTTTAGGGGCAAGCTACACACCAAGGCCCTTCCCGGTGATCTGCGAGTGACCCTTTTCCGCGCCGTTCATGAGCTTCTGATCAACGTCGTCAAGCACGCCCGGACACGCAGCGCAAAGGTAACCATCCGCAAAAGTGAGAACCAGGTACAGGTTGAAGTCACCGACGACGGGATCGGGTTCGATTCCGCAAAAGTCAGCTACCGCAGTGAGAAAAACGGCGGCTTCGGCCTGTTCAACATTCATGAGCGGCTGAGCTACCTCGGCGGAAAGATGGAGATTAAGTCCAAGCCCGGTGGCGGCACGCGCATTACTCTGACCGCCCCACTTGCCGGGAAACGTCCAAAGGAGAAAGTGATATGAGCCTGAGGCTATTGGTAGCGGATGACCACCAGATCATGCGCGAGGGCCTGCGCTCGATGCTGGCCAAACAGCCGGACATGGAGGTGGTCGGGGAGGCCGGAGACGGGCGAACGACGGTACAACTGACCCGGGAGATATCGCCCGACGTGGTCATCATGGATGTCGCCATGCCCTACCTGGACGGCATCGATGCCACCCGCCAAATCAACGCCGAACTGCCTGATACCAAGATTATTGCCCTTTCCATGCATGCCGACCGGCCCTTTGTGTACGAGATGCTCCGGGCGGGCGCCGTTGCATATCTGCTAAAGGATTCCGCCTTCGACGAGTTGATCCACGCCATCCGGGAGGTGATGGACGATCGGATCTACCTCTCTCCCTCTATCGCCGGTACCGTAATTGATGATTTCGTCCAACAATTGGCCAAGGACACTCCCTCGGCCAAAACCATCTTAACCCCCCGGGAACTGGAAGTCCTCCAGTTGCTCGCCGAAGGGAAATCGGCCAAGGAAGCCGCTTTTCAACTCCGGCTGAGCGTGAAGACCATTGAAACCCACCGCCGACAAATCATGAAAAAACTGGATTTGCCCAGCATGGCTGCGCTCATCAAATACGCTGTCCGTGAAGGACTTACCTCCCTATAATGCCCCTCGCCCTGACTGATCATCACGCGGCCGACTGCGCCTTGTCTCTCATCTCATCCATTCCCTGAGACCCTCAGCCATTTCGAAGTGCAGAAAAAGGCTCTCCCCTATTGCGCACCGCATCAAAGCACCCGACGATCTAACTGGAAATCCGGATGGAACCGAGGGGATAGCGAATGCCTTGAGGGGGCGCCATCACGACCGCGAAACAAGCGATGGGCGATAAGCCAGGGATTGGCGAATCGCCCGTTGCATTCCGCGCAGCTAAAATCCAATAACAATGGCGGAGAATCTAAACGCCGTTTCATCCGTTGAAGCCTCCACCCGGCCAGCCGCAAGCAATCTTTGCCGGCTCTTTTCGCCCCAGCATCCGCGGCGAGCTCTATATGCTCGTGTATTCGTCTTCACTGACCCCCCTTAACGCCGAACTAGCCAAAGAGTGTGGGGCACCCAGCGGACGAACTGACGGGAAGTCGCCGAGATTTCCCACCCACGCTTCTCCCTGCAACGAAAACCGCCTGAGAGCTCCAGTCCTCTGCGTGCGCCGCCGTTTTGCGCTCCCTCACGATTGCCGGTAAGCGCGCAATTCGTTGCAGCATTTGCGAACCGTTCTTGATTGCCCCGGCAGGCAAAACAGCCCAACGGACGGGCCTATCCCACACCACAGCGGTTTTCTCCTTCTCTATCTGCTTGCCAGGCAACAGAATAAGAGAAACGGGAGATTGGCTGGCAGGAACCAGCGGTGGCATTTCTTATTGGCACAGCCGATGCGTTGTTGGTGGCCGATGAAAAAAAGTGCACGCGGAAAAACCGTGGGATATAGGTTGACCTGGATGGGATTTGAGGTTGACAATGCTGGAAGATGGTTTATATTAAAGAGTTGGCAAAAAGCCTTGTTGGCTGCTTTAAAAAAGGGGGTCATTCTATCTTATTGTGATCCGCAAGCGGTTGCTGGTTTCAGGTCGGCTGGTCAAGTTACAGCCAGGCCAAAGTCGCCGGGACTCAGAAAGTGACAAGATCAAACAACTCTCCACCAGCGATGCTTCGTGATACGCCGCCTTGCCTGAAGCCAACCGCACACTCAAGCATAGCAAAGTTTGTTGTCGTTTGGGAAAAAATGAGATTCTGGCAAAAAACTGTCAAACAATGGAGGTATGGGATGCGTCAACGCGTCTTTGCAGTTCTGACGTTGGTATCGCTCTTACTGATTGCCAGTCCGGCTCTTGCCGTATGGCAGGTAGACTTTGAAACCAAGAGTGTCAGCCAGGGCGAGACCGGTGTTACAGTAAACCTTAAGGTGTACTGGGACCTCGATCTGAATGCATTGACAGTCCCGGTTATCGTCAGGTCGACCGCTGGTGGCGCATTTTGGACGCTACCACTTCCCGTCGACACGAGCGGGGCACCTATGGTCGGCGTGGCCTGGAACTGGTCCAATCCCGGTTGGGCCACCCTGGTTGAAGATGTTCGACCAGGGAAATTGGGTTGCAACCCCGAAGGGGATACAGGCTATGACGGTACATCGCCGGACCACTTCGTGGTTAACGCCGCGTTGGCGTTCGGCGGTGGTACCCCGGCCGAGCCGGCCGGCAGGAACGTTGTGATCTTCACCATCGACGTCAACAGCTCGGTTGGCACATTCGAGTTCGACACCGCCTGCTACACGTCGTCGCTGAATCGGATCTTCTTGATCGACAACGAGTTCTATATAGATCACGGTCCGGGCGCAGCTTTCAACAAGGGCGTCATCACCATCGCCCCGCCACCGGTAGCTGGTTTCTCCGGGACGCCGACCTCCGGCTGTGCACCATTGACAGTGGATTTCACTGACGAGTCGACCGGTAGTATCGACACGTGGCTGTGGGATTTTGGTGACCAGGAAACGTCACAAGACCAGAACCCTACGCATCAGTACGCCAGTGCTGGAATCTATACTGTCAAACTCACCGTTACGGGTCCGGGAGGCTCAGATGACGAGGAGAAAACGGACTACATCACCGTCACCGTAAACCAGGACCCGCAGCTCACCTGTCCGGGACCTATCTCGGTGCAATGCATGGATGATGTTCCCGCTGCGGCGACCGATTCGGCCGGATTTGTTGCACAGGGCGGGAGCGTCTCGGACGATTGTGGCCCGGTGACGCTCACGCATGTCGGTGATGTCTCGGACGGGAACACCTCCCCGGAGACGATCACCCGGACCTACCGGGCAACTGATGCCGCCCAAAACTCTGCCGAGTGCACGCAGATTATCACGGTGGGCGATACCCAGGACCCGCAAATCAATTGCCCGCCAGCCGTCTCGGTGGAGTGCTCAGAAGACATTCCGGCACCCGCAGCCAACCTGGCCGAGTTTGTCGCCCTGGGGGGCAGCGCCACAGACAACTCCGGCACGGTGACCGTCACGCATATCAGCGATGTCTCCAACGGTCTGACCTGCCCGGAGACGATCACCCGGACCTACCAGGCCACTGACCCCTGCGGCAACTCCGCTGATTGCACGCAGACTATCACGGTCAACGATATCCAGAACCCGCAGATCACCTGTCCGGACCCCATCTCGGTACAGTGTGCATCTGAAATCCCCGCCCCGGCGGCTGACTCGACCGAGTTTGTCAACATGGGCGGCACTGTCTCGGACAACTGCGGCACGGTTACAGTCATACATGTCGGAGACGGTCCACCACCGGTGGGTGCTCCCAACGGTGGGGGGATTGCCCGAACCTACCGGGCGACTGACGCCTGCGGCAACTTTGCCGAGTGCACCCAGTCCATCACGATCGATGACGTCGAAAACCCGCAGATCACCTGTCCCGGACCTATCTCGGTACAATGTGCAGATGATGTGCCCCCCCCGGCGGCTGACTCGACGGAGTTTGTCGCCCTGGGCGGCACCGTCTCGGATAACTGCGGCGTGCTGACCGTCACGCATGTTAGTGATGTTTCGGACGGTAAGGAATGCCCCGAGACGATCACCCGGACTTACCGGGCAGCCGACCCCGCCGGTAACTATGTCGAGTGCACGCAGATGATCACTGTTGACGACACCCAGGATCCGCAGATCACCTGTCCAGGACCGGTCACGGTTCAATGTGAGGCGGATGTGCCTGCTGCGGCGACTAACCTGGCTGAATTCATCGCCCAGGGCGGCAGCGCCTCGGACAACTGCGGCATGGTGACCGTCACGCATGTTAGTGATGTCTCGGACGGCCAGACCTGTCCAGAGACGATCACCCGCACCTACCGGGCCACTGACGCCTGTGGCAACGAGTCGACTTGTACGCAGACGATTACCGTAGTCGACAACACCGCTCCGATCCTGTCGGGATGCCCGGAAGAGCAAATCACGGTTGAGTGCGACGCCATTCCGGATCCGGCGAACGTCACAGCCTCCGATAACTGTGACCAAACCGTCGAGGTGGTGTTCGACGAAAACCTCGACCTGTCTGGTTGCGGCGGGTATACTGGTACCATCACCCGCACCTGGACAGTAACTGACGATTGCGGCAACCAGTCCGTCTGCACGCAGACCATCACCGTAGTGGACACAGAGGCACCGCTGATCACCTGCCCGGCAGATATCACAATCGTGTTCGGCGAGTCAACTGACCCGGAAAACACCGGGTACCCCAGCGGCGTGACCGACAACTGCGATCCCGACCCGAGCATCGACCATTCCGACGAGGAGGGCGGGGAAACGATTGTCCGTACCTGGAAAGCCACTGATGTCTGCGACAATAGTGCGCAATGCCAGCAGACTATAACGATCAACTACCCGCCGGTGATTGAGTGTCCGGGGGATACCACGGCAATTGTGGGGGAAGAGTTGACCTTTGATGTGACCGCCACCGACCCCAACATAGGTGACATTGTACAAATCAGAGCCGAGAATCTGCCGGGCGACGCCTTTTTTGACCCCATAACCTTTACCTTTTCCTGGATTCCCACCTGCGCTGACGTTGGTGTGTATACTGTTCGCTTCATTGCCTCGGATGGCGAGCTTGAGGACACGTGCTATGTTCAGATCACGGTTGTCCATTTCAAGCCGGATCAGACATCGCTGACCTTCGACTATCAGATTGGCCAGCCCCCGCCCGATGCAGTCCTTGTTGAGGTGACTAGCACCGGCTGCGATGAAGTTGACATTGACGCCTCGGTAACCCCCCCTGAGGCTGAAGAATGGCTGACAGTGGAGCCGCCGCCCTTCGGAAGGACGCCAATATCATTCACTATCTCCATTGACGTGACCGATCTTTCCTCGGGCACCTATGACGGCTATGTTGTATTCGCCGAAGCACCGGGGGCCCTGACTACCTTGAATGGTCCTATCCAGATCCTGTTACCGGTGACGCTGAATGTGTCTCAAGAATACGATTCGTGCTGGGTCGCCCAGGACGTCTCCGATACCCTCGGGGCAAAGATCGCCGTGCCGATCACCTTCGAAAACGGTAGGGAACTGGCCGCGGTGGGGATTCCGCTTACGTGGGATACCGAGATTGCATCTGCATGGAATCCCAATGCGGTCTTCCTGGATTCGGTCTCCTTCGTCGACTCACGCGTGGGTTATCTCACGACCAAGTCCGGCAATATCGACAACGATGCCAACACGGTCTTCCTGGGCGTCGTGGTCCTCCAGGGTGAAGATTTCATCCCGCCCGGTAATGGCTTATTCGCCACGCTGCACTTCGAAATCGTTGAGTGTTCCGATGATACGATAGTCATCGATACGGCATTCATTGCCCCGAACGGGTACTATGAGTTTGTCGATCCCCAGGCCCAGGAAGTGCCGACCGGGTTCGTGCCCGGCTCCATCATCGTTGAGCCCGGCGAATTGAGGGTCTTCCTCACTCCGGAGCAATTCTACTTCCAGGCCACCGTGGGTGGGGAAGACCCGGATTGCCAGACCTTGATTCTGGAGACCGACTTCTGCGGCGTGGGCGGATGGCGCGTGCGGGAGAATAGTGATTGGTTATGGCTTCCTCGGGAATCCGGTCTCCTTCCCGACGCTATCGACGTCTGCGTCGACATCACCGACCTTCCGAAAGGCACGTATGAATACACGTTCAAGGTTCAGTTGTCACTCCCGGACACGAAGCTCAGCAGTGGCGACGGAATCCCCACCTGGGAGGTTCCGGTGACGCTCGATATGTCCCCAACTGGGATCCTGGAGGAACAGGCCGGCGTGCCCGACCGATACTTCCTGGCCCAAAACTACCCTAACCCCTTCAACCCGTCAACGACGATCGCTTTCGGGTTGGAAACCGACGGCCACACCACGATCACGGTATACAACCTGCTGGGGCAGACGGTAGCCGTGCTGGTGGACGAGTACCTGCCCGCCGGCAGCCATGTCGCGGTCTGGGACAGGAAAGGCCAAAGCGGACAGACCCTCCCCAGCGGCATTTACTTCTACCGTATCCGCTCAGGCGATTTTGAGCAGACCCGCAAAATGGTCTTGTTGAAGTAAAGCTGCCCGCCTCCGGTTGAATAAACAACCCCCGGCCCAGGATTTGGGCCGGGGTTTTTTCTTGCGTTAACTCCAAAGATGTTCTACCTCGATGACGCCGGCGCGAAGCGCTCCTCCAGGATCTCGCAAAGCATGTGCAGGCAAAACAGGTGGGTTTCCTGGATGTGCTGGGTGCTGTTCGAGGGGATCACCACGGCGATATCCGCCAGTTCAAGAACCGCTCCCCCGGTCTTACCCAGCAAGGCCAGAACCGGCATCCGCAAACCGCGGGCAACGCGCGAGGCGGCAACCAGGTTTGGTGATACTCCCGACGTGGACAGAATCAACAGCCCGTCGCCCGGCCCGCCCAGCACTTCAAGCTGACGGGAGAAGACCTGGTCAAACCCAAAGTCGTTCGACGCCGCCGTCAAAATCGAGGTATCGGTGGTCAATGCTATCGCCGGAAGGGGATCGCGCTCTTGCGTGCTATCCAGCCGAACCACCAGTTCAGTCGCCAGGTGCTGGGCGTCTCCCGCCGAACCGCCATTCCCGCAGATGTACAACCGGTGGCCGGACTCGAAGACCTCGACAACCTTGTCGGTCAGTACGGCAAAATCAGCCGCACACTCTTCGACAAACCTCCTTTTGACTGCAGAGCTTTCCTCAGTTGCGACGAGCAGCCGGTCGCGGAAAGAAGAGAAGTCAGCCATCGTTTCGTTCGGCCCCGGTGACGGTCAGATGCGCCGCATCGGCCATCTCCTTTAGAAACCCGGTGGTCGGATTAAACTCCAGCGCGCTGCCCACCACAACAAAATTAGCGCCCGCCACGGCCGCATCGGCGACCTGCTGGGGCGTGGTCAGCCCCCCACCCACAATCACCGGGATCGAGACGTACGCTTTTACCTGGCGAATCATCTCCACCGGCACCGGGCGCGGCGCGCCCGAGCCGGCCTCCAGGTAGATAAACTTCATGCCCAGATATTCCGCGGCCAGAGCGTGCACTCTGGCGATGTCCGGTTTGTCGGTGGGGATGGGCAACGTCTGGCTTACGTATTGCACCGCGGTGGTCGCGCCGGATTCAACCAGGATATACGCCGTGGGAATCGGCTCGATACCGTACGCTTTAATCAGCGGCGCGCCGTCCACCTGCTCGCCGATCAGGTACTGCGGGTTGCGGCCGGAGACTAAAGAGAGAAAGAGTATGGCATCAACAAACCGGTTGACCTGCATTGCCGAACCGGGAAAGAGGATCAGTGGCAGGTCGGTGCGCGCGCGAATATTTTTGATCGCGGTCTCCGCAGCGGGGGAAAACCCCGTACTTGTCCCGATCAGGATTGCCTGCACCCCGGCCTCATCGGCCTTCTCCCAGCGGGGGTCGATCATCTCCGGCAGGACCCGCGCTGGATCGATCAGCCAGAAAAACCCGCATTCCCTGCGGTCTTCCGTCAACTCGGTGTAGATGCGTCCGGCGTTCATTTTTTGCTCACCATTTCTTGCAGGACTTTCTGCCAATGGTCTTTCGCTTCATACCACCGCGAGAGGTCTTTTGCCTTCCCCTGCGCAAAACTTGGCTTACCGCCGCCTCCGCCGCCAAACCACTCCGCCATCTTTTTCACTAAAATACCTGAGTGTACTCCCATATTGATCGCCGACTCGCTCGACGTCGAAATCATCATGCCCAGCTCATTGGACAAGAGAACATGTGTTGGCTCGTTCATTCTCTGAAAACGATCAGCCATTGCCTTGAGGTCATCTGAGGAGTAATCGTCAAGTTTCGCGTACAAAACGTGGATGATTGATCCTCCGACCTTCAGCGGCTGTGTGGCAAAATCGGTCGTCGGCCCTGTCATCTGCCGTTCGCGCAGCCTCTTCATGTCCTTTTGCAGGCGGCGGATTTCATCGAGCCGCTGCGTGAGCCGATCGATGACCTTTTCCGATGAGGTGCCCAGAAGCTCGGCGGCCTGCAGGATAGTGTTTTCGTTTTGTCGGGCCTGTTGATATGCCTTCTCCCCGGTTATAGCTTCAATGCGGCGTACACCCGCGGCGACACCGGTCTCCGAGACAATGCGCAACTGCCCGATCTCCCCGGTGGAGGCGACGTGTGTCCCCCCGCACAGCTCGGCCGAAACATCGCCGATTTTCACCACTCGCACTTCATCTTCGTATTTCTCTCCGAAGAGGGCCACGGCCCCGCCTTTGACCGCGTCATCGTAGTTAGTATACTGGATATTCAGCGGGATATTATCCAAGATACGCCTGTTGACCTTTTCTTCGACCTCCTTGATCTCGCCGGGTGTAAGCGGCTTAAAATGCGAGAAGTCAAAGCGCAGCCGTTCGGGCTCCACCAGCGACCCGGCCTGGCGGACATGATCTCCCAATACCTCGCGCAATGCACGGTGCAGAAGATGGGTAGCGGTGTGGTTGCGCATGATCATGCGCCGCCGGGGATAATTGATGCGCGCGGTAACCTCCTTGCCGCAGAGGTCATCCGGCCCGCCTTTCTCCAGGCGCCCCAGGTGAAATACCGTATCGCCCCTCTTACTCATCCGCTCGACGATAAAGCGCGCGTTATCGTTTTCGATTACGCCGATATCATCGACCTGCCCCCCCGCTTCGGCGTAAAATGGGGTCTTATCCAGGACAACGGCATCCTGCTTTTCCGATACCCAAAGGACCGTTGATTCGGTGGCAAAGCTGCCATACACAAGTTCGGTCGGCCCCCCCTCCCGGCATTCTTCAGGCACAGTGAGGTCGACGGCAAACTTACTGGCCTGGTGCGAGCGCTCCCGCTGGCAGGCCAGGGCCCTTTCAAACCCCTTTTCATCGACAGTCAGCCCTTCCTCCCGTGCCATAACCCGGGTCAAATCCAGCGGAAAGCCATAGGTATCACACAACTTGAAAGCGTCTTCGCCGGAGATGATTACCCGGCCCGATTTTTCCAGTTCGGCGCGAATTCGCTCAAACCGCGCCAGGCCGGCCTCCAACGTTTCGGCAAATTGTTCTTCCTCAGACTTAATTACGGTGACAATGAGCTCCCGGCTCGCGGCCAGCTCGGGGTACACTTCACCCATCACCGAGACCAAAGTCGGAACAAGCTGATATAAGAACGGCCGGTCAATGCCCAGAAGCTTTCCGTGCCGCGCGGCACGGCGCAGGATGCGCCGCAGGACATACCCCGCGCCCTCGTTGGAGGGACACGCGCCATCGGCAATGGCAAATCCCAGCGCGCGGACATGGTCGGCCGCAACTCGATGCGAGACTCCGCCCCGGCCGGGCTCGTAGGTTTTACCCGAGAGTTTTTCGATTTCGGCGATCAGCGGCATAAAAAGGTCGGTCTCATAATTCGATGGCGCCTCCTGCAAGACTGCGGCAAAGCGTTCCAATCCGGCGCCCGTATCGACCGACGGCTTGGGCAGCGGGGTTATCTTCCCCTCCGCGTCGCGGTTATATTGCATAAAGACCAGGTTCCACAATTCCAGGTAGCGGTCGCAGTCGCAGTTGACCGTGCAGGTGGGTTTACCGCAGCCATACTTCTCACCGCGGTCGTAGTGGATTTCGGAACAGGGGCCGCAGGGACCAGTCTCTCCCACGCTCCAGTAGTTTTCTTCCTTCCCGAAGCGCAGCACGCGGCCTTTCAAGGCCGGGTCGGTTTTCTCCCAGAACTCGAACGCATCATCATCATCTGTGTAAACCGTCGCGTAGAGTCGGTCTTTCGGCACGCCCAGGGTCTTGGTCACCCACTCCCAGGCGTAGGCGATGGCCTCGGCCTTGAAGTAGTCGCCGAAGGAGAAATTGCCCAGCATTTCAAAAAACGTGTGATGGCGCGAGGTCTGGCCGACCTGTTCTAAGTCGTTGTGTTTGCCGGAGACGCGGAGACATTTCTGCGAGGAGGCCGCGCGAGTGTATGGCCGCGATTCAGCCCCCAAAAAGACCGATTTAAACTGATTCATCCCCGCGTTGGTGAAAAGCAGGGTGGGGTCGTCTTTGACTAAAATAGACGATGACCGTACCCTCGTGTGCCCCCGCTCGACAAAAAAGTCGAGAAACGACTTCCTGATTGCGGCTGCCTTCATCCTCTACTGCCCTTGACACCTCCGGCAATGCCATGCCGAAATACGGCCATCGGCCCGTAAGCCAGGAAGTTAACATTGCCAGCCGCTTCCGGGCAAGTCTGTTCCGCGCGGAAAGACACGGCCCGGGTAATCCCGCGGTATCGTGCTCTACAGCTCGGGGAAATGCTCGGCCAGGACCTGCCGGATATCGTCATATGAGAACCCACGCCGCGCCAAAAACGCCAACAGCCGGCGCTGGAAAACCTGCGGATCAGACCCGGAAAGGGTGCGCAGTCGTTTTCTGACCAGGTTTATTAGCACTTCCCGTTCACTGGCTTCGGAGAAATCCTCCGCGAGCGCCTCCCGCGCCAACTCTGCCGAAACACCCTTTTGCTCCAGTTCAAGGGCCAGCAGCCGGCGGCCCCGCGGGTGGTGTACGCTCCGGCGTTCAATCCACAAGCGGGCAAACCGACGGTCGTCAAGGTAACCCCGTTCCTGCAACTCATCGAGGGTCGATTTGACAATCCGGTCGGCGTATCCTTTTTGCCTGAGTTTCGCGGCGAGTTCTGCGCGAGAATGTTCACGCCGCGAAAGCGACATGATCGCCGACTCCAGTGCCGCCGTCCGGATGATCTCTGAGTGCAGTTTATCGGTGACCTCCAATCCCACTCCTAACTCCAGCTCGCGCACCGCCTTAACCGACAGGCCGATCAAGAAGCGCCCGTCGACAAACACCGATATGCGGCCGGCCGCGCCCTTTTGCCTTTCGAGTTTGGTTATCCGAGCCATCGTCCGCCTCCCACGACATTGAAGAAAGGGATACAGGCCGCCAGATTCAAGTACATGCAGGACTCAGCAAATCGAAAACCCATTCAACCCCGATCCGTCGGCGCCGCTCTGCTTTCCCTCGCTGCAACGTTCCCCATTGCTTCCGTAGAATTTGAAGCCCGGCGGCCCGAGACTCGGCTCACGCACAGGATTTCATCGCCATGTCCGACAAAATACGTACAGGATTATGTAAGGCGGGGGTAAGGCACAGCTCATTCTTCGATTGCCTATTTTTTCGGGTGAGTATATAATGTTTGATTAAAACGATCCTGCGGGACTCCCGTGACCGGAACATGGCAGTCTCCCGTCGTGTGCCGGCAGCAGAAGGAGATACAAATATGGCAGTGAACGCTCATCCCGAAAATCAGGTGGCCAGCACGCTGAACCTGCGCAACCTGGGACAGGTCCACTGGAACCTGACCACACCGGCGCTGTACGAACAAGTCGTACACCGGCAAGAAGGACACATAACACACCTGGGGGCGATCGCCGTGCGCACCGGACACCATACCGGCCGCGCGGCCGGAGATAAGTTTATCGTCAGGGACGAACAATCGGCGGATAAGATCTGGTGGGGAAAGGCGAACCCCCCCTTCGATCCCCAGCGCTTTGAGGCATTGTATCGCCGGATTGGCGCGTACCTGCAAGGGCGGGACCTGTTCGTCCAGGATGTCTTTGCCGGCGCCGATCCGCAATACCGCGTCGCGGTGCGGGTGATCAACGAAACCGCCTGGCACAATCTTTTTGCCCGGACGATATTTACCCGTTCGTCAAAAGAAGATCTGGAAGATTTCCAGCCCGAGTTCACGGTGTTGCACGTGCCGAACTTCCACGCCTTTCCCGAGGTGGACGGCACCAACTCAGAAACGTTCATTATCATCAACCTGGCCCAAAAACTGGTTGTCATCGGCGGCACCAGCTACGCGGGTGAAATCAAAAAATCGATCTTTACCGTCTTGAATTATCTCTTGCCCCAGGAGAAAGTGCTTTCGATGCATTGTTCGGCCAATGAGGGACTAAAGGGAGATGTAGCGTTGTTGTTCGGGTTATCCGGCACGGGCAAGACTACTCTTTCCGCCGACCCGCACCGCCGGCTGATCGGCGATGACGAGCACGGCTGGAGCGACCGCGGCGTCTTCAACTTCGAGGGCGGGTGTTACGCCAAGGTCATTCGGCTCTCCGAAGAATCCGAACCGGAAATCTATGAGTGCGTGCGGCGGTTCGGGACGATCCTGGAGAACGTCGCCTATAACCCTGCCACCCGCCGGCTGGACCTTAACGATGATTCACTGACCGAAAACACGCGCGCGGCTTACCCGATCACCCATATTCCCCATGCGATACGCTCGGGTCTGGCCGGTCCACCCAAGAACGTGATTATGCTGACCGCCGACGCCTTCGGCGTCCTCCCGCCGGTGGCGAAGTTGACCCCGGCCCAGGCGATGTATCACTTCATCTCCGGGTACACGGCCAAACTTGGCGGCACCGAGAAAGGCCTGGGCAAAGAACCGCAGGCCACGTTTTCCGCCTGCTTTGGCGCGCCGTTTATGGCCCTGCATCCGTTTACTTACGCCTCGCTGCTTTATGAAAAAGTAGTCTCCGGCAATGTCGACTGCTGGCTGGTCAACACGGGATGGACGGGCGGGCCGTACGGCGTTGGGCAACGGATGAAAATCGCCTACACGCGGGCAATGGTCAGAGCCGCGCTGGAAGGAAAGCTCAAGGATGTGCCGATCAAGCCGCACCCGGTATTCAAAATCGGCGTACCGGAGTCCTGCCCGGACGTCCCGGCAGACGTCCTCAACCCGCGGAGCACCTGGCCTGATCCGGTAGCATATGACCAGCAGGCAGCCGCATTGGCCCACAAGTTTAAGGAAAACTTTGCCCAATTCGAAACGGAGGTATCCGACGAGGTCCGGGCCGCCGCCCCGAAAGTGAACACGCCCTTGACTGTAAAGTAAGAACTGTTGCGCAAGCTGAGAATTGTCATACCTTGCTCAAGCTGGGCAGGCGGTGTTTGACCGGACGACGAAGAATGCCGAACCATAGAATACCGGATAACACACTGGCAGGGGGCACACATCGACGTGAAAGCAATTAGGACGCTTGAAGTTCAGCCGGCTCTGCCGGACCGGCTCGAACCATTGCGGGAGATCGCCTATAATCTCCTGTGGTGTTGGCAGTTGGAGGCAGTGGAACTGTTCCGCCGCCTGGATCGCGGGCTCTGGGAAAAGGCCAATCACAACCCCGTGCTGCTCTTGGGCTTGATCGACCAGGAAAAACTCGACCAGGCCGCAGCCGATGATGCTTTCCTGGCTCATCTTGATCGCGTATCCGAAAGTTTCAAGACCTACCAGGCAGCACAAACCTGGTTTGCCAAAGCCCACTTCGCCGCCGAGTCTCCAGTCATCGCCTATTTTTCCGCAGAATTCGGCCTGACCGAAAGCATGTCGATTTATTCCGGCGGGTTGGGCATCCTGGCTGGCGATCATCTAAAATCGGCCAGCGACCTCGGGCTGCCCCTGGTCGGCGTCGGCCTGCTTTATCAAAAGGGGTATTTCCAGCAGTACCTTAATGCCGACGGCTGGCAACAGGAATTTTATCCGGACAACGACTTTTATAATCTACCCCTGTGGCCAGAGAAGAGTTCCGACGGCAAAGTTATCCAGGTCGCCCTCGACTTCCCGGGACGCAAAGTCCTCGCCCGCGTCTGGAAGGTGCAGGTGGGTCGCGTTCCACTCCTGCTTTTGGATACCAACCTCGATGAGAACCAACCCGAAGACCGAAAGATCACCGCCGAACTGTATGGCGGCGATAATGAAAACCGGCTAAAGCAGGAGATTATCCTGGGGATCGGCGGTATTCGTGCTCTCCGCGCGTCCGGGATCAATCCGGCGGTATGTCATATGAACGAGGGGCACAGTGCGTTTCTGGCCCTGGAACGGATCCGTCTTGTGATTGATGAAAAGAACCTCACCTTCGGCGAGGCCGCCACACTCTCCTGCAAAAGCACGGTCTTTACCACCCATACGCCGGTCCCGGCCGGGATCGATGAGTTCAATCCCGTATTGATGGGCAAGTACTTCGGTGATTATTACCCGGAATTGAAGATCAACTGGAGCGAGTTTCTCGGATTGGGCCGCAAAAATCCCAAGGACGACGCCGAGCCGTTTAACATGGCCTATCTCGCACTGCACCTGGCTTCCTACGTCAATGGCGTATCACGGCTGCACGGCACAATTTCACGAAATATGTGGAAAGAGCGCTGGCCGGGCGTACCCGTTGACGAGGTGCCCATAAGCAGCATCACCAACGGGGTCAATACACGCAGCTGGATTCCCGCGGAGATGGCACAACTTTTTGACCGGTATCTCGGCCCGGACTGGTTATCAAAACCCGCCGATCAAACCATCTGGAAACGGATCGATTCCATTCCCGATGAAGAGCTCTGGCGCACGCATGAACGCCGGCGCGAGCGGCTGGCCGCCTTCACCCGCCGGCGGCAGGTCGAGCAGATCAAGAGGCGTGGCGGGCGCGACCAGGAGTTGCGGGCGGCCGGCGAGGTCTTAAACCCCGAAGCACTGACCATCGGGTTTGCCCGCCGCTTTGCTACCTATAAACGTGCCACACTGATCTTCCGGGACCCCGAACGCCTGCGGAAAATCCTCGCCGACCCGGAAAGACCGGTCCAGCTTATCTTCGCCGGCAAGGCGCACCCACGGGACAATGAGGGCAAGGAACTGATCAAACACATCATCCATTTCGCCCGCGCTGAGGATATGTACCGGCGCATTGTCTTTTTGGAAAATTATGATATTACCATCGGCCGGTACCTGGTACAAGGGGTGGACGTCTGGCTGAATACCCCCCGCCGCCCGCTTGAAGCCAGTGGGACCAGCGGAATGAAAGTGCTCTTCAACGGCGGGCTGAACCTCTCCATCCTTGATGGGTGGTGGGTGGAAGGGTATTCTCCGGAACGCGGCTGGGCCATCGGCTCAGGCGAGGAATATACGGATCACAACTATCAGGACGACGTCGAGGCAAGCGCCATTTACGACTTGCTCGAAAAAGAGATCGTGCCCTTGTTTTACGACCGGGGCAGTGACGGTTTACCGCGCGGCTGGATCGCCAAAATGAAAAACTCCATGCGCGAGCTGTGTCCGATGTTTAACACCAACCGCATGGTCCGGGAATACACCGAAAAATTTTATTTACCTGCCTGCCAGCGATTCCGCCGGTTTTTGGAAAACGGCACCCAACCCATCAAGTCATATCAGCAATGGAGGGGAAAAATCCAAAGCCAATGGGATAATGTCAAGATCCTGGAACTTACCTCGAACAGCCAGGGCCCCATCCCCGTCGGCATGCCGATTAAAATCCAGGTCAAGGCGCACCTGGGCTCCTTGACCCCGGACGACGTGCTTGTGCAGGCTTACCTTGGGCGGCTGGACAGCGAAAACCAGATCACCGACGCCTCACCCGTCTCCATGGAGGCACAGGGGCAGACCGGTGATGGCGTCTGGGAGTTTGCGGCGACAACCTCCTGCCGCCAGAGCGGGCGGTTCGGGTATTCGGCCCGCGTGTTGCCGTTTCATCCCGAACTGGTCAATCCGTTTGAACTCGGCCTCATTCGTTGGGCGGAGGTAAAGCCTTAGGCTTATGTGGCCTCACCGTTCAGTCCATTTAACGGGAGTGATTCTTCCCCTAAGATAGAATCAAGAACAAACGTCCCATGTCACCAAACCACCAGCACCCTGCCCCCGTCGATACAGCGCAGGACGTTCACCGGCCCGCGGTCTCCTCTGAATTTCCCCTAAACATCCTGCTCGGCGCCAACCTGCACTCCGGCGGGGTGCGCTTTGCGTTGTTCAGCCGTTACGCGGCCGGGGTGACCCTTTTCCTGTACGATCAGCCCGACGATCTCATACCGGCGCGTGAAATTCGTTTTGATCCGGCGGCGAACCGCACGGGAGATATCTGGCACGTGGACGTAGCCGGCTTGCGCGCCGGGCAGTTGTATCTCTATCGCGTTGACGGCCCATACGAACCGGAGAACGGGCATCGCTTCGATCGTACGGCCCTGCTTTTGGACCCGTACGCCAAAGCGGTAACGCGGGTTACCCCCTCTGGTAACCGAAGGCGGGGCAGCGACTTTACCCGCCCGGTGCCGAAGTGCGTGGTGGTTGATGACACGTTTGACTGGGCCGGCGACCGCCCGCTCAGCATCCCCCTTCGTGAAACGATTATTTACGAAACCCACGTGCGCGGATTGACTTGCCATCCCACCGCGCGCGTGCAACACCCCGGTACCTTTCGGGGGATCATCGAGATGATCCCCTACTTCAAGAAACTCGGCATCACCGCCGTGGAACTGCTCCCGGTACAGGAGTTCCATGAATGGGACATCTTTCGCTCCCATCCGATTACCAATGAACCCTTGAGCAACTACTGGGGATACAACACGGTCAGCTTTTTTGCCCCGAACAGCCGGTACAGTTCAAGCGGCCAGCGGGGAGAACAGGTCACCGAGTTCAAAATGATGGTGCGACAGCTGCACCGGGCGGGAATCGAGCTGATCCTCGATATCGTCTTTAATCATACGGCGGAAGGGACCGAAAAAGGACCGACGTTTTCTTTTCGCGGGATTGACAACGTGATTTACTACATGCTCCAAAACGATAAACGATATTACCGCAACTATTCCGGGTGCGGCAACACGCTTAACTGCAACCACCCGGTGGTGCGGGATTTTATCATGGACTGCCTGCACTACTGGGTTTTGACCATGCACGTCGATGGCTTTCGTTTTGATCTGGCCTCGATTTTAGGCCGGGATCAGAACGGAAATCTTATTCCCAATCCGCCGCTGGTCGAACGAATCGCCGAAGACCCGATCTTGCGGGAGACCAAGATCATCGCCGAGGCCTGGGACGCCGCCGGCGCGTACCAGGTCGGCTCGTTCCCCGGCGGACGGTGGGCGGAGTGGAACGGGCGGTTCCGGGATGATGTTCGCCGGTATTGGCGGGGTGATCCGGGGACGGTCGCTACGCTGGCCACCCGGCTGGCCGGGAGTTCGGATTTATATTTGCGCGACGGCCGGGCGCCCTTTCACAGCGTCAATTTCGTCACCTGCCACGATGGTTTCACCCTAAACGACCTCGTCAGCTACAATCACAAGCATAACGAGGACAACGGCGAAGATAACGCCGACGGCGAAAACCACAACCTCAGTCACAATTATGGCTTCGAAGGCCCAACCGATGACCCGGAGATCAACGACATCCGCCAGCGGCAAATCAAGAACTTCCTGGTTACCCTCATGGTCTCGCAGGGAGTACCGATGGCGCTCGGCGGCGATGAATTCCGCCGCACCCAATTGGGGAATAATAACGCGTACTGCCAGGACAACGAGATATCCTGGCACAATTGGGAGTTAGTCGAGAAAAACAGCGAGCTATTTCGTTTCTTCTGCGAACTGGTCGCCTTCCGCAAAAGGCACCCGGCCCTGCGGCGCGAGCACTTTTTCGACGGCGAGAAGTCCCCGCACAACCTGTTTCCCGATATCCGCTGGTACGACAACCGCGGGAAAGAACCCCAGTGGCACGGTACCCACCCGACGTTGGGTTGTTTTATCAACGGCTGCCGTTTGGAGATCGCCGCCGATGAAGACGACAACGATTTTTATATGATGTTTAATTCCGGCCCCCACGACCGAATGTTCGTCCTCCCGGTACCGCCCAGCCTCAAAACCTGGCGCGCAGCCATCGACACAGCTCGACAATCACCGGAAGACATCCTCCCCCCGGGGCAGGAACTCGAACTCGAACTCGAACGTCAGACCCTCTACCGCGTCAAATCCCGCTCCTTAGTCGTGTTGTTATCATTTTAGCAAACGGTGTCTATGTGTTGTGAGAGATCCCCGAAGGGGATTAACATGAATAGCCGTGGGTGAAACCCACGGGCAGTAGGCCTTCGGATAAAACAACCGAGTCTGGAGGGGCCAAACGTCGCTCCATTTTCCGCAATAGGCAATTGCCCCCAAGACTGGATTTACGTATACTCAGAATGACATTGGAACAGTCTGCCAAATCATTGAAGGGGGACTTACAATGCGCTTTATTACGACAACAAATGTCTACGATGTCAAAGTAGACGAAGTGCCTCGTCGACAAGGCAAAGAGGCATTCCAATTCAGGGTCTCATTCAAAAATCAGAGAGGGGTAGAGGCCAATTTCGGAATAGTCGAATACACAAATATACTGGTAGCTGTTGACCCTCCCGATTTTTCCAGAGAAGCACTAATCATATACGCAATGCGTAGTCTTGGCTTGAAAGAACCGCATGATGTTAGGAACGGGAAATGTTTCAAATGGGGTGAGGATAATTACAAGGAATTGTTGCGCACGACAGAGTATTCCGAAAACGAATTAGACCGTGAAATTCTCAAGCTAGTGGATAGGTTTTTTCAAGTGTATCCAAATCAAATGTTAAATGAAACTGATTTACTCAATTCAGTTAATGCGAAGGTGTCATCGATACGGCAACGCTTGAGATACTTGACAAACCGGGGAATTCTAAAAGTCGGTCTTGCTAGTCCAAAATGTTATCGGCGGGAACCTGATACATTCGATAAGATTGAGGCATTCCTGGGGAAGAGCGTGGACGTTGAGCTGCATGGCGGGTATTTTAAGGAGGTTGATCTTCCGCCCAGTTTCGACGAGCCGTATGTATTTGTTTTAATGCCGCTGCGCCAAGAAGAATTCGACCAGGAGCTATATCGGAAACTCATCCAGCCAATGGTGCAAGAAGCGACAGGTATCAACTGCTGGCGGGCTACCGATGACCAGAACAGGAGGCTGATAACAGATCAGATATATACGCAAATCAAAAAAGCGAAAGTGTGTATTGCGGAGATCTCCACGCTCAACCCAAACGTCTTGATTGAGGTAGGAATTGCCTTGGCACTTGGGAAACAGGTCTATTTGTTCCACGACACGAATACTCTATCCAGCAACAGTATACCTTTTTACTTAAACAAGGTCCCATTGGACGGCTATGCGAACAGGGAGGAATTAAAAGCGAAATTGAAAGGAGTAAAAATCCCCAAATAGATTTGCCTCTACCGTTGAGGTATTGGGTTTCTCCGCCTGGTCCGCCAGACGCGGACTCGGCGTCGGAACCCAACCTACTTTTCTTACAGCGATTCCCACCGCCGCCCATCGTAGCGCGAGTGGATCAACTTCAATGGCTTTACTTTTCTTGCACCGATAGTCAACGAGGCGGCAATCTCTTTCGCAACTGAGGGCAGCTTCCCGCGTAATTGACCCATCACCACGCCAATCGTCTCGCCTTTTTTCACCCGATAACCAATCTTCTTCGGCAAAACCAGGCCGGCGGCAAGATCAATCTCATCATCGGACTTCTTGCGTCCCACACCAAGCTCAACCAATGCCCAGCCGACACGCCGCGTATCGATACGCTGAATATATCCGGTTTGGGGAGCAACAACCGGGAACTTGAACCTCGCACGTGGCAAACCATCCGGATCGTCAACGACCCGCGTGTCTCCTCCCTGCGCCCGAATCATCGCCCGGAGTTTCGACAACGCACTGCCATCGTCAATTGCCCTTTCCAATCTTTCTCCGGCTTTTTTGCGCGAACGAAACTGGGCGGATAAAAGCAGCATTTCAATCGCCAGCGTCCGGGTGATTTGATAAAGATCGTGTGGCCCCCTGGTCTTGAGACATTGGATGGCCTCACGCACTTCGCAGGCATTGCCCGCCGCGTACCCCGTCGGCTGATCCATTGCGGTAATCACCGCCGTTGCCTTTTTGCATGATTTATGTGCGGTCTCGACGAGCGATTCGGCGAGTTTCCTAGCCCGCTTGATCTCCGGCAAAAACGCCCCCGAACCATATTTGACATCGAAGACATATCCATCGGCGCCTGCGGCGAGCTTTTTCGAAAGGATACTGGCGGTAATCAGCGGGATCGATTCCACCGTGCCGGTGGCATCGCGCAGGGCATACATCCGCTGATCGGCGGGGGCGATATCTTTGGTCGCCGCCAGCATGACGACCCCGGTTTTCTTTAGAGCGCTGATCGCCTGTCTTTTGCTGAGCGATGTATCAAAACCGGGGATCGCGGCCAGTTTGTCCAGTGTTCCGCCCGTGTGGCCCAATCCCCGGCCGGACATCATCGGAACAACGACACCGCAGGCGGCAACCCACGGGGCAAGGATCAGGGAAACCTTGTCCCCCACCCCCCCGGTGGAGTGCTTGTCGATTTTTGGCCCGGGGATTGCGGACAGGTCCCAGGTTTCTCCGGATGCGGTCATCACCCGGGTCAGCGCGACAGTCTCGGCGGTTGATAGTCCCCGAATGCACGCGGCCATCAAGAATGCCGCCATCTGCTCGTCGGTGAAACTCCCGCCCAGGTAGGCGGCGATCATCTGCTCGATTTCACCTGCGGTTAACTCACCGCCGTCGCGTTTCTTGGCAATCAACCGGTAGGGAATCATCAGGGGTAATCAGTCCCCGCCGAACCGGCGCGCCCACTCTTCAGCAATGGCCATTGCGGTCGAGGTGCCAATGCGCTCGGCCCCGGCTTCGATCATCACTTTTGCGTCCAAAGCAGTGCGAATTCCCCCCGCGGCTTTGATCTTCGCTCGGCCCTGCAACGTGGTGTGGATCAATTTGACATGCCTCGGTTTTGTCGGGCCCTGCGTTCCGGTCGCCGTCTTCACATAATCCGCGCCACTCTCCGCGGCGATAATCGCCGCTCTGACGATCAGCTCATCGGAAAGCAACGGGACTTCGATAATCACCTTGAAAGTGACATTCTTCGGGATAACTCCCCGCACGCTCGTAATATCCCGGCCATAGTCCTCGAATCGGCTATCGGGCAGAAGGCAGGAGGCGGCAACCATGTCGATCTCCTCAACACCATCTTTCAACAACCTCTTGGCCTCGGCCACCTTGAGTTCGGTTTGATGCGCTCCCGAAGGAAAGCCGACCACCGAGCCGGTATGCACCCCGCTGCCGAGAAGGATTTCCCGCGCGGCAGTTACCCACAGGGGATAGACAAACACGCAGGCAAACCCGCCCCGGCGCGCTTCATCGCACAATTGCCGCACCCGCTGGATGCCTGCAAAAGGGAGCAGCATCGTGTGATCCAAAAAGGGCGCAATAGATTTCGGGATCTCCACCAAAATCCTCTGTGTTTATTCTTCTGAAGGATCAAACGCGAAACGATCCGGCAGCAGTGTTTCTATATTCGATCTGACTACTCGCCCCTTTTGATCGATGCCCAAAACAACCATCTCCGGCGAAAACTCGGCGAGGACCTGCCGGCAGGCGCCGCAGGGATACCAGATACGGTCATCGGGAGAGGCTACCGCCACGGCGACCAACTCTTTATCTCCGGCGGTCACGGCATTAAAAACCGCAACCCGTTCGGCACAAACCGTCAGCCCATACGAGCCACTCTCGACATTGACCCCGGGATAGATTTTTCCCGACCGCGAAAGCACCGCCGCCCCAACCTGCCTCCCCGAATACCGGGCGTACGCGCGAGAGCGCACCTCCTGCGCCACTTCCAGCAACCGCTCTTCATCCGGTGTCAACTCGATTGCCATGTCGCTTACCACTCTAAGGGGCGCAAATGCCCATATCTGCCCCATCTTAAAAAAGCACCAACTCGTTCCCAAAGCCTATCACAAAAACACCCGGGCTGTCGTCCGATGACCGCCCGGGCTTGGAAATCCTGGTGCCGAAGGTGGGACTCGAACCCACACGCCCAAAGGACACGGCGCCCTGAACACCGCGTGTCTACCAGTTCCACCACTTCGGCCCAATAAAAAAACTAAGCCATTTCACCGGTTTCGGCAACTCCAAAATGCAATTTACCATCCCGTTTGCCGAATCGCCGACCGGTTAAATCGGCTGGGAATCGCGGTAAGTACAAATCAGAATTGCAGATCGGTCGAGAGGCGATAGCGCACAACCCGGTCGTTGCCGGTGTCGGCAATATAGAGAGTCTTTTCACCGTACGCGATGCCGTGCGGCCGGCTTAGCTGCCCCGGCTCGACACCTGAGCCGCCAAACCTAAGTGAAAAAGCCCCGTGCCGGGTAAAGCGGTAGACCTCGTCGGCCAGGGCGGAAACGACAAAGAAATTGCCTTCCTCATCGCGAGCCACCTGCTTGGGCCCGGACGGGAGCATCTCGTAAATATCGGTGGTATCCAGCCGGACGTCTTGAAACGTACCGCTCCTGATGATGCGCAGACCCTCTCGCGTACCGCGCTGGGTAAAGACGATATTATACGAGCTCTCCCCGGTGGGATAAGTCATAATCCCCACGGGATCGACGGCCGGCGGCCGAGCAAATGCGCGAAGAATGTCCGCGGCCAGGCCGTGATCATCAACGTCGAGGACCGTAATCACGCTGCGCGTCGAGTCAGGCAAATAGTAATACCGATCCGGCAACGGGGACGCGGCAACTCCCAAAAGCCCCGATGGGACGTTGATCAGAATGGTATCAAGGACCATGACCTGCACTTCGATCCATACCGAATCAACCCATACAGAATCAATAAGCAACGAATCATAGAACACCGAATCGATACCCGGGCGTTGAATTTCGATAACCCTCGTCACCGAATCGCGATACAACACGGTATCGAATTCCCCGGCCCCAAAATGGCTGCGGCGAGATACGACTCCCCCACCATCGACGCAGATCAAATTAAGCTGGCGGTCCTGGGTGACCTGCACCGGGTGTTGGACCGCGTATTCTTCGATGTATTCACCGGTTACACTCATCCGGACGATGCGGTCGTTGTCGGTGTCGCAGATATAAATCGAACGGTCATACCCGAAGGTAACCCCGTGGGGGCGGTTGAACTTTTGTCCCCCGGCCTCAGTCCAGATCGGGTTGACCACCACATAGGTCGTATCCGCCGGCCGCCCGGCCTCATCCGGCGGCGGCAGATCGGTGGGGAATTCAGTCCTGCCCACACAGCCGGCGAAGATCAGCGCCGCGACAAGCCCGACCACGACTATTATGCGAGCTTTCCTCATCATCTTATCTTTCAGTTGTCACCTACAAATCCACGCACATCCTGCGGCTGAGCCGGCGCCCCGCAAGAAAAAACTCCCGTTTGGGCGCCTACCAGCCAAAGCTTACCCCCATCCGCACGTTGCGCGGGTTCTCCAAGCGCGAGGGGTCTTCCCAGAGGGGCAGGTTGTATCCCACCGGCGGCAGTTCGAAAAGGTTTCCCCCGGTTGGAATTTGGTCCCCTCGTCTAAAGACCTCCCCGGTGAGGGGATTGACTAATGTCACGTTCTTATGGTCGAGGAGGTTGGCCGCCTCCAGGTAAACCGTTAAACGATAGCCCCTCACGTCAAAGTATTTCTGCAAGGCAACATCCAACGAACTGCGGTAGGGACCCAGCTTGGAATTCGTCTCACCGGCAGGGACGTAGTTGGCCAACTCGCCATACAGCGGGTCCATAACCGTGCTGTCCCGGTAGGGCGTGTAACGTTTTCCTGCCTCCGCCCACCAGGAAATATTCACATTCCAATCGGCGGGCAGCTTCAGCCCGAACAGCTTCGGATGTGTCTGGCCATCGACAGCAAAATTGGAATTTACGCTCACCCGCCACGGACGGTCCCAGTCGAAGCTGATCTCCTCGTACAACAGGTCGGCCTCTCTCCCCCGGATACCGCGGAGAATGTCCGCGGGCAGGGAGCGTTCACCGATCGCATGGGAATACGTTGCCGCGACCGACCCGGTATACCAGTTGCCAACACGCTTTTCAAAGGAGAACTCCACGCCGGTGGATTTCGCCAGGTCGCGATTAAAATAAATGTAATAATACTCGTCGAGATAGGCGGAATCCGGTATCACCACCGTGGCGGAAATATAATCCCGGATATCCTTTTGGTAAGCGACCACCTGCACCGCATCGTCGGCGGAAAGCAAATACTTAATCCCAATCTCCATGGTGGTGATCTTTTCCGGGTTCAACGCCGGGTTGCCGAATAGCTGGAACGTAGCCTGTGAACTCGAGGTCAGTTTGGCGTAAAGATACCGGGGATTGGGCCGCTGGGCCAGCCGGCTGTACGAGGAAAAAAGGCTGATGTTCGGACCCAGAATAAACGAAAATCCCATCCGCGGGACGAACCAACTCTTGGCGCGTCCACCCAGGAAAAAAAACGACTCCCTCTTGAATGTTTCACACATTCCGGGGGTGATGTTGGGCAGGCTGGTATCCGCCACCGCGTCTTCTAAGTACGATCCGGGAAACCAGAGCGATCCCCGTAAGCCAAGGTAAATCACCGTGCCCCCCAGGTTAAAATTAACCTGGAAATACGCCGCCCCCAGGGAGGTCGTTGCCTGGTAGATATCATAATTCAAACCGTAACCGCCGCTGCCCAGCCACGGCTGATAGATGTCAATCACCTGCAGTTTCTGCCGCTCCGCGGAAAACCCCCCGGAGTACGTAAAGTTCGTTCTTACGCGCCGGGAGAAATCGGCCTTCAAGGAAATCGTCTCGGCATGGTGGTCATACCAGGTATCGCCACAGCCGCCGTCATAAAAACCATCGCCGCGCCCGATGGTGAAATATGTTGAGTCCTCACTCAATTCGTAGACAAACGGCAACGTGTCGACCGGGGGTGAATAATCCGACCAGTGCTTACCCTGCACGTCCGAGTGCAATTGCGAGGCAAACCGGCCGAGCGTAAAACTCCAGCGCGTGCGATCGGAGGGCCGAACATCCCACTTGATCGTTTGCACGTCCGAAAGATGGGTGAAAGTGTTATACGCATCCAGCATGCGGCTGTATTCGAATGGTTGGCCGTGGCTGTAAGTCACCGCGCGTACGCGCGTATCCAGCTGGCTTCTATCCTGATTAATTGTCGCTGACCCGCCCCACGACAGGGCCAGCTTGTGCTTTTTCGCCGGGCGCCAGGCGAGCTTGGCCAGCCAGCCGTAACGGTTGTCCTGGCGGGGGGCCGGTGTTGTCCCGCCGAAGGTAGACGAATACAACCGGTTGGCTTTGCCCAGGTAAGAGTCGGTAATCCGGCCATGAATATCCAAAAGGTAAGTTGGCCGGCCAAACTCTGAACTTCCGGCGAAGAGCAAACCTCCAAACAGCGGCAACGGGCCGGAAAGATGCAACGCAATATCATCGGTGTTAAAGCCTGCCGCGCCGGAGAAATGATCGGTCTTATACGTTATCGCCCCATGATGCTCGGGTGTTCCCTCACGCGTGCGAATGTCCACAACTCCCGCCGTGGCGCCCCCATACTCGGCCTTCAATCCACCGGTGTAAATCTCGATTCTCTCGATGGCTTCCGCCGAGGGGGCGATCCCATAACCCCGCCGCAAAAAGGGGTCGGTCACCGAGATGCCATCAACAATGTACAGGTTCTCGTAGGTCCGCCCGCCACGGACGTGCAATTCGTTCTCCAGCTGGACCACTCCCGGCTGGGCGGCAACAATTTCGGCAAGCTCAACAACGGTCCCCCGTTGTATCCCGGTGACGTCGACACTGCGCTGGGTGGCCGGAACGTCGAGTTGCAGGAGCGGCTTTCGGCCCACGACGACAACTTCCTCTCCCAGGGGCAGGACCGTACTTGATAGAAGGACGTTCAGATACGTCGTATCACCGCCTTTGATCGGTACGCTTTGCCGCTTTTCGATTTTATAACCGATCAAGGTAAACTCGACGGTATACAATCCGGGGATGACGTCCAGGAAGCGGTACTTCCCGTCAACGTCAGTTGATGTCCCCTGGCCCAGTTCCCGGATATAAACCGTCGCGCCGGGGAGGGGCACCCCGTCGGTTATGCTTTTTACCGTCCCGGTCAAGAATCCGCGATCGGTCGCCGAGCACGGTCGCGGGCAGAATAAGACACTAAAACCGACCAGCAGCGCGCCAACAGCAGCGGCCGTTCCCCGTGGGTGTCGCCAGGAACGACGGGGATTGAGCGTACCGACGCTGTCTTGACCTTCCTCGGTGTGGTCTGGCCCGATCATCGCAAACTTCACAAGGGTTTATATACGCTGTTTACCCACCCCGATCAAGGCCTACTTACCAACTGGTACAACACGTACACGGAAAACGGCCGGTTATTCCCGTGGGGCTGCGAAAACCCTTGAGCTGCGGACCGCACGACTCTACATTCTGCCAGGGGCGGAACTGTGCACGAAAGAATCGTGTCGTACAGGGTGCCGTGAGGCGGCACGGCGTTACGCGCCATGGCTCGAAAGGAAAAAAAAACCGATCCTAACCTGCGCCTGGTCACCAGAAACCGGAAGGCCTGGCACAACTACCATATCCTGGAAACGATCGAGGCCGGGCTGGTGCTGGTCGGCACCGAGGTCAAATCACTGCGGCAGGGAAAGTGCAACCTGCTGGACGCGTACGCGCGGATTGTGGAGAGCGAGGTATTCTTAGAAAATATGCACATCTCTCCCTACGACCCGGGACACCGCTTTAACCATGACCCCACACGCACCCGCAAACTACTGTTGCATCGACGCGAGATCCGGCGCTTAACCGGCAAGACGCAGGAGAAGGGACTGACTCTGATCCCGCTCAAGGTGTATTTCAAGGGGCGTAGCGCGAAAGTAGAGTTGGGTCTGGCCCGGGGGAAGAGACTTTATGACAAGCGCGAAGCCATCGCCCGGCGGGAGTCCGACCGCGAACTGCGCCGCAGCGTTTTCCGACGGCGCTGAACCGCTGTATGCCCCCAGGCGTATAAGCCCTGATAAACGTCCGGACCTGTTAGCGGGGAACCGATGACAAAAGCAGTTCGAGCGTTAGTTTTCCCTGTGCTGTTTGGGCTTCTGCAGGTTGCTTTCCCCGCTGCCCCGGTCCACGCCGAGATCACCCTGACCTCCGCCGGCAAACGTATCTCGATTCGCTCGGACGAGCATAAGACCGGGCAATACGTTTCCGCCATCGAACTTTTCGAGGCTTTGGGCGGGGAGGTCGAATGGGATGCCCTGGAGAAATCGCTGTCCGTAAAGCTGGCCGGCCACCGCTGGTTTTTTCATTTGTTCTCCCGGTTTGTCGGGGTGGACGGTGATCCGTACAACCTGATCTACCCGGTACGGTATGAAGATGGAGACATCCTTGTCCCCATTGCCACTCTGGCCCCGCTTCTGGATTTCGCCCATCCCAAGCGGGTGGTCTGGCAGCCGGAGATAAAAACGCTGATCGTCGAGACCGAAAAGTTCAACGTTCTCGAATACGCCGTTGAAGAAAAGAAAAACGGTCTGTTACTCAAGCTCACCCTGACCCGCCCGCTCAAATTCGAGGCCTTTGCTTCTGAGGGAAACTGGCTGAATATCACTATCGAGGAGGGGCGGCTTTCCCCGAAAGAGTTTGATCGATACAACCCATCCTCACTCCTCCGGCAGGTCAAAGCATACCAGTTCGACAATTCGGCGCAGGTATCCTTTCGCTTTTCCCGGGACCCGGGGCCGTTTGTTACCGGGACGGCGACCGGGCCGGACCGCATTCAAATACTCTTTGAAGACTCAACGTTTTTCCCTGATTATCCCGTGCCCGAACACGTCCGGGCCACCACCACCCCCGACCCCATCGATCTCATCGTTATTGATCCCGGCCATGGCGGGCGCGACCACGGCGCGCGAGGCCGGAAAAAAGGCACGCGGGAAAAAGATGTTGTTCTCAAAATCGGCCGCTACTTGAAAGAACTGATCGATAAAGATCCCCAACTGCGGGCAATCATGACGCGGACCGACGACCGGTTTGTACCCTTGGAAAAGCGGGCCAAAATCGCCAACGACGCCGGCGCGGATTTGTTCATCTCCATTCACGCCAACGCCTCGAAAAAATCCAATCCCCGGGGCAGCCAGACGTTTTTTCTGGCGCCGGCGAAAAACGATGACGCCCGAGCTGTCGCCCAGCTGGAGAACGCGTCTTTGCGTTATGAAGATGACGGTCCCGCTGACACCTCGGTGATCAACTTCATTCTTTTGGATATGATCCAGACTGAGTTCCAGCGGGAATCCGCCGACTTAGCCGAACTCATCCAGCGGGAATTCGAAAAGAGTCTGAAACTCCCCTCCCGCGGCGTGGACCAGGCGGGTTTCGTTGTACTCAACAAGGTTTACATGCCCGCAGTGCTGGTCGAATCGGCGTTCATCTCCAATGAGAAAGAAGAAAAGCTGCTGCGCAAGAAGTCATTTCAAAAGAAAGTCGCCAAAGCCATTTACCAAAGCATCAAGAAGTTCAAAGCCAGGTATGACCCGGCCTATTGAGCACTTGAGCGAAATGCTCATAATCCCCGAAGGCGATCGAAATGAATAGCCGTGGCATCCGTAGCGCCGGCCTCTGGCCGGCTTCATCTCGCCGGCGGGACGCCGGCGCTACACCCCCATTCTGTGCGGGTCAGCCCTCGGAGGTTGACTCGCACCTCGATGGCGCGCAGCTTTCTGTGCGGGTCAGCCAGTAGCCCACACAGTGCGAAGCGCCGGGTGGGTTTTTTGTGCGGGTCAGCCCTTGGGCTGACCGTGTATTCGATAGGATGCAACTAGAAACCCTTAGCACTTTCGACCCGCCAGGAGCGGTCGACAATCAGTGAGTTCCACAATGCTGTCGCGACAACCAGCGTAATAGAAGCCAGCAGACGAAAACGGATAATCCTCGGCCCGCTCGACCAGACCTGCTTTCACAGGATTACAGTGGATATATTCCAGTTTGGTGGCAAAGATACTCTGATCAAATAACGCCACATCGTCAAATCTGGACATCCACACCTTGTGAGCTTTGCGCTCCGGTTCACCATACGCGCGGGCCGCTTTGGCGAAGGCTTCCCGCGCGGCAGGCGAAACCGATTCAATGATTAATCGTGCTGTCAGGCTTTTCCATGATGCCATGAAATGTGAAGTCCCGCCTTTACGGGATGCTTGGACAATAGCGTGGAGATGATTGGCCATCAGAACATAGGCGAAGACACGCATCTTCTCACGTCGGCGACGCTCTTCCAGCAGCCTAAGTGCACGTTTTGCCAGATCGGAGTCTCGAAAAACAGGGATGAATTCCGTAATAGCCGTGGTGACAAAAAGAGGATATACAGAATCGTCAATCCTTGAACGACCACGTTTCATTTTTTCTTCCAAATCAGCGGTCAGCCCAAGGGCTGACCCGCACTTCAACGACAGGTAGGCTGTCTAGCCTTTTCGGACATCCTCTGCACATCTGCGGCCTGCCAAAATATAAACCAGCAACCAACCAAACAAGAAAAGCCCCCGTAAAACGGGGGCTTCTTCTAAACCGGCGAAAGATGCGAAAAACCTATTTCTTGGCCTCGGTAATGATAATCCCCCAGGAGAAGGGATCATCGGGCGGATCGGCGTTCCAGTCGTTACAGGAATGGGAACCGTCGCTGACGTAGTACACCACATAGTTGCCCTTATCCAGCAGGATCTTCTGGTCAACCAGACGGTTCTTTTTCGCTCCTCCGGCGTGGACGGTCTTGCGATAGGTCATCTCCCAGACGATCGTCCCATCATCGGCGCTTTCAATCCAGCCATAGTCGTACATGTCATCCCGGTCGCCCTCGCCCGCCGCATGAATCCTGATCCGGGTAACTTTTTCCAGGGTGAACCGCTGCTTCCGCCGCTCGTCATCGTGTACACAGGTAATGCCTGCTAAGGCGCCCGTCGGACCCGCCGACGGCTCAAACAGGGTAACAATTCCCTTGCCGGCATCGTCCGCGCACAGGGAGAGCATAATCCCATAGGCTTTCTGATCATACGGCGGGGAGGCGTTCCAGTCGCAGTATGAATGCGAGCCGTCGGTCACGTAGTGTACGACATACTCTCCTGCCTCCAGGGTGATTACCTCGTCGAACATCCGGTTTTTCACATTACCCCCGGCATACTTGGTATTGTCATTGTCCATGATCCATATCCGCTTACCGGTCTCGGCGTCCGAGATCCAGCCGTAATCCGCCAGCCGGTCACTGTAACGGTCGTCCTCCCCGATTGCGTAAATGTACAGGTCGGCCGGGGACTTCAACCGAAACCCCTCAGAAAGGAACTCGTTGTCGCACACCTCGACGATCTCGATTATGGCCTTCTCCGGCAAAGTGACCTCCGCCGGGCGGATGGCTTGGGCGTCGGCGGCCGTCACCGGTCGGATGCGCAGTCCCCAGGCCTCCGGGTCATACGGTGGGTTGTCATTCCAGCTCTCGTAAGTGTGCGAATCATCGGTGGCGTAACCGGCGACGTATTCGCCTTCAGGCAGGGTAATCGTTTCCCGGCTGACCCGATTCTTCTCAGCGCCGCCCGCCCACTCACTGTTCCAGCGGTCCATCTCCCAGACCCGGTCACGGGTCGCCGCATTGACAATCCAGCCCCAGTCAACCATTACCTCCGACCACTCCGAATACTCACCCGCGGCGTACACCTCCAGCTCTGCCTGTTTGTTCATGATAAAACCCTGGTGAAGATACCGGTCATTGTCCGGCCGGGCGAGCTGGACAACTGCCGCGGGTGGACCCGGAACTGTGGAGAGTTCCTCAAAGGAGTCGGAGTCACTCAACACACGGACATAGAACTGGCGCGCCAGTTTGCGGTCCGAGGGCCGGTCCCCGCTACCCAGGATATCTTTAAGCAGTTCTTTCAAATCCCCGAGATCGTCGATCTGGATGTTGCTGCCGTCAAACCGTGGACGCCCGGCGAAATAATACAGTTCGTAGGTACCCTTCTTCAGCGAGAGGTCATCTTCAGACTCCCGCAGGTAGGAACTGCCCTTATATCGGTGGGTGAACTCCTCGTCCATGGACCAGACAATACAACGGGTCTCGGCGTTGAGCAGCCAGGGATACGCAAACATCCGGTCGGAGTGTTTGTGCCGGCCACCGACCGCCGCGACACGCACCTCCATATCTCCGGTGACCACAAAAGCGGTCACTTTCAGGTCGTCGGGGCGCAAGTCGCTGATTTCAGCGACCGTGTACTCCCCCGCCAGCGCCACCGTGCCGGCAGAGAACACCAATCCGGCAGCGATGAGCCCCGCGTGCAAACAAAGTGTTTTCCTCATAAGATTTGTACCGTGTATTTGTCCGTTCTTCCCCGGCTTGATCCTTTACCTCAGTTAGTCGTACGAATCCGTCAGAGCGAAGTTTCAAAATACAGTGCCCCACCGAGTTTACGATATCCCGTCTTTCCAATGGGGCAAGTCGTTGCAGGACAGAACGCTACGCAATCAGAAATCGGTCTTCCCGGTGAACTTGAACGACCCCAGGCGGACAGCCGGCGCGGTAATGCACCCCAGGGCATCCCACCACGAACTGACCAGCTCGCGTCCGGCAGTGATCCCGCGAATATCGGAAAACGCGCGCAGCATACTGTCGGTAAAGCGCAGATTCTTCACCCCGCCGCGCAGCTTCCCGTTCTTGATGCGCATCAGGCCGTCCCGGGTCATCCCGGTCAGTACGGCGTTCGGCGTGTCGATATATCCGTTGATGTAATGAAAACGGGTGACCAGCAGGCCGTTTTCCACCCCGCCAATCAGGTCATCCAGCGAATCTTCTCCGCCTTCGACAAACAAATTCAGCGCGATCCCTCCTTCGCCGGAGGCATCGGGAGTCAACGCGTTGCCCGTGGACGCTTTATTCTCTTTCGCCGCGGAGAGTGAATCATATACTACACTTCTGGCCACGCCCTGGGTAATTAACTCCACCTTGCGCTTGGAAACGCCCTCGAAGTCAAAGGGAAAGGCCTGCCCCGCCTGGTCAGTGGCATCGTCATAGATCGTCAGCTGGTCACCAGTTATCTTTTGGCCGATCTTTCCCGCCATAAAGCTTGTCTCTTCCTGGAACGCCTTCGAACCGAACCCGATGTAGCTTATCCATTCCAGGAGGGATGCCACGGCGGCGGGTTCCAGGACTACCTCGTATTGATCAGGCTTCATTTCTTTCGGGTTGCGACAGCGATGCGCCCGGTCGATCGCTTTCGTGGCAATTGCCCGGATGTCTAAATCCCCCACGCGGCGCGAAAGGCCCTGTGCGTACCCGGAACTGGTGTCGGTCATCGCAATCACCGCAGTCGCCGCTGAAGAAAAAGGCTGGTAGGCCGTCACCCCGGCCGTATTGATCACCACCAGTTCTCCCGCCCCGCTGGAAAACGATCCGGCCAGAGCCATATTCTTATTGGCTGCTTTCTTGAAAATTGTCTTTAGCTTGCTTGCGCGCTGCCGCGGGGTAAAGCGAGCGGTTTTTTCATCAAACGTATCCAGTTGCGGATAGGCTGCCTGGCCGGGAATACCCTTGAAATATGGATTTTCCTGCTGGTTGCGCGCGATCTGCAGCGCGTTTTTCAACGCCTGCTTCAGGCTATTCAAAGAAAAGGCGTTGGTGGCCGCCACGCCGATTTTCCGTCCCAGAGCCACGCGGAAATACGTCTTGCTGTTGGTTTCGGCGACGTTTTGATGGATATAGTTGTTGGCAAAACGCGTCAGGCCAGATTCCACCCCAACAAACACCGCCTCGGTATGATCCGCCGGCGAGGACTGTACCATTTTGCCCAGCGTATCCCAAAGACGTTCTCTGCCGATCATTTTGTCACCCCCACTTCGATATTGCGGAAACGGGCCGGGGCGGTGCCATGGGCTACGCGCGCGGTTTGCATCGGCTCACCCTTTCCGCAGTTGGGAACGCCCCAGACATGCCAGTACTTTTCATTGCAGATCGCATCGCAACTGTTCCAGAATTCCGGCGTGATACCGGTATACAAGGGGTTCTTGTATATCTGCCCTTTCTGACCGTTTTTGATGTCCCAGGCAATCTCCACGCCGAACATGAAGTTCAACCTTTGATCGTCGATCGACCATGATTTATTGGTCTCCAACAGCAGCCCCCCATCGGTGTCGGCCAGAAGATCGTCAAACTCGGCGCTGCCGGGTTCCAAGTTGATATTCGTCATGCGGATCAAAGGCAGGCGGTTCCAGCCGTCGGCACGCATCGCGCCGCTCGACGTACGCCCGACTGCCAAAGCAGTCTCCCGTGAAGTCTGATACCCAACAAATAAGCCTTCACGCACCAAAAGGTCCCGCCTGGCGGGAATACCCTCGTCGTCATACCCGAACGTCCCCAGGCCGCCGGGTACGGTGGCGTCGGCGACAATTGTCACAATCCTCGATCCATACTGCAGCTGATTCAGCTTATCCAGTTGGAGAAAGCTCCCTCCGGCCAGCGAAATCTCGGTGCCCAAGACACGGTCCAATTCTGTCGGATGGCCGCACGATTCATGAACCTGCAAAGCCATCTGCGAGCCGCCGATGACAATATCCCGCCGGCCCGCAGGCAAGGGCGGCGCACTCAGAAGCGCGATTGCCTCTTCGCGGACCCGTTCGGCATGGTCCAGCAGGTTCATCCGCTCGACAATTTCATATCCGCCGGTACCGAAATCTCCGCCGTGCGAATTGGGATACGAGCGCTTCTGCACTTCCGAGCCCTCAACCGCAGTGGCCGTGTACCCCGCGCCCGATTGCAGGATGTCCTGCTCGATCTCCGCCCCCTCGGTCGAACAAAAGACCTGATGCATCCTGAAGAAACCCATCGAGGATTCGGCAACTTTGATGCGCTTGTCTTTTTTGAGGATCTTGTTGACCTGCAAAAGCAGGTCGATCTTGGGCTTGAGCCGTACTTTGAACGGGTCGGAGTCAAATGGCGTCGCGTACGTCCCGCTCTGCGGCTTAGCCTCGGCCAGCCGGACGTCTGCCTTTTTCGTCATCGCCGAGGCCCGCGCAATATTGATCGCCCGGTGGGCCACTTTCCGCATTTCGGCGGCGGTGCAAATCGAGGACGAGGCGAATCCCCAGGCCCCGTCGGCGATTACCCGGATACCGAACCCCTGGTCGATATCCTTACTCAGGGTGTCCACTGTCTCGTCGGTGAGATGGATCGACTCGGTTTCAGCGCGAACGTAACGGATGTCGCCGTAGTTGACACCCCTGGATTTTAGGTAGTCAATCGTGGTTTTCAACTTGTCTTTCATGGTTTTCCCCGGAAATGGGTGCAATACTCTGTATCTCCCGCCAACAACAGCAGCCACCAAATTGAGGCCGCAGCCCCTTTCTTACAGGAATTCAAGCTACCTGAAAACAACACGGCCGTCAATCCCTTTGCCGCCCGGGACAGGAACACGTCCCGCTTCCCCGCCGCGTAACCGGCCTTATTGTCAACAAAAGGTGAATTTCGTATATTTGGGAAAAAATCGGTTGCCCTTGAGGCTTTTCAGATGACCATCAGGAAAAAATCCACAGTCAGGAAGCGATTACCATGGGCCATCCCGGTGACCGGGTAATTACCGGTGTTAGAAAAAAGCAGTACCCACGTAAGGATAGCATTTCCCGGGCATTCATGAACAGGCAGGAAAAAAAACAAATCCGTGGCCCGGCAGGGAAGTGTCACTTATCAGATACATTCGAGGCAGCGCGATGATAAGGAAAATGTACATCATTCATCCGTTTCTTTTCGCCTTGTTTCCGGTTCTCTCCCTGTACAGAGAGAACATGAATATCCATGGGCTGCCCTTCAGTGTGATTTATATGCCGTCTGTCGTACTAATCGCCTTCACCGCACTGGCCCTCGTTTTACTTTCCCTTATCCTGCGGAACAAGAACAAAGCCGCGCTGCTGGTTTCGTGGTTCTTGATTTTGTACTTTGCGCATGGACACCTTCGAAGTTTTGTCGCGGATGTCCTGTCCATCCATAACCCTCTCGCTACAGACGTCTCGCTCAGCGTGATTTTTCTCGCCGGCGTTTTGGCGGTCATAAGAATCCGGCGCCCCCTCTCCTCTTATGCTTTCATCATCGCCGTGCTTCTGGTGTCTGTCCCCACGTTTCAAATCACTCTACACCATCTTTCATTATTTGTTACCGCGCCCGAAGTGCCCGATATTCAGTGCGACCACAAGGCATCCGGCGAGCTACCCGACATTTACTATATCATTTTTGATGGTTATGGCCGGCAGGACGCTCTCAAGCACATATACGGATACGACAACAGCCAACTAATCAACTACTTAAAAATGAAAGGCTTTTACGTTGCCCCCGGCTCTTACTCCAACTATTGCCAAACGGCGTTATCCCTTGCTTCATCGCTGAATATGAGATACATCGATCCTGTCCTCGACGGCCTTGACTGCGGTTCACGCGACCGAAGCCCCCTGTCTCGCCTGATCAAAAATAATCAGGTCCAGCAGTTCCTGCGTGCCCTCGGTTATACGTCGACAGCCCTGCACACGACTTACTATCCCACGCAGATAACAAGTGCCGACGAGTATTTTAAGCCTGATGTCAGTTTCTTTGCCCTTGATAAGTTCACTGAACAACTGCTGGAGACCACCCCTCTGCCCTTCAAGTCCATGAACAGTGCGTATCGTCAGATAGTCCTGTATTCCATCAATCAATTGCTTAACCTGCCGCCGTGTCCTACGCCGCGATTTGTCTTTGCCCACTTGATGATTCCTCATCCGCCGTTCATCTTTGGACCCAATGGCGAGCCCAGGTACGTGGGCCGTCCCATATACGACCTTTCCGAAAAGGAGTTCGCGCGCTTATCCGGGGACATGCTTACGTTTGCGAGCAGGGTGATGGTATCGGTAGTTGATTCCATCCTGGCCAGGTCGGCTCGCCCGCCGATTATTGTTATTCAGGCGGACCACGGTACACCGCCCCAAGTAAACTGGGAGGATCCGGAGCACACCGATATGCCGGGGAGGTTTTGTATCCTTAATGCCTACTACCTGCCGGAAGGCGGGGATGAACACCTCGACCCGATGATTACCCCGGTAAATACATTCCGGCTTATTTTCAATTATTACTTTGGTGCGCAATATGAACGATTACCGGATCGGTGCTATTTCTCCGGTTTTAGCCATCCATTTGTCTTCCATGATGTAACCGAACGGCTCAGAGGCGCTAAGCAACCCCCGGACAGTACGCGTTTTCAACCAGAGGCGGGTCGAAACCCCTGAACCTGCCCAGGGCGACCACGCAGGATCGCCCCTACTGTACCTTGGCCATCCCCGCCATGACGGCGGAATGCACCTCTTCAACGCCAATGATCTCCAGGCATTCTAAGGGCCTGTCTTTTCGCCAGCAGTAATTCTTGTAACAGGGTTTACAGAAGAGTCGTTTGGCCAGGGTGACAGCATCCTTGCTGAGCGGCGCCACCTCGGCCGGGTCACCGGGGCCGGACAGAATGACCGAGGGGGTCCCCACCGCCGCGGCAACGTGTGCCAACCCGGAATCGTTGCCGACAAAAACCGCCGACCGCCGAATTATCTCCGCGGTAAACAGAAGCGATCCGGCGCCGGCCAGGTTCGTCAGGTCATTTACTCCCGAGAGCTCGGTGACACGGTCGGCCAGTTCTTTTTCTGCCGGAGAGCCAATGATGAGAACCGCTACGCCCTCCTCCGATAATAGCCGCGCCAGTTGAGCGAAACGTTCCGGCATCCACATCTTGTTCGGCTGGGCGGCTCCCGGGGCCACGGCAACAAATGGCGCTGCGGACTGAGCGCTGTGCTTCTCCAGGGTGGCCGCAACTTCTGCGGCTGCCTCTTCGGAAAAAGGGAACTCCAACTGCCGATCAAAGATCGGGGTATCCGAGATCAACTCCAAGAGCCGCAGGTAGCATTCGACGCGGTGGGGGCGACGGCCCTTTTTCGGGAAGGACACAGACCGGGTCAAAAACGCCCGCCGCCAATCACCGCGGTAACCAATGCGTTCGGAGATACGCGCCAGGAAGAAGATCAGTGCTGACGAGAGGGAATTAGGCAAAGCGATCGCTAAGTCGAATTGTTCCCTTCTCAGGCGTGCGGCGTTTACGGTAGTGGGTTTCCACCGCGAGCGGCCATCTGTCAGATCAAGCTCCATTACCCGATTAATCGCGTCGTTGCAACGGAAAATATCGGCGACCATCGGGCGGCAGAAGCAGGTGATCTCCGCTTGGGGGAAAGTCTTGCGCAACGAGGTAAAAAACGGCGTGGCCATCACCGCGTCACCAACCCAGTTGGGTGCGCGCACGATGATCTGCCGAGCGTTCAGCGGCAGATTCATCGCGCATGTTTCCAGCGGCGATGTGTCCAGAGCCATTGTTCGGGATGGCGGCGGATATATTCTTCGAGGACACGCGTGTATTTCTGGGTGAGCCGCAGAATATCTTCTTCGGGCGAGCTGGTCGGCTCGAACTCGAGCGGCCCGTCACAGATCGCCCGGTGGCGTCCGTCCGGTAGCCGCACGAGAACACCATGAAAAATCGGGCAGCCCAGTCTGAGCGCAATGGCGGCCGGTCCCCGGTGCGTGGGGGTCATTCGCCCAAAAAACTCCACCGGGATACCGTCGTTGCCCGCATACTGATCGGCCAGGATAGCGACAAGCCGGTTTTTTTTCAACGAGACAATGATTTGCCTGCTTGCCTTCTGCGTGGGAATGATCCCCACGCCCATCGACCGGCGCAGGCGATTATAAAACTCGTCGGCGGAACTGTTCCGCTGCGGCTTGACCACCACGTCAATCGGATAACCCAGGGTGGCAACCCACGCGCCGAAAAGTTCCCAGTTGCCGAAATGCGCCGAAAGCAAAATCGCGCCTTTTCCCCCGGCCAGCGCACGGTCGAACATCCCAACATTATCGCACTCGACCTTATCTCGCAACTGGTTCCCGCCCCATTGCGGAAAGCAAAACACCTCCACCGCCGTCTGCCCCAGGTTGGCAAACACTTCCTTAACGAGACGATCGACTTTCGACGGCGGCATCCCCTTTCCCAGCGCGCGGCGCAGGTTCTCGGCAGCCACGCCCCGGCGATACCCGGCTAAATGATACCCCAACCTCCCCAGCCAACGGCCCAGGGCGCGCGCGGACTTCTCGGGCAGCGCGCGGGCCAAACCAGCTGCCGCTTTCAAGGCAGCCGTCTGCAGAAAATAGGCCAGGGCTTTCATTGGCAAAGGCACGCTCCTCGACGAACCGGACGCTACATGTTATCCATTACAGGATGGGGACTCCAAGCCAAATGGCAGCATTCATCAATGCCCGGATTGCTCAGGCGGGACCTCACCAGCCGGATAAAAAATATCCTGGACCGGGTCGGTGCGTTCCCATTCATCAAGCTTCTTTTTCGTGCGCCGCCTTTTCAGCAGATATAATACCAGGATCAGCAACACCAGCAACATCCACATCAGCACCGTATCGGAGAAAAGCGACGCCCAGTTGTACTTTTCCGCAAGGAATTCGGAAAACTCCTGCTGAAACGCTGCGTAGTCCAGTCCCACTGCCGTCATAAACGCTGCATCCCAGTCATTGCGGCGGCGCAGCTCGCGCAAAAAAAACAGAAACGACTCCCAACCGTACTCTTCAAGAAAATAGCTCATCGCCAGATACGACTGGCTGTACGCCAGCCTGGCCTTACCTTCCTTAAACAGGTTGAGCCCCTCAATATGCAACAGCGGCAGGGTTTCCCCGGAAAAGACGGCTCGCGCCACGAACCAGTCATCGCCGAAACGCCACTCATGGGCAATCAGCATGGCAAACCCCTCATCCATCCAGCGGGGTATGCGCGGCCAGCCGACCAGCCGATGCAGGTAGATATGCGCCAATTCGTGCCGCACGACCTCAACAAAGCTGCGGCGGTAGGGAAACAAGTAAGGAGAAAGGATGACGATGGTATTCTTCTCCGGAATGGCGCACCCCACCCCCCAATCGGGGAAATGTCCACCGACTACCGAGTCGAACTGCTCCCGGCGGGTGGCGACAAGTACAGTAATCGTGTCGGAGATGCTTACGCCGCCGTATTCGGTCAATTCGGCGGTGGTCGCCAAAAGAATCGAATCGATCCGTTGCCCCAGTTGCGGGGTGGCGTCAAGGATCTTGAAGTATGGTTGGTCAAGGTCCGGGCGATCGCTGCATCGAGCCTGCTGGCCGATCAGGCACAATGCTGCCAGCAACAAGAGCCGCCAAAACACCCGCAGGAATCCCGCAGACCTGACCCGCTGTTTTTTCATCTATTTCCGCCGCAGGTTTTCGAAAAGCTCCCGGGCCTTTGCCTGGAGGTTTTTCTCGAATGCTTTGCGATTACTCCCGGAGTCCAGTTTTACCCTGGGTTGATCGTACGTGCCGGTCAACGCCAGATCCAGCGTTACACCTCCCGCACCGCCGAGCAGATTCCCCAGCGCGGAAAGCAACTTATTTCCGCCGGCCTGCGTCGGGATCGTAAGGCAAACGCGGTAGTCAAGTGAACCGTCAAAACCCACCGAACCGGCCAGATTATAGTGGGTGCCCGACGAGGTGAAATTCCAATCCTTGCTATACAGCCTGCCGTCGGCAATCCAAAAGTCGGCGGACATATTCTTAATCGGTCCCGCATCACGAATCCCGGTAATGCCCGCCTGACGGCCGAGTGCGGAGAGAAGTCCGAGCTTCTCCAAGCGTCCCTCGGCCATCGAGATCGCGCCGCGGGCGGTGAGTGATCTGACGATATCCCCGGCTTCTTCACCCTGACCGGCGAACGTCCCGGTCAGGTTGATCTTGCCGAAAAGGTGCCCACCGAACCCGGTAAAATCATCGATGAAATCATTCGCCTCAATCGTATCGGCCCGGACGTCGATAACGAACGCCGGCCGGTCAAAGTCGGTGTAGTCCACTGAAAGTTCTGCCGCCACCTCTCCACCGTATACACGGCCGCGGGCATCGGCGAGGGTGAGCACGAGATCGGCAAAGTGCGCCTTGCATGTAAAACCGGCAAGCGGCACCCCGAAATAAACCGCTGAATCGAAATGCACGGTCCCATCGGCAACGAGGTCGATAATCGGCACGGGTGGACCTGCCTCGGTCGAAACCCGGCTGTCATCACCAGGAAACATCCGGTCCAGGTCGACAAAAGGTGAACACAGTTCAAACTGGAGATGCGGCTTTTCCACTCCCTTGCCCCCGTGCGTGAGGTAAGGAACCAATCCTTCCAACTCCCCTGTCGCCTCCAGCGTTGATCGCCCGGAGTGCAGGCGAAAGTCTTCGATCTTGGCGCCCCTGCCGGTGAAATGGATGCTCCCGGAAAGATCATCTATGGCAAACACCGAGGTATCCGGGGTCCGCCAGTAAACCTTGTCCAGATCCACTTTGCCGTTGACGCTCATATTGCGCCAGTCCTTCACGGCGCCGAACGCGGAAACGGCGAATTCGACATGCCCTCCCATCTCCGCAGGGGATTCTTGTCCTGCCAGTTGACCAAGACGGGCAACGTCGATCACCCCGGAGACCGAGCCGGAAAAGTTCGGCTCATGTGGCTGGTCTACTGTCAGGTTGACGGCAAGCGGTATCTCGGCGATGGTCATTGATTGTGCTGAAAGAGAAACCACCGTCCCGGCCAGGCGGACATCCAGTCCGGCAACGTCAAACGGTATATTCTTCGTGCCGAATTGACCGCGCAATCCGGAAAGCAGGATCTTCCCCTCAACAAGGGGATAATTTTGTCCCGACGGCGGCGACAAGACCGTCAGGTCGGCCTGGATGGTCCCCTCCGGAGGACCGGCGGGAAAAGCCGGCCGCCACATGGAATCGGGCAGCCGAGCGAAAATCCGGGACAAAGGCACCGGCTCGATTTTCAGGCCAAGCGTATACTGCGCGAGATCCCCAAGGTTCTCTACCTTACCCGATAATTCGAGGGGTATACCGAAAGCCTCCAGCTTTAGCTTTTGGAGTTTGAGTCGCCGGTGTGGGAGACTGGCGTGGAGGTTAAAGTCCAACCGGGGTTGAACCTGCGCGAGATTCAGCCTCACGGTCTTCGTCTGGACCACTCCCCCACCCACACGAAACCTGCCGGAGGCGCTGACGCTTAAATCATCAGCCTGCAAGGCCAGCGTCAGTTGACCGTCGATACCCGCAAGTTCAACAAGGCTCCCCTGCCGATGATCATCCAGCGAAATGGTGATGGCAGAAAACTCCATCTTTCCCGCGACAGGGATGGTTGGGAAGCCGGTCGGCACGCTATCTAACACGGTTTGAACTGGGGCAGTGGTATCGGGCTTGACCAGGTCAGACCAATTATTATGGCCCAGACTGTCGATTTCCAGCCGCAACTCGCCGGGGCCAACCAGCATGCGATCCAGGACCACTTCTCCCGACAGGAGAGGCCAAAAGCGCACTTTGACGTCCAGCTCATCCAGGCGCAAAAGAAAGGATCGGGAAAACCCGGGAGCGTTGTCCAAAGTCACCCCCTCCAGGCGGACCCCCAATCCTTTGAAGAAGGACAACTCGGCGCTCTGGATTTCAATGGTTCGGTTGAGGTTTTTCTCCAATTGTGGGCGAACCACCGACAGTATCCGGTCGCCGGTGAAGTAAAACCGCGCAAAGAGAAAGACCAAGACCAGCACAACAAGAAGCGTGCCGGCCAATATAGCCAGAAGACGGACCAGACGTTTCATGTGTCTCTCCCCGGGGGTTCCGCAGGGGAATTAGTATTCGTATTCCTCGCCTATTTTGAGGACTGCCACGTTGGCGCCCGTCTGCTTTGCCTTTTCGGCAAACGCCTGCGGGTCCTGCTCGATCAACCCGAACGTATTGTAATGCATGGGAATGACGGTTTTCGGCTGCAGCAGTTCGACAGCCTTTACCGCGTCGTCCGGCCCCATGGTGAAGTTGTCCCCAATCGGCAGAAGGGCGAGGTCAATAGGATGCATCTCCCCGATGAGTTTCATATCATAAAAAACACCTGTATCCCCGGCATGGTACAACGTCTTGCCCTCGGAGAAGATCAAGAAACCGCAGGGGTTTCCCAGGTACAGCGAGGCCTCCTCGCCACCCCCGGAGTCGTGGTGGGCGATGGTCAGCTTGACCCGGCCGAAATCGAAATCCCACCCCCCGCCGATGTGCATCGGGTGAACGTTTGCGCCCTTGCCGCCGCAGTATACCGCCAACTCATTGGGCGCAATAATCGTCGCTTTAGAGGACTTCGCGATCGCCAGGCTGTCGCCAAGGTGGTCCCCGTGCCCGTGCGTTAAAAGCACGTAGTCGGGTCTTAAGTTTTCCGGCTTTTCCTTGGCCAGTGGATTACCCGTCAAGAACGGGTCGATCAAGAGCTTTTTCCCTCCAGTTTCTATCCAAAAGCAGGAATGAGACAACCAGCGCACTTTCGGCATTTTTCCCTCCCTGATTGATACGTCCTTTTGGGGAATATAGCGCCACGCCAGCCGCAGGCAACCTTCTTTGGGGTAGCGACAGCCCGACTATCCGACCGTGGAAATTGTCCCGTGCTTAGCCGGATAGGGTGGACACTGCCCACCTCACCTGGCTATGACAACCGGCGACCGGGACTGTTTGCTCGATTCCGGCAAAGGCTTCCCTGAAGGGGAACGACACGGATAGCCGTGGGCATCAGCCCATGATAGGGGGTGTTGTCTTCCCACGACCCTGCAGGGGGTCGCATAAGACACCGGGGTGAGGATCCCGGCTCATTCCTGGTAAATGCCCAGCTTCCTTAGCACGCCGGGATAGCGCTTTTGCAGATCGTTGCGGATTCTCTTGCGGGCCCGGTGGAGGTACCAGCGGACGGTGGCCTGCGGCATGCCCATGATCCCCGCGATCTCGTCAATCTCCAATCCCTTGACATCCTTGTAGATAAACGCGTCGCGCTGTTTCTCGTTGAGCCTCTCCGCTGCGGTCATCACGTAGCTTTTCAGCTCTTTTAGCTGGAAGAGCTGTTCGGGATTCCTGGCACTCAGTTCCTTGGATTCCTTGATGTCGTCAAGCTCCTCGAACTTGTGTTTCCGGAACTTGCGGACATAGTCAATCGAGGCGTTGACCGCGATCCGATAGAGCCATGTGGAAAAACGTTTGCTCGGGTCGAACCGCTCGAGGTTGTAAAAGGTCTTGACGAACACCATCTGCGTGATATCCTTGGCGTCGTCGTAGTCGCCGACCATCTTAAACGCGATGCCGGCCACCTGGTTACGGTAGCGGTCGACCAGTTTGCTGAAGAGCTCCTTATGGCCGGACCTGATCTTCTTGATGATTTGTTTGGTATCGGCCTCCTGCCTCTCTCGGGCCACATCAGTCAATTCAATGGCAGACTTCCCCGATTCCCCGGCGAGTTCGATCTCGTCGTCCGGCGGCGGTTTCTTCTTGGTGCGGCGCGGTCGGGCCACTTTTCTTCTTTCGTTTATCCCCGGAGGGACTGTGCTCCCAGGATCCCGGCACCCGTACTGCAACACCGGGCAGTTCGCCACTCCAGTATGCTTATCCATGTAATATAACCAATCAAACAGAGTCTCGTTACATACAATCGCGCTTTGGCGCACAAAACTCTGCCCTGGCTCCCGCTTTACCCCGGCTTGGCCCATTTTCCGACATACAACTGTACGCGCTCGGTCGGATTTAGTTCCCGTTCTGCCGTAACCCGCTGTCTGGCGGGCAATTCCTCATTGGTGCGCACTCAGCCGCACAATAAACACACGGTCGGCTCGCCAAAGACCGGGGAAACAACAAGGGAAAACCGTTTAGAGTCTCGAGCGGGAAGAAGTCGGAAAATCATAAATGTAGTTTACCGGGTCGACCGGACGACCGTTCACGTGCACCTCATAGTGCAAATGCGGTCCGGTGGAGAGCCCGGAATTTCCCATCAACGCGATGACCTCGCCGCGTTTGACTTTGTGGCCCACTTCTATCTCGGCCTTAAGCAGATGACCGTAAACCGTGCGCAGGCCGTAGCCGTGGTCCAGAACCACCGTCTTGCCGAAGTCACGGTGGTACTTGATACTGGTCACCTTCCCGTCAGCCGGCGCGATGATTGGCGTTCCCACTGGTGCGGCAAAATCAACACCGCGGTGCAGGCAGCGCTCTCCGGTGAACGGATGGCGGCGCACCCCGAAGCGGCTGGCGAAATATCCGCGCGTGGGTAAGATCGACGGCGTATGATCCAGCTGATCTTTTTGCTCGACGAGTGATTCGTAGATCCTGTCAAAATTCTCGCGCTCGAAGCGGGTCCGGCGTAGCAGATGCGCTATATCAGCCTCAGCCGAATATGAAAGCTGCCGGTATGGATTCCGTGCGCTATCGCTCACCGGCGGGAAACCGCCGATCCCCAATGCCCGTTCAGCGGGATTGATCTCCGGAAAACCGAAGACCAGGCGAATGTTCTTTTCGGTTTGTTCTATCTCACCCAGGTACTGCCCGAAGGTTGCCATCGACGACCTGATCCCGGCCAGCCGGCTCTGCAAAAAGGCGTTTTCCGATTTGAGCGTGTCCAACTGTTCTGTCGCCTCCCGGTTTTCGAAGTACCCCAGCAGGAGAAATCCAAATAACAGAATTCCACAGACGAGGATAAGACCGGCAAGAGATACCACAAACTGCGGAACACTTAGCTGGATGGTGTCGCCCGTGGACGGTGGGACGATCAGCACGTCAAATCTTTTCTTGCCTGCCAAAGCCTTCCTCCATGAGGCTATGTCCGGTTCCCGGGCCACACAAAACTTGCGCCACGATATGGTGGGCAAAAGATCGTGTCAAGAACATAATTGCACGCCCACAGCCGCATTGTCCATCCGTTGAATTCTGTGGCCAAACCCCCGCGCAATTCCCGAAAACCGGCACCGTTCGTCCTTAAACGGCAACTTGTGGCGAACTGAAAACCACATCCCCTTACTTGATGAGGATGAAGTGCTCTCTTAAGATCTTGTCGACTACCTTGATGAACTTTTCCGTGTTTAGGCTCTGCAGGCTGTAAAGATGCCAGTATGTCTTTTTCGGCAGCTTCCGCCCGGCTTTTTTACCTTTCCTCATCGATCGGTTCCTCCGAACTCGCCGAAACATCCGGAGGTGATCGAAGAGGCGTACTTTTCCCCTCCGGAAATGTTATCGGCCAGTCCTCAAGAAATATTGACCTACCTCAGGTTTTTAGGCAGCAATCGGGCTGCCCGAACCGCTCAGGTGTGGACGGAGGATCGAAATGCGTTGCCTGCCATAGCCTTACAGGCGCTGCCTCTTGGCCGCCCGGTCGGCAAGAAAACAACTATTCTTGCCACTCTCCGGCAAGGTGTGGGAAGCTTACTATGCCGAGTTCTTGGCTGATCCCGGCGGGACCATCCAAGCGGGGGCCGCGCCAACGACGTTGGCGGCCCGGCAGCCGGGTAAGAAAGCCACGGGCCGGCAATACCCACATGTCCGTCCGCAGGATCAAACCCGGAGTTTTCACTTGGGAGAAACCATCGGCGGGGATATTTTAGTGTATTCTCGTGGCGGGCCGAAACCTGATGGTCCAAGTGCCCGTATGGAAAAGTGAGGGACAGTCGGTGGCCGAAAAAACCGACGAGGTCTTGATCAAAAACGCTCTACAGGGCGATCAGCGGGCTTATAAGAAGCTCCTGGAGCGGCACCGCCACGCGATCTTTCACATCGCGTACAAGATCGTCCGGAACACCGAGGAGGCGGCCGACCTGGTCCAGGAAACATTCATGAAAGCCTTCGGCTCGCTGTCGACGTATCGCTTTGAATACCGATTTTCCACCTGGCTGTACCGGATCGCGGCAAACAATGCCATCGACTACCTCCGCAAACGCAAGATCGAAGCATTGTCCCTGGACCGGCCGGTGGAAACCAAAGACGGATCGGTGGAGCTGCAACTCCCCGATTGGACGCATAACCCGGAGTTCGATTTCACCCGGAAACAACGGCAAATCTCGATCGAAGAGGCAATCAACTCTCTGCCCGAGAAGTATCGTGAGGTCATTGTTTACCGGCACACCGAAGACAAGCCCTATAACGAGATCGCCAGGATATTGGGCATTCCCGTGGGTACGGTCAAAGCCCGGATTTTCCGGGCGCGGGAGCTGCTGAAAAAGAAACTGAAAAGCACCCAGTACTGAAATCGACGATGACCTGGATGCGCGGCAAATTCGACCTCTGCATCAGCGGCGGGTCGCAGGCAAATTGGCCTGCGGATCGTCTTTTTCCCCGATGTCGACCATGTCCGGGGTCATAACCATAGAAGAGACGTGATGATCAGATGAAAGGGTATCGCCGACTTATCGTGCCAACCGTCTGGCTGATCTTGGGCGGCATGGCGGCACTCGCCGGGGCGGAATCCAGCACAGATAAACCGCGGACGCCATGGGCCCCGGAGAGTACGACGGCACCACCAGCCCGTCTGTATTTCATCGAAGCGGATACCCTTGGTGAAGAGGAGCTCCCCGAAGAGCTGCAGCGGTTGCGTGATCGGGAACTGGAGGGGCTGAAAGGACTGGAGGCGTTGGAGGTGCTTGAAGCCCTCGAGGGACTGGAGGCGCTGGAGGTGCTTGATGCCCTGGAGGCCATACCCGATTTCTCAGATGAAATCATCCTGCCCGACACCGTTTACACCACCGAGATCACCATCGGACCGGAAGGTATTGAATACTATGATACGACCGGCGAACGCACCGTAATCGTCGGCCGACCGGTCAGCCCCGACGCGCCGTTTATCTTCTCGGAAGAAGGCGGCCGGATGATCACCACCAAGCGGGCGGCCGATATCGTGCAGATCGGGGTAGATGTCCATATCGACCGGGACGAGCGCGTGGAAGGCGACGTGGTGGTCATCGGGGGCAGCATCGAGGTCCTGGGTGAGGTCAAAGGTGATGTCGTCGCCGTCCTGGGCGATGTCTTCATCGATGGGTATGTCCATGGTTCCGCATTCGCGCCGACGGGGAAGGTGGAGATCACCTCCTCCGGGAGGGTGCGCCGCAATGTCACCGCCGCCGTGATTGACGACAAACCGGGCTCCCGCATCGGCGGACATAAAAGCTACTCCCACACCCGGCTGCCCACGGGCTTCGACCGCACGAACGTAGTATACGTAACCATGCTCTTTTTCATCGGCCTGGCTGTCTTTCTGATCTTTTTGATCTTACTGGGGCATGTCTTTGCCGGAAAGAACATTGCCGTAATCAAATCCCGCATTTCCGGCTCGGGGATCAAATCGTTTTTCGTCGGCCTGATCACCGAAATCCTGGGAATTCCCGTGCTGTTTGTGCTGCTTTTAATCACCGTAATTGGCATCCCGGTGGCGCTTATCGCCCTCCCCATTACCATCGTGGTGGCCGCGGTGCTGGGTTATGCGGCGTTCGGTCTGCTCTTGGGTGAAAAGCTGGTGGAAAACACCAGCCTCAGGATCAAATCACAGTTGGGCCGGAGCATGGCGGGCATAACCGCAATGCTTCTGGTCGTCATCTTCGGCAGCCTCTTGGCCATGATATCCGCCGCACCGTTGAGCGTGACCGGTTGGGTACTTTTTGGCATCGGCCAGGCGATTGTCTTTATTGCAACGACCACCGGTCTGGGGGCGGTGGTACTGACCCGTTTTGGCACGCGGCTGAAAAAAGCACCGGCAAAACAGAGTACACCGGCGCCGTCGGAACTCCTTCCGGGTTCAGGCGAATCTTCTCCGGCCCCCGCTTGATCGGGAAGAATCTGGCGACGTTCTCTTCCCCCCTGGCAAACTGCCCCACAAAAATCGACCGCCTCACAGATATGAGGCGGTCCGAAAGAAATGCTTGTCCCTACCTCTCAATCGAGGTAAGCCCGCAGAGACTTGGAGCGCGAGGCATGGCGCAGCCGCCGAATCGCTTTTTCCTTGATCTGACGTACCCGCTCCCGCGTCAGCGAGAAGCGCACTCCGATCTCCTCCAGGGTCAAGGCCTTCTCATGGTGGAGACCGAAATACAGGTTGATAACTTCGGCTTCACGCGGGGTGAGGCTATCCAGCGCCTTCTCAATTTCCGAGCGCAGCGAATCACTCAGCAGCGACTCGTCGGGTGCCGGCTGCATGTCGTCTTCCAGCACGTCGATTAAGCTGTTGTCTTCCGAGGTGGAAAAAGGCGCGTCAAGCGAGAGGTGAGAATTGGAAATCTTCAACGTATCCGACACCTCGGCGGCCGAAAGCTCCAATTTGCTGGCGATCTCATCGGCTGTGGGTTCCCGCCCGAACACTTGTTGCAGCGAACTGGAAACCTTGCCGATTTTGTGTAGCGTCCCCACCCGGTTTAGCGGCAGGCGGACGATCCGCGATTGCTCGGCCAGCGACTGCAGGATCGCCTGGCGAATCCACCACACGGCGTAGGAGATAAACTTAAATCCGCGGGTCTCATCAAAACGCTTTGCGGCCTTGATCAATCCGATATTGCCCTCATTGATTAGATCAGCCAGGGACAGCCCCTGGTTCTGATATTGTTTGGCCACGGAGACCACAAACCGCAGATTGGCCTTGGTCATGCGCTCCAAGGCCGCTTGGTCGCCCTCACGGATTCGCTTGGCCAAGGACACTTCCTGTCGGCGAGTCAAAAGAGCTGTCTCTCCGATTTCTTTGAGATACAAATCCAAGGACCGGTCTTCATCCCGGTACCTGCGGGACAATCGAACAGCGATTGCTCTACCCCCTTAAAACAGGTTTACGGACTTTATTCCGGACGAACGGCAATATATTCTGTGCTTCCCCGACGGTCATAAACCAACAGGGAAACAGCTTTTCGACGGCCGGCCAGGGAGCCGACCACTCGAGCGTAATCTTCGATGTTGGCTATCTTCTGATGATCGATCTCGGCAATGATCATCCCCGATCGAATGCCTTTCTCAAACGCCGGCCCGTCGGGGTCAACATCGACCACAACCACGCCCACCCGATAGGTCGCCTGGAACCGGTTGGCGGTTTGCGGAGTGCTGGTTTCCACTTCCAACCCCAGCCAGCGTTCTCCAGTCCCGCCGAGGAGCGGAGCCGGCCCAGACACACCGGCCAACCCGGCCACGCGGTCACTCAGGCGGACCGGAATCTCCCTATTTCGCCCGTGGCGGATTACCGACAGGGAAATTTCCGCGTCGGCCTTGGCCGTCCACACTAGGCGCATGAAGTGCTGGGTATCTTTGACCTTTTCACCGTCAAACGCCACGATCACATCGCCGACTTTGAGCCCTGAGTTGTCCGCCGGCGTGCCCTCAAAGACCCTGTTAACCAGAACACCCTCGGCCGACGGCAGGTTTTCCGCCTCGACATCGTCCCAGGTCAGATCGCGCGGCTGGATACCCAGCCAGCCGCGGGACACCGTCCCGGAGGACTTCAGTTCGGGGATCACCAGCTTGGCGAAATTCACCGGGATGGCAAACCCGATACCCACATTGGCGCCGGTGGGGCTGGCGATGGCCGAGTTTATCCCCACCACCTGGCCGCGCAAGTTGATCAGCGGACCCCCGGAGTTGCCGGGATTAATCGAGGCGTCAGTCTGGATGTAATTCTGATACGTCGGGGTACCCTTACCAAACATCAGGTCAGTCCGCCCCAGCGCGGAGATCACGCCCACGGTGACCGTACGGTCGAGCCCTTGTTGCGGGAAGGGGTTGCCGATCGCAATCACCCAGTCGCCCACCAAAAGCGAATCGGAATCGCCAAATCTCAGGTAAGGCAAGCCGTGGCCGGTTCCTATTTTCAACAAAGCCAAATCCGTGGCGTCATCGGCACCCACCACCCTCGCCGTAAACTCGCTTTTGTCCGACAGCCGGACAGTGACCTCGTCGGCATCCTCGACTATATGGTTATTCGTCAAAATGTATCCATCCGCGCTGATGAGAAAACCCGACCCCAGTGACTTCTGCCGCAACGATCCATCCCGGGGAAGAAGGTCCTCAAAAAACAGATCAAATGGATGAACCCAACCTCTACGGTGCTCGCTTCTTTCCGCGGAAATGTTAACCACGGCGTCCTTGACTTCCTGGACTACGGTGACAAATGGCGAGTGGCCGTTCTCGGTAACAGGAAAGTACGGCCCCAGCGTGGTCGCCGTCACCTGCCCGGTTTGACACCATAAGAAAGCGGCCACAATAATCGCCGGGAAAAATCCGCTTTGTATTCTTCTTTCCCGCCGATTACTGAGCATAGTAGGTGAGACAATCCACGTGAAAAACCAACCGGTCACGGAACTTATTCATCGGTGTCAAGGTATGGCGTCGTCATTTCATTATAACTAAAACGGTCGGAAAACCCTTTCGCTTCGCCCCGCCCGCCAAAAAACCAAAGTTTATACGCTGATCTACGCTACATGTTGCATAGAATAACGGGTCGAAATGCCATTTTTTTGCCCTACGCCATCGACTACGCCCGGGACACGATATTCCGCAGGGTACCTGACCCGTCCGCACGTACATCGAAAGACCGCCGCCTCAACCCCGCTCAATGTAATACATGAAAGAATCGCCGGGTTTCACCTGCAGCAATAGACCATTCCGCAGCCCCGTCGCCGTGACTTTGAGTTCCTGCTCGGTGAACAGGTCGACCAGTTTGACTCGCTTGGCCTTGAGGCCCGCAGCGGGGAGGTCGGCCCGGACGATCACCGGATGGGCATCCACCGGTATATCACCCACAGCCTGCTCGCCGAAACCAATAGATGAGTTCTCTATAACATACAATATGCCGTTCTTGTCGTTGGCCTGCAAAACCACGGTCACCGCACTGTCGGACGATCCGACAAGGGGCTTGAGTTTGTGGTCCGACCAGATTGAGGAGAAGAATTGTCCCTGGGCTGGATCGCCGGCCGGGCCGGGATCGAAGGTCAACAGATGCCACACGGTGCGGCCGACCCTGCCCGCGATGGCAAAGGTCTTTGCACCGGATTTGGCGAGCCGCCTGGCTCGCGGGGGCACGCGGCGGATATGCCCGTACGTCCGCGTGACAAATGACCCCGCGGCGGTATCCAGCGCATAAATCCTGGCATCTGCGGTTGTGCGCACGCCCAGCGCGCGGGCCAGGATCTCGCAAGACTGCATCCTTTCATCGAAACGCGGAAACAAACCATAAAACACCATCGCCACACCCCCGCGCAACAGCCCGACCAGTGTAGTCTGCGCCTCGGCGGACATGAACTCGGCGAGCGGCACAACCAGCACCTTGTATTTCCCCAGCGGCTCGGGTACCGTCAATTCCAGAATCCGATAGTCAAATCCGCAACGCAAAAGCTCGCGCCCGAACGTGTCAAAGCCATGCCCGGCCAGGTCCGGCAGGTACGGAAACGGGCCGGACCGGCCAAGGGACAGCGCGCGCAGGTACGGGCGGTAACGTACCAGGGATACCGAGGCAAAATCGCGCATCGTCTCAAACTGAACGCGCGCCAGCTGGAAGTTCAAACGGCGAATGATCTCGTAAGAGGGGCCAATAGTGCCTTCTTCAGAGAGGGCCGCACCGTACCAGTGATCCCGCCCGACAAACATGCTGAAGTTCATCCCCTTGATGCCGCAAGCCAGGGTAGCGATCAGCAGCCGTTTGACTTCCTGCTCGGTAATCGGACGGAAATCCTCGCTGATCTTGGGATCGGACGAAGCGTGCCCGACCGCGAAATTGGAAACAAATCCCAACTCCTGGCCGGCGGAAATTGACCGTGCCCGGTCCATCGTCTGATTAAGCGGCAAATCCAGAGTAAGGTTGGTGGTAAAAATCGTACGCTCGGCCTTACGTGCGTCGGCCAGGTCCGGGAAGTGGTAGCTGCCGTTCCAGCCATACGCGCGAGAGAACATCGCCGACATCTCCGCTGTCGAGAGAAGTTCGGCCACCGAGTCCGCATAGCGATTGACCAGATGTTCCCGAAAGGCAATCCAGTCTAAGTGGCGAACCAACTCATGCGGGTTTTTCGCGTCAAATTCGGTGGGAGGGACCACATCGGAGAATTCTTTATGTCTAGCCTTGTACACCTTGTTCAGCGCCGGGATCGTCTCATAGCGCGCCTGCAGGAACTTGGGGAACAGGCTGCGGACAACATACTCGTTGTAATCAGCCGAGTAGGGGTCGAAATTATGACAGAAAGAGGGCTCGTGGTCAATCTCCATTAAGAATACAGGTCCGCGCGGGTAGACATAGTTTTTCATGATGCCGGAAAAAACCGAAAAATAATGCCGCAATAAGATCTGGAAGCGGGTATGCAGATACGACGGCGTTAATCCACCAATGACTCCGGCATCCGTTTTGGCCGCCACGGGTTCGCCGCTCTTGCCTTTCGCCGACGTTTCCGGGTGCCGGAAAACGAAATCAGGGATGCCGCCGTTTTTCCACTGGGCCAGGATCCATGGCCCGGGCTTCAGGATAATCTTAAAGCCGAATTCCCGCGAAAGCTCCAGAAACACAACCAGATCTTTGATCGGATCGGTGCGCGCCGAGAAATCAAACTCCCCCTGGCGTGCTTCATGCAGGTTCCAGGGCACGGCCGTGGAGATGATGCGAAACCCCGCCTTGCGGATTCGTTCAAAGCAGATAGACCAATACCGTTTGGAGACGCGAAAGTAGTGCATCTCGGCGGCAAAGGGGGCGTATTCCTCCTTGCCAATTAGAAACTTATTATTGACGATCTTGAGTGCGGTTCGCGAACTCCTTGTGCTGCTTGCGGTTACGATTATGGTGCGCCTCCTTGGCAAAATCAGGCAAACTCACTCATAAGAGCCAAATTTATATACTATGTCCCAGCGACCATTAAGTCAAGAAATTTCTGCTAACTCGTTGCTACGTAACGCCGAATGACAAAGTCGCCAAGCCCGGCCTACCATCTCCACATATTAAGCCTGAAACAAAGCCCAAGCTTTCCAAGCAGTTACGCCGCCACCGCGCCTATCCCCCTGGCCGGCAAAAAAATCCCCCGCCCGTAGATTCGGCGGGGGACAATAAACTCCCGTGGTCGGCAGATATTACTTCATCAAGACCATCTTTTTCATTTCCGCGAAGTCCCCGGCGGTCAGCCGGTAGAAATACATCCCCGAAGCGACCGCTTTCCCCTGGGTATCCGTGCCGTCCCAGTTGGTGCTGTGCTGCCCCGCACCCATGTACTCGTTGTCCACCGGCGTGGCAACTTTCTCCCCCAGGATATTGAAGATTTCCAGCTTGACGAGGCCGCCATATTCCAGGCTAAACTTGATCTGCGTGCTCGCGTTGAACGGGTTGGGGTAATTCTGCGAAAGTGTATACTCTGACGGCACGTTATCGTCGGATGATTCGAGGATACCGCTTCCATCCTGGATAGTGATCACGCCTTTGTTGAACCCGTCAAAGTCTTCATTGGTAAAACTACCAGGGCCGTGGTCTTCCCACGTTACGTTGTCAATCATGAAGATTCTGTCAAGCGACACCCCCCCCATTTGGAAGTAGCATGCGGTGTCGAACTCGAAATCACCTGCGTGGCCATTGACATTAAATGTTAGGATGAGAATCTCTCTGCCGTCCGGCTCCGCCGGAGTACCTGTCGTCACGGTCGCAGCGTTGATAAGGAAGTGATCCGGCGGGGAACCATCATAGCCTATATCCCCTTCAGGATCACAGCCCAATTGCTTCGGGTTAACCTCTTCACGCAGGAGCGCCCAACCAGGATTGGACCAGTTCCACTGAACGCCAACGGAAGCAACCCCCGCGGTATCAAGGGGAAGCGGGGCCATCCAGAATGCACCAGCAGTGACAGACCTGACGATGATCGGGATACTAATTGTATTCAACTCGATGTCCCAGTACGCCGTGATAGCCACCGTAACACCGGTCTCATTCTGGCTGACGGTCTTCGTCTCAATGTCAACCCGCCATTCAGCAGACGCATTCACCGCCCAACAGAGCGTCGCCACGACTAAGGCCACGATAAAACGAGAAGAGAACTTCATTCTTCCCTGCCTCCTATTTGAAATTAAACACAATTATGTCCCACAATTGCACCCATGCCGTACCTCCCACCCACCAATATCAACATTACTCTCCCGGAGTGCCTTGTCAACTGAAAAAAACCGGAAAAGACAAAAAAAATGAAAAAACTCGCGCGCCGCTGCGCCGGGCACGGTTCTCCACGGGAAACCCCGCCCGGCCGAAAACCTCTGGCGGTAATTGACCGTAAGGCCCAATGTGGCCGGACAGGTGCGTGGCGGCCGCGCAGGCGTCCAAATGGGTGCGGCAGCCAAAAAAATCCCCCCGGAATCGGGGGGAGGATAGACTTCCGTGATGGGCGGAGGCTACTTCATCAGGACCATCTTTTTCATTTCCACAAAGTCCCCGGTGGCCAGACGGTAGAAATACATCCCGGAAGCGACCGTCCTGCCTCCGGCATCCCTGCCATCCCAACTGGTGCGTTTGAGCCCCGCGGTCAAATACTCGTCCACCAGGGTGGCGATTTTTTGCCCGAGGATATTGAAGATTTCGAGCTTGACGTGGCCGTCCTGGCGCAACGCAAACTCAATCTGGGTGGCGGCGTTAAACGGGTTGGGGTAATTCTGGAACAGCGCGTATGCTTCGGGGGTGCCCGTTTCGTCACTGGTAATATCCACGACATCAGTGCGAACACTATCCGGCCCCGCCTTATACCCGCCCGCACCATCGGTCATTAGGGGAAGGGGCGCCCAGTAAGACCCCTGCGCGTCGATAAAAGTAGGTCCACTAAACGGGCCAGCTTCCGCAACCCACATTTCGAAAAAGCCCTCGGGCCCGGATCCTTGGAAGTCCGGGTTCTTGAAAAAATGGATCATGGCAATAGTATCACTCCAGACACGTATGTCGCCGGAGCCCGCGTGAGCATAGATCAAGAATTTGGCGGTGTCGGCATCGTAAAAATGTGCGAGATACGCGACCTCTGGTGTCCCCGTCCAGCGTTCCGAAAAGAAACGCGAGCTGTCAACATCGGTTCTCCAATATTGGCCCGGAGATTTATAATAGATCGGGATTCCCAGTCCCTCTAATTCCTGATCGTTGGATGCGATTATAGGCACCAGTATGGAGTCGTCGCCAAAACGCTCCGCCCCTGCCAAATCGATGATCACTGAGTCGCGATCATCCGGATCCGACATCTCAGATCCAAGGATGGCGACAAGACCTTTGTTGAACGTACATTCACCGGTGCCGCCCGGTCCGTGGTCCTGGAAATTCTCATTGTCGATCATGAAGATTCTATCCAGCGACCCAAGATAGCAGGCAGTGTCGAACTCGAAAACACCCACGTTGCCATTGACATCAAACGTAAGGGTGACAACATCCCTGCCGGTTGGCTCGGGCGGAGTATCTGACAAACCCGACCCAGCGGCGTTGATTACGAAGTGGTCCGGGGAAACACCGTCATAGCCTGTATCACCTTCAGGGTTGCATCCCAGTTGTCCCCCCCGAACCTGTTGGACCAGCGCGGCCCAGCCGGGATTAGACCAGTTCCACTCGACGCCAACGACAGAACCGTTAAGGGTATCAATCGGAAGCGGGGGCGACCAGAATGCACCACCAGAGACTGTCTTGACGATGACGGGAATCGCTAAGTCACGCATCTTGATGTCCCAATATGCAGTCACGTCAATAGTCATGCCGGGTTCCTCAGCCGTAACCGTCTTGCTCTCAATGTCCACGCGCCATTCAGCAGACGTATTCACAGCCCAGCATAGTATCGCGAATACTAAAACAGCAATAGAGCGAAATGACATTCTCATCCTTCCATGCCTCCAATACCCCACGAACCCTGCAACCGTCCAATCCGAAGATCGCATTCTCGGTGTGCTCTGTCAAATGCCAGTCAACCCGGCGCGCCGTCGCCCCGCGGTCGAATCCTCACGCAAAACCACCGCCCGCCCGTCTACGGGCAAGTATCAGGGAACGGTATCGAGTGGTACACGTAATTGACCATGTGAACCACGTCTAAGGGATTAATGCCCCCGTCGCAGTTTACGTCACCGTAATACAGGAGGATATCACCGATCGAGTGGTATACATAATTGACGAACACGACGACGTCGATGGGATTGACCGCCCCGTCCTGGTTGGCGTCCCCCCTGAGCAAACCAATTACGGTGATCGTTCCGGCCGCAAACTGCGGCTTGAAGTCGATATAGTCGGTTTTCAACAGCAGATTATACGAGCCGGCCTGCCCGGAGTCGCACACCTCCTCGTAACCGACCGGAGTGGTCGATTTGGCATGGAACCAGACGTAAGCAACAATCCCCGACCCGGGCGCAAGAGGCGGGGATCCGCCGCCGTTGTCCGCCACCAGCCGAAATGCCATTTTACCGCCCGCGGCATAAGTATACACAATCTGCTTGCGCTCAAAATACGCCGTCCGCTCACCGAAGGCTATCGAGTCGTAAATGATTTGGGCGCCGGGCCCCAACCAGGGCCCCTTAAGCAGCGGGACAACGATCGTATCTACCGGCAGGGAATTGGCCAAATACACCGGCAACGCACCCGTGCTGTCCTGGTATATGCTGGTGTCAATGAATTTCAGCGTGTCCTTGAGGACGATGATATGTTCGTACTTTCTCCGTGTCTGCCATCCCGACGGGCCGTTGCCCCGGTAGAGCACATCGTATAGCCCCGCCTCCTCGTAAGTGTGCACGGCGTTCGGGCCCGCGGCCGAATCGCCGTCCCCGAAGAAGTACATCCAGCCGTCGGAGACGTTCGTCGAGGCATCGGTGAACGTCACCGTCAACGGGTAGTGGCCCCAATTCGTATCGACGGTAAAGTCGGCGCTGGTCAGGCCGCTGAGCGTGTTGTACACGTTGACCCGGCCACTTCCCAGAAGCCCCTCGTAGCCGGGGTTCCGGTAATCGATGTCATCAGCATTATCGACGATCAGCTGGAAAATCTCGTCACGATCGTACTCCGGGTGATGCGATTTCACCAGACCCGCCAGACCCACCACCACCGGCGAGGCCATGGAGGTCCCGCTGACTGCGATATATCCGGGAGTGTAGGGGTTGGAACCATCAGGGTCATGGAACGACCACGTCGAATAAATACAGGGACAGGCGGAGGCCCCCCCCGGGGCCGATACGGTGATCCACGAGCCGTAATCCGAATAGCCGGCCCGGGTGTCGTTAATCTTCGTGGCGGCAACCGAGATCACCTCCGGGATCGTTCCCAGGTAGTCGGGTATGTCGTCGTTGGTATTGCCCGCGGACTGGACAATCAGCACCCCGTTAGCCAGCGCGTTGGCCACGGCGTCGCCGAAACCCGAGCTGTTACTGTTGCCAAATGATAAGTTGATCACGGCGGCACCCTTTTCCGTGGCATAGGCGAACGCCTGCGCCATATGATACATGCTGCCCCGTCCGTTTTCGTATCCACCGTCGTTGAACGAATAGCCGATACGCAGGGGCATAATCCGCACGCCGTACCGCTTGTCTCCCCCGCCAATCCCGGCAACCCCAATGTTGTTGTTGCGGACAGCCGCGGCAATACCCGCGCAATGCGTACCGTGGCCATTGAAGTCACGGGGATCGTTGTCGGCTAAAGAGCCATCCTCACCCGGCCACAGATCGCTACTACTGCTAACGAAATCCCACCCGATCACGTCATCGACCAAGCCGTTGTCGTCACTGTCCTGACCGTCCAAATCATCAGAATCCCAGATTTCGCCGTCGGCGTCAAGGTCCTCACCCGGGTTGACCCAGATGGCATTGTGCAGATCGGGATGCTCCCAGAGCACACCAGTATCGACAATGGCGATAATTGCCGTGCGGTCGCCGGTTTCAAGTTCCCAGCCACTGGGCGCGTGGATATGATACTCGTTGGCGTCCTGGTATAAATACCACTGTTCGACAAAGTCGGGATCGTCGGGGAAGTCCTGGTGGCACTCATGGATCCCGATCGGCTGGGCTTTAACCACCTGCTCGATCGCTCCGTACTCGTCAAGCACGGCGGCCACGTCCACGTCGGACTCAAATTCGACATAGTACCAATCACTTAACCCGACGAGGTCCCGGCCGTACGGCGGCTTCTTGACGAAAGGGAAAGCCCGCTTGAACTCCACGCAGCGGTATGTCTCGTTGAGCCGATCGATTGCCGGAAACCCGGTGCGCACCGTGCCGTCGGGCTGCCCCATTCGCCCGATAAACGTCCCCGGCTGCAGCTTAATCACGACCGCGTTGGGCTCATACTTCACCGGCAACGTGGAGGCACCGTGTGCCGCGGCTGCCCAAACCAAAAGCGCGGCCCAGCACATCATCGCTCTCCAACCCATATCGCTAACCTCTCTTTACAGAAATTCCACTTTGATTTTCAATTATCCGCATGAGAAAATCGCACCTGATGATATAGAAAACTCCCCATTTCCTTCTTTTAGTCACTCCAGTACTACTATCGTCGGCGAACATCCCGTAATGCATCTATTCGTTCGGACCGCGGTCTTTCGCGGCAAGAATAGTGGGATGGGAGGATCAACCTCCCATCCCACCGAAAACAAAACCGGCAAACTACGTCTACTGTGTGCAAGGATCAGGACAGAGCATAGGATTGGTGTTGTACACGGTTTGGACGTAGAAAACCACATCCACCGGGTTAACCTGGTTGTCACATGTCACGTCACCGACGGGATTCGGGCAGTTAAAGCCATCCGGCTCAATCAGCATGGGATTGGTATTGTACACGGTTTGCACCATGAATACCACGTCTAGCGGATTGACTTGCCCGTCGTTGGTCACGTCACCCCAGAAGCCGCAGTTGCACGTCTGGGGGATCGACTCGATGACAACCACAACCTCGTCAGTCTGCGCGGCGCACTTGTCTGCCACAATCAGGGTGAGGGTGTACGTGCCTTCAGACACACCGACGAATTCGATGTGCCCGGTGCAATCCCCATTGTCGATCAGCGTGACCGTACCAGAGGCCGGCACAGGATCGATCTCATAGGAGAAGTCGCATCCGCAGCACTCACTGCTCAGACCGTCCTCATGCGTACCGGTCGCCCGGAAGCCGATCTCGCCGTCGCCGCCATCCAGCAGAGTCTCGCCGTACATCCACCACCACGGCGTGCACCAGCCGAAGCCCTTCTTCCAGGCTTTCTTGACGGTCTCCATCAGGTCGGTGATGGGCGCGGGCATGTCCCCTATCTGCACACCCGTTCCACCAGCAACCGAGGTTACCACGGCGAACTGGTAGACGTGCACATCACCCTCAGCAAGGGTAATATCCTCGATGGCCATGATCGCGTGGATATCGTCAGCCGAGTCGGCCCAGATCTCGTGGCCGGTCGCATCCATCTGATCGAAGAGGTACGAGTCTCTGAAGCCGCTCACCGGATACACATCGTCGTAGTTACTCCCCACCGCCATGCGCTTGACCGGGTTGCAGGTGATCGCGGTGATCCCGGCCACATACCTGTTGGTGATGCGGTAAAACTCGAAGGTGCCGGGACCACCTGGCCGAAGCGTATCGGTACCCTGCTGATAGACCAGGTTGTAGTCCTCGACGACCCCGCCGAAGTTGTCCGAACCAATACCGTTGGCACCGCCGCCCGGGCAGTCAATGTCAACCGCCGTACCGATGATCAGGTCCTGACCACCACCATCGCGCGGGTAAACCTTGAATTTGATCCGTACAAACTCGCAGGTGTCCGGGTCTTGCGGGAAGAGATACCGCACGGTGATCCCGATCGTGGAGTCAACCGTACACTGGTTGGCCTCGACCACGGATTCGTTCGTCGCCGCGTTGAAGAACACTCTCGGATATTCCAGGCCGCGGAAACCGGGGTTGGACTTCGTCTGGTTGGAGAAGATGTCGCGGTAGACGATCGTGTCCACGTCGTCGGTCAGGGTCTTGTTCACAATCGCCAGCGAGCCGTCGAAGATCGGGTTAAACAGCGAGTCGTCGTCGGGATCACACCCGGCCGAGCACTCGACGTAATAGAACATCCCGCCTAGGCCATTCTCCCGGCCGAACGACTCGGTGTTCGACACTTCCAGCGCCACACACGGAGTGGTCACCACCACACCGCGACCGCAGATGAACGAATCGGCGCGGAAGAAATTGATCTCCAGGACGTACGGATCAGGAGCGTAGGGCGTCCTGGCGTTGTGGTGGATATTGATCTGCGCCTGGTACAGCCCATTCTCCAAGCCCGACCCGTCCATCTCAACGTCGTACTTTTCCGTAGCACTACCTTTGCCAATGGTCGTCTCCGATATGATCTGGCCCTCAGGAAGAAACAGCCAATCTGCGCCAGAGCTATAGGTGATATCGCCCGAGAAGATCAGTGGCGCGTTCCCGTCGTTGTCAATGGACAGCTCTTCCCAGTTGATGAGCTCATTGTCGTCGGCGTAGTACTCGCAGTTGGGATCGCTGGTGATGGCCACGCCCAAAACAGGGGCAATGACCGCACACAGGACTTTATCTTCAGCAAAAGAAAAGAGCTGTTTTCCCCCACCGGTACCGGTAACCCGCAGGTACATCACGTCGTTTATCGCCCAGTTCCCCTGGCCCTGCGCAATGCCGCCGGCATCCAGATCACCGACGTAGAAGACGTGCAACGTGTCGGTGACGAATTCGGCGCACGAAGACCAGTGCTCGGACTGGCAGCGATCGGCGGGATCTCCCGTCGTCGCATCGCAGTCCGGCGTGCGCGTCGGTGTGCCGCCAACGGGGCCGGGAATATCGCCGAATTCGTCGACGGTGGTGATGCACATGCCGGCCGCGAAGGAGATACCCTTGTCATTGGAAATCGACAGCCAGATATTACCGTTCTGCTGATCGGCCGCCGAGCAGTCTTCCTTGTCCAGCGGGTCTGGCGAACCAAACTGCGTGTATGTCACATACAGGTGGTCCAGGTTGGGCGTTTGATCACCGGTCCCTTCATAGCAGAGCGTGCTCCCGTCACCAAAGGCCATGCACATCTTGGAGATGTACCGGCACCAGGCACCCGAGGTCCCGCAGTTGGGATCACCCATCCCCGGGGTCCCCCACATCGCGCGGGCGACCGTGCTGAAGTTCACGTCCGAGCCACCAACAAAACCGTTCCCCGGACCGGGAGAGACGAAGGCGTTGGCGTTGCGGTCGGCCTCGAGATCTCTATTGAAGTCGAAAGCCGGATTTTTTTCAGCCCAGTGCAAAAGTGCGCACGGGCCGATCGAAATCGTGCCCGCCTCGTCGTCATAGCCGGGATTGTTATAGATCAGGTGCAGCCGGCCCTCGGAGTCGAAACCGCCGGTCAGGTCAATATACACCCGGTGCGGGTCGGAATCCACGTAGTCGGTGCAATTGTAACCGGCACCAGTGTCCCAGTCGCCCGGACCATTGTTGGTGATCCAGTCCGCACCGGCGGTCATCGATTCGTAGTACCCCAGGTCATTGTTGTACTGGTTAGGGGCCACCAACGTACGCGGCACGGCATAAGCGAAAATGACACGTTCGCCGTCAGCCAGCAGCAGATGCGACAGCGTCATGGTCGTACCCATGACCACCGGCCCTTCCCAGACATAAGCGCCGCCGGTATACACGTACCGCCAGTACGAATTATGGGCCGCCCCAGTCGGGCCGGAGTCCTGCGCGCCCACGTGGTAGATATCGCCATTCTCCAGCGCGCTGTGGCCAACCTCACCGCGCAGCCAGATGTTTTCTTCACCAGGCAGGTTGACCGGGCTGGGGCTGCTGGTGAACATGGACATACAGGGGGCCCCGAACCGGGCGACTAACGGGAAATTTCCCGCCCCTTCCACGGCGCTGTGGTGGAAAACAACGGCATTGCCCTCGCTGTTAACATCAAGGCAGGTGTACCCACCGCGTTCCGGCGGCACAAGGCTCGTTATCACGGCTCCACCATAGGGGTCTGTGGGCACACACCAGGCCCCGGCAACCGGGTTGTAGCAGTCGTAGTGTATCGCGCGGCTCGGGTCGGTTATGATGTCCACCTTCAGGACCATCCAGGTAACGTGGACATACCTGATCCCGGTAAGAGGATCAATGCCCTCCTCAATCATCCGATGACAGGTGCCGTTTTTCTGGTAATCATACTTGGTGTTGCCGGCAAAAATGCCGTTGAACAGACCGGACGGTCCCACAAGCACCGACTGGCTCGCCGGTGCGCCGGGAACAAAGCTCACATCCGCTTCCGCCGTCTCGGCAAACTCAGATCGGTCACCAACCACCCGTTCGTATTCGGTCGCTTCTTCGATTGTCATGTGGGTGGGGGCGGGATCTTTACATCGAAGCGGCCTGTCCCTGGGGTCCGGCTTTTCATCCAGCGCGAACACCGGGACGGAAAACAGGGAAAACATAAACAAGGTAAGCAGTATCGCGGCCGAAATCTTCTTGCTCATACTGTTCTCCTTTACAATAATACTGTTACTGCTCCAACAATTGCTCTTTTCGCCGTCTTTCTTCGTTCGGTCTTTTTTTCTGACACGTCCTCCTCTTCAGCCTCCCCTTTCGCTCTCAGGTTTACCTGTTCCCGTTTTTCGTTTGCCTTGTTACGGAGAAAAAGACAAGATCTCCGCGAGACACCCCCTTCCGTGGCCCAGCCACACCTGGTAAGTCATCAACCGTTCTTATTAACTACCTCTGTTTTACGTGATTTTCCAGCGTGCAGGGCTACCCGCAACCGGCATCTTCCTGTCACGGACACTCGCTGTGGCGACACCCCGAATGATTAAATATAGCTACTTGCCTAAGCCGCCAACGCTCTCGGTAGGACCAGAAAAACTCAATCGTACGTGCTGACAGGACCAACTCGCTGCCGCTCATACCCCGTAACCCACAAAAAAATATGAAACCCTGCACGTTTTGTCAAGTGTAAAAATGAGATTTTTGTCGCGATCTTTGATAAAGTAACCCTTTGCGGCAAATGATCTTAATCTTGTCCCCTCGGTTGAGGGGGCACTTTTGCTGTCCCCAACCCAGGAACCAACGCCGCCGGAGGTGACCATCCCGGCGTCACCCCCGGTTTGTCGTTCGTAATTGGCTGATTCCCAGGCAGTTAGGGCTACGGACAAAACTCCGGCGGCGGAGCTCCGCTGAAGTACACGTAGTTGACCAAGAGGGTCACGTCGAGCGGGTTCACCGCACCGTCGCAATTCACGTCGCCCACCTCCACAACCGGCTCCGGGGGAGTCCGGTCAAAGTACACGTAATTCACCAAAAGAGTCACATCAAGCGGGTTAATGCTCCCATCCGCGTTAATGTCTCCGATAGTATATGCAATCACCGAGTACGTAGCCTGCACCGTATCTGCGGCCTCGCCGTCCGAGGCGATAAACAGCACCGTGAAGTCAGTGTTTGCCTGCGCTACGCCCGGGGTAAACTCAAACCCGCCAACGCCATTACCGGAGTCGGTGAACGTTGCATTTGCCGGGAGGTCCGCCGCCGTCAGTACCAGTGGTGTTCCTTCCGGATCAACGGCCTCAAGCCGGAGCATATAGAGCTTTCGGGCCACCAACTGCACATCAGGTGGGTCTTCCCGGAAAGACGGCGGCTGGTTGCCCGCCTCCACGACGGTAATCTGCACCAACTCCGTGTCGGCCAGCACGCCGTCCGTGGCAATAAAGCGGACGTCGTATACGCCGGCTTGCGTGTAGCCCGGCGTGAAGTCGAACACCCCGGTGCCGTCGGCATTATCGGTGAATCCCGCGTTGGCCGGGAGGTCCTCGGCAATCAGTGAAGGCGAGGGTCCATCGGGGTCACTCGCCGATACACCAAAGTTCAGGTTTACCCCTTCGGTGGTGCTTTGCGGGCCGATGGCCGCCAGGACCGGAGCCTGGTTGCCCGCATCGGCAACTGTGATTTGGACAATTTCACTGTCGGCCAGAAAACCATCAAAGGCAATAAAGCGGACGTTATAGACTCCCGCCTGATCGTAATCCGGGTTGAAATCAAAGATCCCGGTGCCATCGCCGTTATCGGTGAACGTGCCGTTTGGGGGCACGTCTTCAGCAAACAGCGCAGGCGTCGTACCATCAACGTCGGTCGCCGACACGCCAAAGTTGAGATTTTCTCCCTCGGTGACGCCATGGGGGCCAATGGGGGCCAGAACCGGCGCCTCTCCCGCCTCGTAAACGGTAATTTGGACAATTGCGGTGTCGGCCAACGCCCCGTCCCAGGCGACAAACCGGACATAATAATCGCCAGCCTGGGTGTAGTCCGGATTGAAATCGAAAGTCCCGGTGCCGTCGTGGTGGTCGGCAAACGTCGCGTTCGCCGGCAGATCCGAAGCGAACAGCGAGGAGGTGGGGGTGCCATCCGGGTCGGCCGCCGAAATCTGGAAGTTCAGGTTCTCCCCTTCCATCGTGGTTTGGGCCGCAATAGGCGCAATTTCCGGCGGCAAGTTAACGTGGGTCACAAATATACGCAGGTCATAGAACGCCGAATCAGCAGGATATACCGAGTCAACCGCCACCCAGAATAGCTGATAGTCCCCGGATTGGGTATAATCCGGGGTGAATATCACCTCGATATTGCCGCCGCCCAAATCAGTGGCGGTCAGGTGGTCCAACTCGGGAATCACATCCACCTTCGGCGCGGGGCCGTCAGGATCACGGGCAATGGCACTTGTCCAAAGGGTATCCCCTTCATCAACATACAGCGGTTCAAAAGGTACGTCGCCAGAGTAGAATTTAGGTGGCCGGTTTACGTCCTCCACCGTGATCTCGACAGTCAGTGTTTCAACAAGTGCCGGGTCCTCAGCGTCGATGGCGAGGATCTCAATGTTATGTACTCCTTGGTCATCATATGTCGTCGGCCACCTGAAACCACCAACCCCTCCTCCGCTGTCGACGAACGCTGCGCTCCCGGGAAGCAGGCCGGTAGACAGGATCGGTATGGTGGAGTCCGGATCGGCCGCGAACACCCTGAATTCCACCAGCTCGAGTTCGGCAAGCGCCTGCGGGTCCACCGAATCGATAAACTGGGGCAGCTGGTTGCCGGCGTCGACTATCGTCAGGACAACCAGCTCGCTGTCGGCAGCCTGGCCGTCACTTACCGTGAAGAGTAAATCGTACGTGGAATCCTGCCAGTACTCAGGGCTGACCGTGAAAAGCGCTGTCCCGTCGCCGTTGTCGGTAAACTCGCTGTTGGTAATCAGGGTATCGATCGCCAGGACCAGCGAATCCTCGTCCAGATCGTACGCGGTGATCAGCACACCCAGCATTTCATTCTCCACCACCGACAAAGCCCCGATCGGGTAGAGAACCGGCACCTGGTTGCCCGCCTCGATAATCTGCAGGATAACCTGCTCCTCGTCGGTGTCGATGCCGTCATCAGCGATAAACAACAAATCGTGCAGGCCACCCTGAGTGTAAGCGGCGACGATCCTGAACGAACCGGCCCCGTTCCCGGAATCGACAAAGGTATAATTCTCCAACACGGCCTGCACCGACAGCGCAGGTATGGTGCCGTCCGGATCGGTGGCCGAAACGCGGAACTCGAGAGAACCCCCTTCATTCACGACCTGGGGCCCAATGTAGTCGAGAACCGGGGGACGGTTCTGCTCGACAACAGTTATCTCCACCGCCTCCTGATCAGAAAGCGCCGGCATACCGTTATCGGTGACCCGGAAGGTGACGGTATCCGCACCGATCTGCGAAAAGTCGGGGTAAAAGACAAACCCGGCCACACCACCACCCGAGTCAACAAACGTGGCGTTGGCCGGCAGGCTGGAGGCGGTCATATACAGGATGTTCCCCTCACTGCTCGTGGAATCGGTGGCGACCAGGCGGATTTTCAGCGAATCCCCGGCCAGCACCGCCTGCGGCCCGATTTCAACCAAGAGCGGTGCCTGGTTGACATCCGCGGTGATGATCTCCACTTCCAGCAGGTCCGAAGTGGGCGGGGAGCCGTCATCGGTGGCAATAAATGTCACCGTGTCAACACCTGAGGCATAGTAATCGGGTTGATACTCCCAAGTAGCATAGCCGTTCCCCGAGTCATAGAACGCAGCGACCGGCATGGTCGTCGAATAGTTGAGTGAAATCGTCCCGCCCTCGGGATCGACCGCATGCACCAGGATAATCAGGGTGTCACCCTCGTTGACCGTCTGTACCGGGATCGGATCAAACAGTGGCGGCTGGTTGCCCGGTTCGGTAACCGTAATCGCCACCATCTCCGTGTCGGCCAGCGCACCATCTGAGCCGATAAAGCGAACGTTGTATACACCCGACTGCGTGTAATCCGGGCCAAAATCAAACGTCCCCGTGCCGTCAAAGTTGTCGGTAAACGTCGCGTTGGTCGGCAAATCCTCGGCCGTCAAAATCAGGGAATCGCCATCCGGATCAGAAGCCGAAACACCAAAGTTCAGGTTCTCGCCTTCGGAGACCGACTTCGGTCCGATAGGATCCAGGGCCGGGGCGAGGTTTACCTCACCAACGGTGATCTCGACCAGCTCTGTGTCGGCCAAATCACCATCCGAGGCAATAAACCTAACGCTATACACACCCGACTGCGTGTAATCCGGACTGAAATCAAACGTGCCGGTGCCGTCAAAGTTGTCGGTGAACGTGGCATTGACCGGCACATCCTCGGCCGTCAAAATCAGGGAATCGCCATCCGGGTCAGACGACGAAACCCCGAAGTTCAGGTTCTCGGCCTCGTTGACCACCTGAGAACCGATCGCGGCCAGCAGCGGAGCACGGTTCATCTCATCGACCGTGATCGCGACTACCTCAGTATCAGCCAGCGAACCGTCAGAGGCGATAAACGTTACATTATAAACCCCGGCCTGCGTGTAATCCGGATTGAAATCAAACGTCCCGGTGCCATCGTAGTTATCAGTGAACGTGGCGTTTACCGGAACGTTCTCCGCCGTCAAAATCAGGGAATCGGCGTCGGCATCAGAAGCCGAGATACCAAAGTTCAGGTTCTCACCCTCATTGACCGCTTGCGCCCCGATCGCGGAGAGCACCGGCGCCTGGTTCCCCGCGTCATTGACCGTGATTGCGACTACCTCAGTATCAGCCAGCGAACCGTCAGAGGCGATAAACGTTACATTATAAACCCCGGCCTGCGTGTAATCGGGATTGAAATCAAACGTCCCCGTGCCGTCAAAGTGGTCAGTAAATGCCGCGTTCGCCGGCACATCCTCGGCAGTCAAAATCAGCGAATCACCATCCGCATCAGTGGCCGAAACGCCAAAGTTCAGGTTCTCACCCTCATTGACCGCTTGCGCCCCAATCGAAGCCAACACCGGCGCCTGGTTCCCCGCCTCGTTAACCGTAATGACTACTATCTCCGTATCCGCTAAGGCACCATCCGAGGCGATAAACCTGACGTTATAAACCCCCGATTGCGTGTAGTCCGGATTGAAATCAAACGTCCCGGTGCCATCGTAGTTATCAGTGAACGCGGCGTTTACCGGAACGTTCTCCGCAGTCAAAATCAGGGAATCGGCGTCGGCATCAGTGGCCGAGATACCAAAGTTTAAGTTCAAACCCTCGGTCACAAACTGCGCCCCGATCGTGGAGAGCACCGGCGCCTGGTTGCCCGCGTCATTGACCGTAATCGCCACGATCTCGGTATCAGCCAGCGAGCCATCGGAGGCGATAAACGTTACATTATAAACCCCGGCCTGCGTGTAATCCGGATTGAAATCAAACGTCCCTGTGCCATCGTAGTTATCAGTGAACGTGGCGTTTACCGGCAAATCCTCCGCCGTCAAAATCAGGGAATCCCCATCCGCATCAGAAGCGGAAACGCCAAAGTTCAGATTTAGACCCTCAGTTACACTTTGTGCCGCAATCGAGGCTAACACCGGCGTCTGGTTCCCCGCGTCATTGACGGTGATTGCGACTACCTCAGTATCAGCCAGCGAGCCGTCAGAGGCGATGAACGTTACATTATAAACCCCGGCCTGCGTGTAATCCGGATTGAAATCAAACGTCCCGGTGCCATCGTAGTTATCAGTGAACGTGGCGTTGACCGGCAAATCCTCCGCCGTCAAAATCAGGGAATCGGCGTCGGCATCAGTGGCCGAAACGCCAAAGTTGAGGCCTTGTCCCTCATCGACTGACTTGGACCCGATCGAAGCCAACACCGGCGTCTGGTTCCCCGCCTCATTGACCGTGATCGCCACAATCTCCGTATCAGCCAGCAGACCATCCGAGGCGATAAACCTGACGTTATAAACCCCCGATTGCGTGTAGTCCGGATTGAAATCAAACGTCCCCGTGCCATCGTAGTTATCAGTGAACGTGGCGTTGACCGGCACATCCTCGGCGGTCAAAATCAGGGAATCCCCATCCGCATCAGAGGCCGAAACGCCAAAGTTCAGATTTAGACCCTCAGTTACACTCTGTGCCCCAATCGAGGCTAACACCGGCGCCTGGTTGCCCGCGTCATTGACCGTGATTGCGACTACCTCAGTATCAGCCAGCGAACCGTCAGAGGCGATAAACGTTACATTATAAACCCCGGCCTGCGTGTAATCGGGATTGAAATCAAATGTCCCTGTGCCATCGTAGTTATCAGTGAACGTGGCGTTTACCGGAACGTTCTCTGCCGTCAAAATCAGCGAGTCCCCATCCGCATCAGAAGCGGAGATACCAAAGTTCAGGTTCTCACCCTCATTGACCAGTTGCGCCCCGATCGCGGAGAGCACCGGCGTCTGGTTTCCCGCGTCATTGACCGTGATTGCGACTACCTCAGTATCAGCCAGCAAACCGTCAGAGGCGATGAACGTTACATTATAAACCCCGGCCTGCGTGTAATCCGGATTGAAATCAAACGTCCCGGTGCCATCGTAGTTATCAGTGAACGTGGCATTGACCGGCAAATCCTCCGCCGTCAAAATCAGGGAATCCCCATCCGCATCAGAAGCGGAAACGCCAAAGTTCAGGTTCAGACCCTCAGTTACACTTTGCGCCCCAATCGAAGCCAACACCGGCGTCTGGTTTCCCGCGTCATTGACCGTAATTGCGACTACCTCAGTATCAGCCAGCAAACCGTCAGAGGCGATAAACGTTACATTATAAACCCCGGCCTGCGTGTAATCCGGATTGAAATCAAACGTCCCCGTGCCATCGTAGTTGTCGGTGAACGTGGCATTGACCGGCAAATCCTCCGCCGTCAAAATCAGGGAATCCCCATCCGCATCAGAAGCGGAAACGCCAAAGTTCAGGTTCAGACCCTCAGTCACAAACTGCGCCCCGATCGCGGAAAGCACCGGCGTCTGGTTCCCCGCCTCATTGACCGTAATCGCGACTACCTCAGTATTAGCCAGCGAACCGTCAGAGGCGATAAACGTTACATTATAAACCCCGGCCTGCGTGTAATCCGGATTGAAATCAAACGTCCCGGTGCCATCGTAGTTATCAGTGAACGTGGCATTGACCGGCAAATCCTCCGCCGTCAAAATCAGGGAATCCCCATCCGCATCAGAAGCGGAAACGCCAAAGTTCAGGTTCAGACCCTCAGTTACACTTTGCGCCCCAATCGAAGCCAACACCGGCGTCTGGTTTCCCGCGTCATTGACCGTAATTGCGACTACCTCAGTATCAGCCAGCAAACCGTCAGAGGCGATAAACGTTACATTATAAACCCCGGCCTGCGTGTAATCCGGATTGAAATCAAACGTCCCCGTGCCATCGTAGTTGTCGGTGAACGTGGCATTGACCGGCAAATCCTCCGCCGTCAAAATCAGGGAATCGGCGTCGGCATCGGTTGCCGAGATACCAAAGTTGAGATTCTGGCCCTCACTCACACTCCGGGCGCCGATCGTGGCCAACACTGGACCCTGATTCACCTGGTTGACTGTAATCGCCACAATTTCCGTGTCCGCCAGCGCACCGTCAGAGGCAATGAAGTAAACGTTATAAACACCCGCCTGAGTGAAGTCCGGGTTAAACTCAAATGACGCGGCGCCGTTGCCACTGTCAAAATATGTCGCGTTTGTAGGCAGGTTCTCCACGGTCAGCGCCGGGATTTCAAGATCAGGATCGGTCGCGCTCCAGCGGAATGACAGAGCCTGCCCCTCATCAACGGACTTGGGACCAATCGAGGCGAGCACCGGCGCCTGGTTGTTCACGGTGACCTTGGTGGTATCGGGAATTGAAGTGTCGATCCCATCGTCGACAATCAACTCGAAATCATAAGTCCCTTTCACTGTCGGGGTGAACGTCGGCTGGGCAACGTTGTTATTGGACAGCGAAACTGTGGGACCGGCAACCTGCAACCAGGAGTGGCTGAGGGAGTCACCGTCCAGGTCGGAAGACGCAGTACCGTCAAGGGTGACCAGTGTCCCGGCGTCAATACCGAGTTGATCGGGGCCGGCGTCGGCGACGGGCGGGGTATTCGTATAATATGAAAACCCGCTAACCAACGGTGTAGAGGCCAGAGTTGAGGATGTATTGGTCACGACGACGTCGGCGGAGCCGGAACCGGCCGGTGTGATACAGGTGATCTCAAAGGGTGAAACAACGGTCACCGAAGTGGCACTCGCGCCGCCGATGGTCACACTGGCGCCGTCGGGATCAAAACCGGCACCGGTAATCGCTATCAAGGTACCACCCACGGTCGGACCAGCGTCGGGGAAGATCGATGCCACGGTCGGAGCCTGAAGCGAGGAGGCGTCGACAAAAGTCTCCAGGGAGTGCGGGGTGTAGTTCGCTGAGGCATCTTCACCGATGATCAAGTAAGCATAATCAGTCATGCCATCAGACGTCGTATCGACAAAGAACGAATCAGCGACACCGACACTGCCTAGCGAGCCAGCAGGATCGTCCAGGCGGCGGAATAGGCCATTGTTCGAGCTGTCACGCCGGTAGACGTGGTAGGTGATCCCGGATACACTGTTCCAGCGGACAAGGATGTTAGTTGAGGACATAGCACTGGCGGCAAGGCCAGTCGGCCGCACAGGATTGGTGGCTGGGGCGAGGAGGACATCCTCTTGCTGGGACGAGTTGTCAGGAATCAGCTTGGCGAGGTGATGTGACTCACCGTTGATCAGGTTATTGAAATAGTAGTCGTACGGATTCCCGGCCGCTTCGGTGGTGTAATTCTGGAAATCATCCCACCAGTACGTGCCGTCCCAGCCGGCACCGGTGTTCGACTCGATGCGGATTTCCTCGTCGGTATCGTCCAGGAATCCCCACCAAACCAGCTCAGTACCGGCGGGTACAGTCAAGTCGGAGTTCTGCACCGTGCCGTAGATACTGCCTTGCGCAAAGGCCGAAGCGGTCAGGCCAAGCAATACCATCGGCACGAACAGGGCATATATCCCTGCTTTTCGCCCCCACCGGATTGTCAGTCTATGTCCTCGTTTTGCCAACATATATTGCCTCCTATTTCCTCACTGGCCGCCACTTCTTTCTCTATTCTTCGCCACTCCCGGCGCTATGGCGCGGGGAAGGCCGCATTAGTCTTCGCATTGGCTTGGTAGGCCTCACCGGGCCGAACCCGAAAGTTGACCCCGAATCCGGAGGAGAATCGCGACTCGAACGCCTGCGAGAGCGGCACAAAGCGGTTCAAGGTGTTCAGGACACCCGGCAATGAATCAATCACGTCCTGCGCGACCGAATAATTAAGCTCCTCCTCAAACGGAATCGTGATAAATGAGTAATCGGTTGTTGAGGTCACTACAATTGGATAGCTGACTGACCCCGAATCGGGCACTCGACCGGCCACCGTCCACATCAAGGTGTTCTTCGCATTGACTTGGAAAATGCCACCCCCTGCTACCGGGAAATTGACACCGAACCCCTGGGCGAAACGGGACTCGTAACTCTGTGATTCCGGAACAAAGCGAGCAACACCATGAACATTACTCGAACCGATCGAGGCAATCAGGTCATCAGCGTCCCACAGGCCGGTCGAATCGAAGGGCACGCAAATGTAGCTGAAGTCGGTTGTCGAAGTGGTAACGATCGCGTAATCACACTCTCCGACGCGGTTTGAATACTCGCCGTCGTTTCCCGCCCCGTCAACCGCCACTACAGTGTAAAAGTAATTCGTCGCGGTATCGCCGACAACATCCGCACCAGCCAGGTCGGTGTCGCTGAAGATAGTGGTGAAGCTGTCGGTACCGCCGATCGAATCGGACGGCCCCGGCACGAAATACGCCCGGGTGCCACGGTAGATGATATAGCGTTCAATCGTGATCGGCGAACCGTTGGTATCAAGCGTCACCGGCTGCCAGGTCAGATCAATCGCGTCACCGCTGACAGCCACGTTCAAAGTCGTGATCCGAGAAGGTCGTGAACTGACGGTAACGACCACGACGTCGGGACTCGAGACAGTTTCGCCGTCGTCAACGATCAACTGGAACTCGTATTGGCCCCCGAGCGGAGGCGTAAACTGAGGATTGACCGCGTTGGAATCACTCATGGTGGTAAGGGGGTCGGAAATCTGCAGCCAATGATAGCCAAGTGAGTCGCCGTCCGGGTCAGATGAGTTTGAGCCGTCGAGCGTCACCGTGGAGTTCACCGGGACGAGGTCTTGATCCGGCCCGGCATCGGCGACCGGAGCTTGATTCAAAACAGTGACGGTCACCGAATCAGGGAACGAATACAACTGGCCGTCAAAGACGGTCAGTTCGAAAACGTAGGTGCCTTTGATTGTCGGCGTGAAGGTCGGCTGGGCAATATTGTTGTCGGACAACGAAACCGTAGGGCCGGCAACCTGCTGCCATGAGTGACTGAGCGAGTCACCCTCAGGGTCGGAGGAACCGGTACCATCAAGGGTCACCAGCGTGCCGGCGGTGAGGCCCAACTGATCGGGACCCGCATCGGCCACTGGCGTCTGATTACCCGCTTCGAAGACACCGATCTGAACCAACTCATTATCACCTGCTCCCCAGGGATCCTCCGCCGCAAACGTGATGAAATACGTATCGGATTGCGTGAAATCAGGAGCAAACAGGAATGACCCCGCTCCATTTCCCGAATCCACAAAACTCGCGTTGGGCGGCAGGATACTGGTAAACAACGTCAGGGTCTCACGCTCGGGATCAACAGCGTGCACCCTGAATAAAAGCGTGTCCCCTTCATTTACCGACTTGGCCCCAATCGGATCAAGTACCGGCGCCTGGTTCCCTGCCTCGTTAACCGTGATCTCAACTATCTCTGTATCTGCTAACGCACCTTCGGAGACAATAAACCTGACGTTATAAACCCCCGATTGCGTGTAATCAGGATTGAAATCAAACGTCCCTGTGCCGTCAAAGTTGTCGGTAAACGTCGCATTGACCGGCAAATCCTCAACCGTCAAAATCAACGAATCACCATCCGGGTCAGAAGCCGAGATACCAAAGTTCAAGTTCAAACCCTCGGTCACAAACTGCGCCCCGATCGCGGAAAGCACCGGCGTCTGGTTCCCCGCGTCGTTGACCGTGATCGCCACGATCTCCGTGTCGGCCAGCGAGCCATCGGCGGCGATAAACGTTACATTATAAACCCCGGCCTGCGTGTAATCGGGATTGAAATCAAACGTCCCTGTGCCATCGTAGTTGTCAGCGAACGTGGCGTTGACCGGAACGTTCTCCGCAGTCAAAATCAGGGAATCGGCGTCGGCATCAGTCGCCGAGATACCAAAGTTCAAGTTCAGGCCCTCGGTCACAAACTGCGCCCCGATCGCGGAAAGCACCGGCGTCTGGTTCCCCGCGTCATTGACGGTGATC
>Ga0209991_10000014_pt1 | contig 74357 bp, 61 predicted proteins | sample ChitaG_FD_183167 | JGI IMG/M metagenome (GOLD analysis project Ga0209991, IMG submission 183167) | Deep subsurface microbial communities from South Pacific Ocean to uncover new lineages of life (NeLLi) - Chile_00310 metaG (SPAdes)... | ecosystem: Environmental > Aquatic > Marine > Oceanic >... | reverse complement strand
TGGTGCCGAGCTTGCAGGCGGTCTCTACTTCATCCGTATCATCACCACCGGCTTCAGCAAAACCGCCAAGGTTGTGCTCCTGCACTAATCCGAGAAACTTTCTATACTGTAAGAAAAGGTGGCCTCGGGGCCACCTACTTTTTTTACCCCACGCCGTTGCTACGCAACGCCGCGGGGACCCCAACAGATATCCTCCTGCGATCTTCTGTCCGAAGCACAGAAGGAGCATTAAACTGTTGACTTCCCCCTCCCTTAGCCTAAACTTCGCCAATGGAAGAGGCATACGCTGAGGGAACCAGGTTAAGGGGGTTGTGAGGTGGAAGTGGCACTGTATCCCCCAGGTATACTGGATATCGTCATCCTTGCAGCGCTGGCGTTGTGCATCCTGCTGCCTCCTCTCCTTGCCCCCCGAAGATTCTTAGGGATACTCAAGCTTCTGCGCCCACTCAGGCTGCTCCACTACGCGGGGTTCGCGGCAGTGGGCGCGGTGATGGGTGCTGCGCTGCGGGTTGGCAAGTTTTATCTTCCTGCTTGCCGCCCACGTGATCTCCCTTGCATACTCTACCCCTCTGGTCAGGGCCAAACGAATCTACCCTTTGAATGTGTTCCTTCTCGCCCTGGCAGGTTTAGCGGTGATGGTCTCCGGGTTCGCAAGCCACGCGTCGGTTAGGCTCTTCCCCTTAAGGATGCTGATCCTTGTGGTTGTCACCTTAACCGCAACCTTTGGCACCAAGGACATGGCCGACGTTGAGGGGGATCGGAGACGAGGAATCAGGACGCTTTTTACCCTCCTGGGCTTAGGGAAGCACTGATCCTTACGATATACATCCTGTTCGGACTCCTCATACTGGGGCTGATCGCCGCAGGGGAGATCTTTTGACACCCCGAATCTTAAGCCCCGGAGATATATCCTACGAAGCACTGTATACCGTCGCGGAGATTCCGAGCAATCCGCCCGGCACGTTTCACGTGAAACATCTACACCGAGCTCTAAGGATTGTTTCACGTGAAACACCACTGTCAAAACCAAAACAAACAAGTCCAGCTCATCAATCATCTCTTTGGGAAACATGCGTTCACATTGCCGCAGGATTGCCCGCTAGCAACTTAAACCTACACAATACACTTGACAACTTCACGCAACCGAGTAAGATACGAAAATGGACGCCCGGGCACAGGGCATCAGGGAACCGAAAACACAAGGAAGGCGGAGAGGAATATATGAGGCGGCGTTTCTTCAAACCTCGAAGGCACCGCATTCCATACGGCGTCATCATGGGAGTGGGTGTGTTGTGCCTGGCGCTCGTGTTCTACATGATCTTTCGGTTCCTTATGCCGGTGTGTCAGGTTTAGCACTCTTCGGAGGAAGTCTTGAGCTGAAGGAGGCTTGAAAGATGACGAAGCTACATTTCAACTATAAAGACATATTCCGGGCCTTCAGGCTCGGGTTCTCAGCCAAGAAGATATGGGTGGGCTTTGAAGGCCTGCTACTCGGCTGGCTGGGCTACATGGTTCTCGGCTACCTCGCATATCTCGTCTCAGGGACAAGCCTAGGGACCGTATGGGAAAACTTCCGTCTCCTGCCGATGCCCGATGCGGTGGCTGCACTCAATGCCTTCAACGTGGGAGGCTGGATACTCTGGGCCGTAGGCGTGGTCTGGCTTGTCTTCGTGGCTATGACAGCCGGGATAGCTATCTCCAAGCTCACCTACGAACAGCTGCGTGGAGACGAGTTCTACGAGGTCAAGGAGGCGTGGAAGCAGGCGCTGAAGAGTTTGGGTGCGCTTATCGCCACCCCTGTCCTTTTGGGCCTGTTCGTCATTCTGCTTCTTGCCGCAGGCCTGCTGCTGGGGCTTATCGGAAGAATCCCCTTCGCAGGCGAGATGATCGTGGGACTTTTGGTGATACCCGCCTTTGCCGTCGCTTTGTTCGTAGTCTACCTCATTGTGGTGTTCTTCTTCACCTTCACTATCGGTCCGGCGGTCATCGGAACCACAAAATCGGACGCCTTCGACAACCTCTTCGAGGTCTTCTCATGCGTCAACGATCAGCCATGGCGACTCATCTGGTACCAGTTCATGTTGGTGATCTTCGCCATAGTGGGCATGGTTATCCTGGCGTTCTTCAGCGTAAAGGCCCTTCATCTGGGACGCTGGATCGCGGGCATTCTCATGAACGTGGGCGAGGCCAAGGCCAGTGCCCAGGTTTTCTACAAACTGGATCTAATGATCAACTCAGCGGCCGATACCGTAAGGCTACTGCTGCCCCGCTGGGTGGAGCAGGCGTTGTTCTGGCTGCCCAACTGGGTGCATAACGCCTTCGGCTGGATAAAGGGCGCTGTTGATCTGCCGAGCCTTGTGAGCTCAAAAGTTGCGATGGTCCCGAACTGGTCGGCGATGGTAGGCACGATACTCTTCTCCATCGCCTACCACGCGTTTATCCTCTTGGTTCTGGCTTACGGGATGGCCATCTGGTTTTCTGGCAACACACTCGTCTACCTCGTGCTCGCTAGAAAGAAGGATGAGCGCAACCTGCTTGAGATCAAAGAGGAGGAGATCGAGATACCGGAGAAGCTTGAGATAACCCCACCCGCTGAGGAAGCCAAGCCCGCCAAGCCCAAAAAGAAGCCTGCAAAGAAGAAGACTACAGGTAAGACCACGCGCAAGACCAAGAAGGGTTAAAGCTTAGGTGCCAGCCGTCCTAACCGGTATAGGCGGGGCGGTCCAAGGCATCGTCAAAACTAGATGCCAGCTGTTCGCATCCGAGTAACCGGAGCGGTTCAAGGGGTTGGCTTGCGACCATTCTGTTACCGCGAGGCCACAAGACGCGGCCTCGCGGGCTTCGTCTTAAACGATCTCGCCGGGGTCCAGATTCATCTGGAGGGCACATCCGAGGCCATCAAGGGGTTCATCAACGAGCTCAGGAACAACCCGCCGCCCGCATCGCGCATCACAGGGATCAACCTCGAGGAGGCCGAGGAGCAGGGGCTCAGAGGATTCAGGATCCTGCAAAGCGAGGCGGGCCAGGCGTCACAGGAACTTCAGGTCTCAGCAGATCTCGCCACCTGCCATAACTGCAGACGAGAGATACTGAATCCGGCGGATAGAAGGCATCGCTATGCCTTCACCAACTGCACCGACTGCGGACCTCGATATACCATCATCTCGTCCCTCCCCTACGATCGACCAAAAACAACCATGGCTGAATTCAAGATGTGCGAAGACTGCCAGAGGGAGTACGATGATCCTTCAGACCGCCGCTTCCATGCACAGCCGGATGCATGTCCGGTTTGCGGGCCTGAGCTGGTGCTATTTGACGCGTCTGGGAGAGTGCTGAGATGTAAAGATCCTATCAAGGAGACGGTGAGGCTGCTGCTTAAAGGAAAGACCGTTGCGGTAAAAGGCCTGGGAGGGTATCACCTGATGTGCGACGCGATGGACCCTGAATCTGTGGAAAGATTAAGGATGCGCAAGCGCAGGCCGCATAAGCCACTGGCCGTGATGTGTGCGAACATCGAGCAGGCAAGAAGCTTAGCGGTTATCTCTCGGGAAGAGGAACGTGTGTTACGCTCACCCGCTGCCCCGATCCTTCTTTTGCCGTGGAATCCGGATGTGGGTGAGGATATAAGGGCAGCACTTGCTCCCCTCAATCCAGGCATAGGCATCATGCTTGCCTACACCCCGATTCATCACCTGATGTTCGCCACAGACCTCGAATGGAAGAGATTGAATCCTTTGGTCGCAACCAGCGCGAATCGGGGTGACGAGCCGATCATTGCAGATGAGCGAGAGCTTTTCGATAAGGTGGGGGATGTGGTTGACGCGGTGCTCGCACACAACCGGGAGATCAAGAACCGCATCGATGATTCGGTCGCTTTCTTACACCCCACGCCCTCGCCGCGCGATGGCGTGGGGACCCCGAAAGAACCTCGACCCTCAAAGATGAGAGGCAGCCTTCACTTGATCCGCAGGGCCCGTGGGTTTGCTCCAGCCCCTATCGAAACGCCTTTCTGCTTCCCACCTTCGCTTGCAGTAGGTGCCGAGATGAAGGGCTCATTTGCAGTGGCTGCAGGCAACCGCGTATGGCTCTCCCCGCACATAGGCGAACTTTCTGGCCGCGCGAGCATGGAGTTCTTTGAGCAAACTTTGACAACCTATCTTCGCTGGTTCCACGTTGAGCCTGAAGTGGTGGTCTCTGATGCACACCCCGACTACCTCTCCACCCGGTGGGCCGAGCGGTACGCCGAGGATAAAGGCATCCGGCTTTACCGCGTCCAGCACCACCACGCGCACGTAGCCTCGGTTATGTTCGAGCACGAGATAGAGGAGGACATAATCGGATTAGCGCTGGATGGAACTGGCTACGGTCCTTACCCCACAGATTTACTGCGTGAATCTGCGGGGACCCCGGATGATTATTCTTCCATCTGGGGATGCGAATTGCTGTACGTGCATGATAGGGGAGGTCGGTTCAAGAGATTAGGGCATCTCAAGCCTTTGCCCCTGGTGGGGGGTGAGCTGGCGATCAAAAAGCCACGCAGGATGGCGGCAGGGGTCCTTGCCGATCTGTTCGGAAAAGACAAGGCGATCGAGATGTTCGGTAAAGAGGGTGAGATTGCTGGCAAGCTGCTTGAGAGAGAAAATGATGTGTTACGGGTGTTGCGGGCTTCAAGCGCAGGCAGGCTTTTTGACGCGGTCGCAGGACTCATAGGCCTGGTGGACGAGATCACCTTCGAGGCCCAGGCGCCGGTGGCACTGGAATCGCTATGCCCTGCCGATCTTTCGGGGACAACCGGATACCCGTTCGCGATAAGCGACGACCTGATCCTTGATCCTGCGCCCTGCTTTGCGGCGATACTTGAGGATATGGAAAAGGGATTGGCACCCTTTGAGATATCCGCCCGGTTCCACCTTGGTTTTGCAAGGGTCCTGGTAGACTGGCTTGTGCGAGCCAGAGAGATGACCGGCACAAGCACCGTCGCCCTTTCAGGCGGCGTGTTCGCCAACCGCACCCTGGTTCGCCTGTTGAACAATCTCGCCCGGAAAGAACGTCTCTTGACTCTCCTCCCCCGGCTTATCCCGGCGACGGACGGGGGTCTTGCAGCCGGCCAACTCATGGCTTCTCGAGCACTTATCGAGTTGGAGCCAATTGAGGCTCAAACTACTTGACAAGCTTTCCCAGCCGCGTATAGTTTCTTCGTCCCCACCACCCCGGCATCGGGAGTCAGGAGGGTCAAGTTACGTAAACCAGCAAGTTGTAGATGGAGAGATTGTGGATAAGCCTGTGGATAACCCGGAGGAAAAGTGAGTGCCGAAACCCTCTGGAACGCCGTACTCGAGCAGCTGAAGACCCTGATCCCTGAGGAAGGCTTCAACACCTGGTTTAAGCCCACACGATTTCTGGAACAGCGAGAGGGCATACTTCTGGTTGAGGTCCCGAATCCGTTCTTCGTGGAGTGGATAGAGGAGTACTACAGCAAGGCGCTCGCGGACGCTTTAACCGAGGTCAACTCAGGCGATCTTCGGATTGCGTTTAGGGCGCGCAAGGTCGAGCCGGGTGCAGCAAGGCCGAGGTTTACGAGGCGACGTATCGTCTACGCCAAGGACGTCTCACGACTACAGGAGCGGTATACATTTGCCAACTTCGTGGTCGGGGAGCAAAACCGCTTCGCACATGCCGCAGCCCTTGCCGTTGCAGAGACCCCCTCGGAGGTCTACAATCCGTTGTTTATCTACGGGGGCGTAGGGCTGGGCAAAACCCACCTCCTTCAGGCTATCGGAAACTATCTGCACCGCGCACGCCCGAAACTCGCGGTTGCATACATCCCGGCAGAGACCCTCTTTATCGAACTCATCGACGCCCTTGAGAAGGGAACCAGGATGGAGTTCAAGAATCGCTACCGATCCAAGGATCTCTTGCTTATCGATGACATCCACTTCCTTCGCGGAAAGGAGTCGCTGCAGGAGGAGATCTTCCACCTCTTCAATCATCTCTACGAGGGTGGAAAGCAGGTGGTGTTGACCTCGGACCGTCCGCCGCGCGAGATCCCAACCCTTGAGGAGCGCCTCGCCTCCCGCTTCTCCGGTGGGCTGGTAGTAGATATCCAACCCCCTGACCTTGAAACACGTATAGCTATCCTGCGCAGAAAGGCCTCCTCGGAGAGCCAGAGCCTGCCGCAGGACGTGGCCTACTACATCGCATCAAGGATTCGCTCAAACGTCCGCGAGCTTGAAGGCGCCCTGATAAGGCTGCTTGCTCTCTCATCACTTACAGGACAAGGCCTTACAACCTCACTTGCAGAGGAGGTGCTTCACGATCTTTTAAGAAACCGGCCACGAACCACACCAAACCGTATAGCAAAACAGGTAGCGCGCACGTTCAACGTAACAATCGAGGAGATAAAGGGCAGACGACGCACAGCACCACTTGCCCTTGCCAGACAGTCGGCGATGTTCATTATACGCAAGATGCTGGGGATCTCACTCAAAGAGATCGGCCGCTTCTTCGGAGGCAAAGATCATACAACCGTGATTCACGCAATAGATAAAATAAAAAGATTGACCGAAGAGGACCTTGAGTTCAAGGAAAAGATTATGGGGATAGAACAGAGGATAAACCGTGGATAGGATTGTGGGTTATGAGAGACTCGCTTGGTTTTCAACAGATATCCCCTTTAGTCAACAGAATTCTCAACATGCCTCTGCGTATCTAAGTTCTGATACGACTGAAGGTTACACTGAAATCCACCAACTCCACATTGACAACAACAACAACCTAAGTAATATTTGTCTCTACTGTTGTTGAATTAGAGGAGGAAAGATGTGGTTCAAAATCTCAAGGGATAGGCTGGAGGAATTAATAAATCGCATAGTTCCTGTTATTCCTTCACGCACGCCCTATCCTATAATTCAAAGCATCCTTTGTTCTACACAGAAAGGACGCCTCACCCTTCTGGCTACAGATCTGGACATCTATGTAAAAACCTCAAGCGAGATAGAGGCAGCAGAAGAAGCCCGCGTTCTTCTTCCCGGCCGTAAACTTGCAGGGATAGTAAAGGAAAGCACAGCCGGGGAGATAGAGTTCATAAAGGAAGAAAACCGGGTTATTCTGAAGGCTGGACGAAGCACCTTCCGGATTCCTATACTTGATCCTGATGAATTTCCCAAGATGTTCGAGCGTCCTTCGGCGATCCAGTTCAACATCGAGGCCTCCTCTCTTAAAGGGCTATTTGAGGGGGTTGAGTTCGCTGTCTCAAGAGGCGAGGACCGTCCCGCGATGACAGGTGTTCTTTGGGAGATCAAACCCCAGCGTAACCGAATGGTTGCCACAGACGGCCATCGTATGGCTTTAAGCGAAGATAAAGAGAGTGTGCCGGAGATCTCAGAACAGTCCAACATCCTTCCTACAAAGATCTTTGGCTTCCTGCCAAAGGAGCTGGAAGGCAGCATTGATGTCTTTCTTGACGAGACAAAGATCGGTCTTAGCTTTGAGGCGACCGAGGTTGTCTCCCGCCTGATCGAGGGACCCTATCCCGATTATGAGAAGGTTATACCTGCCGAGATCAACAATCTCCTCACGGTTCATCGTGAGGAGCTAACAGCGGCCCTGCGTCGGATGATGATCTTTACCAATCAGGTCACCAGACAGATCAAGTTCGTTCTTGGCAGCAAGAACCTTCAGTTATTCGCGTTCTCGCCCGAAGGTGAAGAGGCCCAGGAGGAACTCACCGCCTCCTATAAGGGCGATAGCTTCGAGGTCGCTTACAACGGCTCCTATCTTCTGGATGTCCTGCGGCACCTTGAATCCGATGAGGTGGTGTTCGAGATAACAGGCGCGCTCTCAGCCGCTCTCCTTCGTGGCCCAGGCGAGCGGGAGAAACAAAATCGCCTTTACCTGTTGATGCCTATCCTCCTGGATTGATTCCGCTGGATAAATCCTGTCGGGTTAATCCTGCAGGATTACAGATCTATACAGGAAGTGCGGAAACACCAGGAGCACTCAGAGGTTTCCGATCTCCTCTTTCATCCACCGCGGTGTGGTTACTCAGGAGATATCTTATTACATGCGGATTGGGATGGTATTCCCCTCATGCAGGTCAAAAACTTGACACTGTCTTGATTTGTTCTAGAATGTAGCAAAGATGCCGAAGTGGCGGAACTGGCAGACGCGGCGGACTCAAAATCCGTTGAGGATAAAACCTCGTGAGGGTTCAACTCCCTCCTTCGGCATTCCTCGTTGATTGTAAATGGAAAGTAAAAGGAGGACTTAATAATGGGAATGTTGAAGGATGAGGACAAAAAATACATCCGAGAACAGTTCGATGAAAAACTCAAAGGCCCGGTCAAGATACTGCTCTTTTCCCAGAAGCTCGAGTGCGAGTACTGCCAGCCCACCGAGGAGATACTCACCGAGCTTGCAGAACTGTCCGAGAAGATCAGCCTGGATATTCGCAATCTGCAGATCGACTCGGATGATGCAAGGCAATTCAAGCTAGACAAGGTTCCGGCGATTATCCTCTTGGGAGAGCAGGATAAGGACTACGGGATCCGCTTCTTCGGCATACCGTCCGGCTATGAGTTCTCGAGTCTCCTGGCAGGCATCCTTGACGTTTCCGCTGGTAGGAGCGACCTTGCACCCGAGCTTGTGGAGAAGGTTGCCGGCATAAAGAGTCCTGTGGATATCAAGGTGTTCGTGACACCTACCTGTCCATACTGCCCCAATGCGGTCCGCGCGGCGCACAAGATCGCCATGGCCAACCCTCGTTATATAAAGGCCCAGATGATCGAGTCGGTGGAGTTCCCCCACCTTGCCAATAAGTATGCGGTCTACGGGGTTCCCAAGACGATAATCAACGAGAGGGTTCAGTTCGAGGGTGCTATGCCCGAGGCCGCGGTGGTCGAGCAGGTGCTCTCCGCCCTCTCGGAGTGAGCTCCATGACGCGAGGAGGAGATAATGAAAAGAGAACTTTCACACATCCCAGATAGGGAAGAGTTTCGTAGTCATTTGCGGAAGAAGCTCGACCCGATGTACAGGGTAGCGAAACGCCTTCTAGATAACTCCTGGGACGAACCTTCTAATATGTCTGAAGCTCTAGGTGTATTGTTGCTTACATGGAATCAACCATTTTACGGAAGATTTGGATGGTTTAAGTTTGAGGAACTCGAAAAATGCCTAGCTAAGAACCTCATGGTCATAAAAGGTTTCAAGGAAAGGGAAATATTCAGTTTTTCCTCTGCGGATGAAGACGTGACAAAAGCCCTCTTTGATGAATTCCTGGAAGCCTTGAAGGGAGTCAGGGAAGCCAAAGCTATAAGAACTCCAGTAGGAGTCACCAAAGCCTTACATCTCCTTGCCCCCAAATTCTTCCCGATGTGGGACAACAAGATAGCAAAGAATTATGAGTGTTCTTTCACCACAAAGAACGCCGCTGAGAAGTATATCTGTTTCTGTTATCTCATAAAAGAGCTAGCAGAAAAGGTTGGAAGCTACCCTGGTTTGCCCACGGATAGAACACTAGTTAAGCTGATAGATGAGTATAATCACGCTACACGAGAAGCGCCTAAAGTGATAAAGAAGAAGTAAGTTAGGAGGCCAATTGGAGTTTTCCTTCTCCGTTACCGGGCCGCCAAAGGTTGATCTAAAGGACTCCTACGATGTGGTAGTGATCGGTGGCGGGCCGGCAGGCCTGACCGCCGCCATCTACACCTCACGTGCCCAGCTTTCCACCCTGGTTGTTAACAAGGGGGCCCCAGGAGGTCTGGTAGCCACCACCGAGTGGATAGAGAACTACCCGGGCTTCCCGGATGGCGTGGCCGGAGCCGAGCTCGGTCGAGCCATGCAGAGCCAGGCCCAGCGATTCGGCACCGAGTTTGCCTCAGGCGAACCCGAAGAGATCCACCTTGCCTCAGATCCCAAGATTCTCAGGCTCGCAGGTCAAGATATAAAGGCGCGCGCCGTGATCATCGCCACTGGAACAACACCTAAGAAGCTCGGGGTACCCGGCGAGAAGAAACTCTACGGACGAGGAGTCAGCTACTGCGCAACCTGTGACGGTCCGTTCTTTGCCGACAAAGAGCTCCTCGTGGTAGGGGCCGGAAGCTCAGGCGTCCAGGAATCTTTATTTCTGGCAAAGTTCGCCTCAAAGATCACCATAGTTGAGTTCCTGCCTACCATCCAGGCGGAGCGCATCCTTATCGAACGCTTTAAGAAGACGGGCAAGGGCTCTTTCCTCTTGAATCAAGAGGTTCTCGCCATCGAGGGTGAAGAAACTGTGACCGGAGTGCGCGTGCGTGATAGGGACTCAAACGAGGAGAAGCTGATACCGGCAGGCGGGGTGTTCATCTATGTAGGGCTTTTGCCTCAGACCGAGGCGTTCGCCGATCAGCTCAAGCTGGATCAGTGGGGCTGCATCGAGGTGGACTCCAATCTTCGCACGAACGTTGAAGGCGTGTGGGCCGCGGGGGACGTGGTTTCCGGCGCCACACGTCAGATCGCGGCGGCAGTGGGCTCCGGAACTATTGCGGCAATAGAGGTTGAACACTACCTTTCGTCTAAATCCTAGCCTAAAGGAGCAGCAAGATGAAGTTGGCAAGACTTTCAGGGGTTATGGTTGTTCTGTTGATTCTCGGGGCAGGGTTCCTTGCAGGCTGCGGCAACAAGAATCCCAGCGAGACACCCGAAGTAACAGAGCGCATCCCCGATACATCAAGCGCCTCCGAAGTTGCAGACACTTCACTTGAGGGGGATGGAGGCAATACCCCCCAGACCTCAACTGCACCTAAAGAGGACCCTGGCGCCGATCGCAGGCAAGCGCCAGATTTCACCCTCGCCGATCTTAGAGGCAACCAGCACTCGCTGTCCGATTTTTACGGCAAGGTTGTGCTTTTGGATTTCTGGGCCACCTGGTGCGGGCCGTGCCGCAGGGAGATACCGCACCTCATCAAGTTCTACGATACCTACAAGCCTCAGGGGTTTGTGGTCTTAGGTGTGGGCCTGGACAAGAAGGCCAATCTCAGCAGATTTGCAAGCCAGAACGGGATGAGCTATATTGTGCTTGCCGACGAGAAAGGCATTGCCGGCAGGCTCTACGGGATACGCAGCATACCGCGCACCCTGATTGTTGATAAGAAGGGCAGGATAGCCTTCGACCACACGGGCTTTCCGTCAGGGATGGAGGTCGAGATGGAGGCCCAGATCCGCACCCTTCTTGCCGAGGAATACTGACTTCACCCGAATTGATACCCCGAAAATTGCTCCTTTAGCAGGAACGGGTGAAAGATTGCGTAAAGAAGGAGGATAATTCAGGCAACCTTAAGTGAGGGTTGCACGTCATAGGTATTTTGAGTATTATTGGAGGTGAACCTGTCAAGCAAACATAGTCCTTGTCGAGATGGCGGCTATGGGATTTGTAAGAAGGAGGTTTAGAGAATGAAGGAGATCTCGGCTAAATGGGTTGGGGTGATAATAGGCTCGGCCACGGTAACGGGTTTCGTTCTCGGTCTGCTTATCGCAGGTGTGTTTAATATCTTCCCCAGGGTCCAGGCTGAGGAGCAGGATACAGTTACCACGCTCTGGCCTTCTGAGAGTCCCTTTGCAGCTGTGGTGGCGCAGGTTCTGCCTGCGGTGGTTAACATCAGCTCGAGAAAGAAGGTTAGCGTTCCCGGTCTTCCCTTTGACGACCCCTTCTTCAAGGAGTTTGCAGAGAAGTTCTTCGGAGAGGTGCCCCGCGAGCAGACGCGTTACAGCCTGGGTTCTGGCGTTATCTTTCGCCCGGACGGTTATATCCTCACCAACGATCACGTGGTAGCCGGGGCCGAGGATATCACAGTTACCCTGCACGACGGCCGCAGCTTCAAGGGGGGCCAGGTGAAGCTTATCGGGCGAGACCCCCATACCGACCTGGCGGTGCTCAAGGTTCGGACAGCTAAGGATCTGCCTGTTGCAAAGTTGGGAGACTCCGATTCGATTCGCGTAGGCGATTGGGCTATAGCCATAGGCAACCCATTCGGACTTGAAGGGACGGTGACAGTTGGGGTTGTCTCTGCCAAGGGCCGCTCGAATCTGCTTTTGCCCTCCCGGCAGCGCTATCAGAACTTCATCCAGACGGACGCGGCCATCAACCCAGGCAACTCAGGTGGGCCGCTCTGCAACATCAAGGGAGAGGTGATAGGTCTTAACACGGTGATATCCAGCCCCTCCGGGACGAACATAGGCATAGGCTTTGCCGTGCCCATCAACATGGCCAAAGAGGTCGCCAGGCAGCTTATCACCAAAGGGAAGGTCGAGCGTGGTTACCTCGGGGTCTACCCGCAGGAGCTTGATGCGGATATACGCAAGGGCCTGGGACTTAAGGGAGCCTATGGTGTGCTCATAGCCGATGTGGTTCCAGGCACCCCTGCCGACAGAGCCGGGTTACGTTCAGGCGACGTGATAGTGGTCTTTGACGGGCACAAGGTAGGTGATGTGGAGGATTTCCGGGAACGTGTCGCCGCCACGCCGCCCGGAAAGACCGTGGCGATAAAGATCTGGCGCGGGGGCAAAGAGATGGGCTTGAATGCCAAGCTGGAGGAGTTGCCTGAGGAGGTTTCGGCTTCAACTCGTCCTTCCCCTCAGGCGCGGGAGGCCCATTTCGGTCTGGTGGTTCGTTCGCTTTCGGCATCCGAGCGCGCGAGCCAAAACCTCTCCGCAGGGGTCTTAGTCGAAGACGTTCAGCCTGGCTCTGCTGCTGAACGCGCAGGGATCAGACCGGGTGATGTTATCCTCAAGATAGACGGCCGCTCCGTTAAGAATCAGGGTGAGTTCTACAAGATAGCAGGTGAGCTTAAATCCTCAAAGAAAGAGGTTGTCCTGGTGCAGATTTACCGCCAGGGGCGCCGATTCTTCGTTACACTTTATTTAGAGTAAGGAGGCGGTTTTGATGTTTGAGGAGGGGCTTACACCCCACACGTCTGCTGCGCAGCCGTGCGGGGACCCCTCAATCCTCCTTTTGGCCTGCGGGGAAAAGATCGGAGAGATGAATCTGACAGGAGCTATTCAAATAATGTCTCACGATTCTTTATCCTGCGATCTTTTGTGCGAAGCACAAGAGGAGCATTTAAATGCTTAGGTGGGTCTCCGATAGATCATTATCGCGTTACTTTAAGGAGATAATGCGGTATCCCCTGATCTCAAGGGAAAAGGAGGAGGGGTTAGCACGCAGGGCAAGACTGGGGGACGTGATAATCGCGGTTGATGGCAGGGGTTGCAACTCACCAAGGACACTTTTAAGTCTCATCAAACGTTCAGGCCCGGGTTCAAAGCTAAAGATAACCGTGCGCAGGGGAGCGCAGAATCTAGAGCTTTTCCTTGAGATACCTGCATCGTTCTCCAATGCAGAGGCGAAGAAGGATCCCGACGCTCCGATATTGGGTATGAGGGTTCGCAAGGTTGAGGGGCTTAGCGCCAACAGGATCAAGGTGCTGGGCATCAAGCGCGGTTTACTGATCACCGAGGTTGAGCCTGGTTCGCCCGCAGCTTTGGCCGATCTACTCGACTACAACCGCGAGGCGCGCGACAGGTTGATTCTTCACAACCTTCGCTGGGTGGTTACCATCGCCAAGCAGTATCAGAACCGGGGGCTGGCGCTGGCCGAGCTGATTAACGAGGGCAACCTGGGTCTTATCCAGGCGGTCAGCAAGTTCGACGAGCGCCGCAAGACTCGTCTAACCACCTACTCCAACTGGTGGATTCGCTACTACATCGTCTCGGCGCTCGCCTCCCGCCATCTTATCAAGCTGCCCATCAGGATGCGCAACCTTGCAAAGCGCATCCGCGACAGCTACGGGATTCTCTCCCAGCACCTGGGTCGCTCGCCCTCTATCGAGGAGCTGGCCCGCGAGCTTAAGGCGACACCGGAGGAGGTCTCCGCCGCGTTCGACTGCGGTGTGGCCGAGCTCTCCATAGACGCCATGCCGTTCGAGGATTCCAAGGTCACCTTTGAGGAGGTCCTGCGCGATACCACCTCCCCGTCGCCCGCCGAGGTCAGCGCCAAGGATGAGATGGAGCGCCACGTACGCTCCTCGCTTGCCGCGGTTCTTTCCGACCGCGAGCTTTACGTGGTCAGCAGGCACTTCGGGGTGCCCATGCCGCAGGATCAACGCGTTGCCATAAAGAAGTTGACCGCCATCTCCGGGCGATCTGAAGAAGAAATCCAACAAATCGTATGTCAGGCCTCGCGTAAGATCCTATCACGATTGCGCCTCAGCCTTGGCACCGACGGTTTCAAGCGCTATGCCAAGTTGACGGCAGCCGATATGCGGAGGTTGCCACAGCTGCTAAAGAAGAGGATGGATTACTCAGAGATAAAGAGCGCGATGTTTAAGATCATGCGCCGGGTGGCCAAGAACATCCCTTCGCTTATCTCAGACCACCTGGAAGCACTTGACCTATGGCAACAGGAGATTTTCTGCCTTTGTTGGAACGTCAGTCCTCAGCGCGAGGTGCTGAACCTGCGCGAGCTGGGCGACCTTCTGGGCGTGTCGCGCGAGGCGGCAAGACAGGTCAAGGAACGCGCCATACGCAAGCTAAAAAACCACTTACGCCCCCAGGCATTCGACAGCTTCTTCCGCAAGGCGGTCTAAAAACACCCCGCGTTTCGTGCCACGTTTTCAATTAAAGTTGCTACGAACTCGTCAGGTTTACATCGCACTCGTCACGTTTTTAACACCCCACAAAGATGCGTAGCAGATTCGTGGGGTAAAAAAAGCTGGTCAAAAGGTGGACAAAAGCTGGTCAGAAGGTGGTCAAAAGCTGGTCAAAATCGGGGTAATTGGGGGTATTTGGGGGGCTGGCTAAGAGCCCGCGCTACAATCCCTCTTTCTAAGGGAGAGCGGTCGTGTGGGGTGGATTCACTTGACATTTCCCCTCCCCCAGCCTATCATCCCTCATGAACAACGGGAGCGAACCCAATCGAGGAACAAAATGGTTCTGGCGGTGGAAAAAATTCCCTTGGATGTGGATTCTGGTTGTGATTGCGATAATTGGTATATTGGTAATCCTCGCCACCGAATTAACAGGGTTCATATACCAATTGACACTCAGTGAACCAAAAGGATGCTGGCAAAGATTATTCTTTGAAAGCGACTTCGATTCACGAAATAAATATCTCCTCAGCGCAGCTGCGCAGGTACTTGGCGCTGTTTTTGCTCTTGTCTTTTCAATAACTCTTGTCGCAGGGCAATCTGTAGCCAAATACACCCACAGAACGCTGACGGTCATCTTCAACAAGTGGATTTTAGGCTACATGGGTGCATTTGGTGGAGCTATCATCTGGATACTTTCCTGCATAAGCTACCCTACAGACGCAAGGGCCGTTATGACAGTTACGGTGGGAATTATCTTTGTTTGCCTATCTGTTCCAACGTTTTTCTGGTATCTAATTCAAAGAATGAACCTTGAGGGAATATCCCTAGAGCTTAAAAGGATAGGTCTCAATGCTACGAAGAAAAATGTTGAGGTAAAAGCTAGGGAGATGATTGCAGCCATAGACAATATTGGCACCGTTGCGCTAAAAGAAGGGAACTTCGAAGCAGTTAAAGCAGCAGAAGAAGCCCTCGGGGATTTGTTACTCGAAGTCGGAAGGTTTCACAATGACCCTCAGGGAAAGCATCCTGAACTCCACCAAGAGATTTATGAAACTTTACGTGCCGCCTGTTTAGAAGCAATTGATAATCCACGAGTGCCGCGAGTAATAATAGGAAAACTTGGCGAAGTTGGTGCTGATGCTATCAAAGAATGGCTGGTTAACCAGGTTTGGGATACTGAAAAAAGAAATAAGGGTGCATTAGGGAGACTTCCCAAAACCGAATACTATGCCGAGAATATAATTATGGATGTAGCAAAGGCATGTAAAAAAGATGGACATGCTCGCTTGTTGTATTACTGCGCTAGCGCTTATAGGGAGATGCTAGAGGCTACCAAAGGGGAGGAAAAGGAAAATGAAAAGATCCAAACAGAGTATGTCGAAAAACTCATCGAGGTTTACGGACGATTCGTGGAAAAGGAAGATTGGTTGAAGGATTGGAATATTAGATGTGTTGAAGACCTTGATGCCCTGATAAATGATAAAGAGATAACTGCAGATAAATCAAAACTAGAGAATCTAAGAGATAAATTCAAGAAGTCAACTCAGTAAGTTAGTAGCCCGTCATCGCGAGCCGGAGGGTGGCGTAGCATGTGTAGTGCGAACCTTTAGGTTCGCCGCGAGGCTAAAGCCTCGCCCTACGTTTAATGAGGTAGTTTCGCAAGCCCGCCCTCGGTCATTGGTCTTCCTGAAAGCGCTCAGGTTAGAGGCCGGTGTCAAAGGTTGGTGCCATGAGATCGCCACGGCCCTCCTCCCCTTCCTCCCTTTGGTCGTCACTCCTCGCGATGACGATCCCCCTAAGTCCCCCTTAATAAGGGGGAACAAAAAGGGGGATCTAGCATGTAGTGCGCGTGTTCTGATTGAGATGGTTCCGCAAGCGTCGCCCTTCGGAGCGACGCTCGTTTCGTTCGCTCGCAATGACGAACGGGGGTGGCATGGTCACAAAGACAATTTCGGCGTTGACCCTTGCGGCCTTTTCTCCCACGGAGAAAAGGAGCACCAGCTGTCTTGACATCCTGAACTCACCTCTTATAATCCCCCATAATTTCTGCTTAATCACGAAGGAGAGAGATATGTTCAAGTGGATTGACAGGACTTTTATCAAGCCGGTTGAGAGCTCCAGGATGCCTCTGGGCACCTTTATTCTCCTGGCCTACGGCTACATGGTCGTCCGCAACATGCTGGAGGGCGTGCTGGAGACGCCTGGGATTGGATTTGCCGCAACCACCATCATAACCCTCGAGATACTTCTTATGCACTTCCCGTTGTTCTACTTCATGCTGTTTCTCGTTGCAATCCTCTTAATCCGCCTCATCACAGGGCACGACATCCGCAAGGTGTCCCGCGTGCTTTTTGTCTATTCGTTTATTATCCTCATCGCCCCATTAGTTGACCCCTTGTTACGTCCGGGCGGCTACAATCTTGCATATCCAGGGGATCCACGGATGATCTTGCAGGGCATCAAGGCGACTTTCGGCCTTGGTAAAATGCACTACGGCGGTTCACCAGGGATGTTAATAGAGGGTTATCTGGGCATGATACTGGTTGCGATCTACGGCTGCCTTCGCGCTCGAAAGAGGTGGCGGAAGGTTATCTCAATTCTGCTTGCTCCCCTCATTTTGATTGCGGCTACGCTTACCGCAGGCGGGTTCCAACTGGTTGTAGGGGCTCTTTTTGGAGGCGGTTCGACTACGCTTGCCAACGTCTACAACACCGGTGGTCTGATTAGCTCTGTGACGCGCAAGTACTCGTTGGTGTTGCTTTTGCCATTGATACCGCTTCTCGCGCTCAGCTTATGGCTCTATAGCCGTGAGAAGGTTCGTTTCTTGTTTCGCTCGCTGAAGCCTTTCTTGCTTATTGTGTTTGCACTTGGCGCAGGGGCAGGGTTTCTGTTCGGCTGGCTTAACCTGCGGGACGTGCTTATTGGGGTGCCCCGTAACCCGTTTGATTATATCGCCTTGCTTGCGCTTTTGGTTCTGGGGGTTTCGGCTGCCGGGGTATTGCTCTTCCTTGGTCACGGCTACGATCATAACCGCGAGAAAGCCGAGCAGAAGACATTCCGTCGGGCGGCCGGGGGGCTTTTTATTCTTTCTATGCTCCTTGCCTGGTGTCTAGGATATTCGGCACTTTTTATAGTTATCACTTTCTTCGTCTGCGGTTTTGTTCTCAAGACGCCTCCTCTGCGTCTGTCGCGCTTTACTGTGCCCTGCTCGTTCCTCCACGCATTGGCTGTATTTCTCCTCGTGCTGGCCGGGTATTCCCTGTTCGGCATGGAACGGACCTTTAACCTCTTCCCATGGCAGTTAGGGCTGGCTGTTTTCTTGCCGCTTTGGGCTGTATTTTTAGGACGGGAGCTCATCCTGCGGCGTGCGGGGCTTAAAGCTGAAGAGGAGGCAAAGGAGTGATGAAGGGCTTGCGGATATCCGCGGGTCTTATAGTCGCGGCGGTGCTTTCGGCCGCAACTGTTGCCCTTCTCCCGCCTCTGCTTTTGGGGATTGGCACCTTGTGGTTCATCACGCCCCCCCTTGGTTTGTTTGCTGCAGCGGCAATTCTTCTGCGGAAAAACGCCTTGCTTATGCTTGCGGCTAGCCTTGTAGTTCTTGCCGTGAGCATCGCGGGTGTCCTGCATCCCATGCGTCTTTTACCCTCCCAGGAGCGCAAGCTTACAGCGACCGGCTACTTCCTTAAGGGGCAAACCTTCTTCCTCCGAGGCGACTACTCCCAGGCCCTGACTTCCTATACGGAGAGCGAGAAGGCCGGGTTTCGCCACCCCTGGGTTGCCTTTCAACGCGCTTACTGCTACAACTTCCTGGGACGCTCCCAGAACGCGTACGAGATATTCGCACTTCTGATGCGGGATACGCTGCTCGCCCCCTTGGAGGTAGTCCACCTGAACTATGCCCTTTCCGCCATGAAGTCCGGCAACTATAAGCAAGGTGAGAGGGCTTTCTGGCAAGCGTTAAGCTACAACCTCCAGCCAGGATACTGCTACTACCAGCTGGGTGTCTACTATCGAGTGAGCAACAATCAGACAAAGGCCGAGGAGATGATGACCAATGCACATCGGTTGGCTTACAACCGTAGCCAGTGTTCGTCGATACTCGGGTCGATAGCCGAATATCGCAGGGATTATGTACGTGCGGAGGAATTCTACCACAGAGCACTGCGTGAGAATCCTGAGAACATCGCGGTGCATGTAAAGCTGGGGAGTCTTCTTTTCCGCCTGGGGCGCGTGAGCGATGCCAAACAGGTACTGCTTGAGGGAGTGCGCGTGATTGAGGGTGCGCGCGTGTTTGAATGGGTTCCCTTTGACCTCAGGTCCTACGCTATGCTTCTGAATAACCTGGGGTTCGTCTATGCCGAAGAGGGACAGCTTGCGAAGGCGATTCCGGCCTTCAAGCAGGCAATTCGTGTTGACCCTGCGTTCATGGATTCCTACGATAACCTCGCCCACCTCTACATAAAGAATAACAGGTTTTCTGATGCTGTTGTTGTGTTAAGGGCAGCTCTAAAGGTTAATCCGGGCTATTCGCGGGCTCGCAGGACGCTTGATCAGCTGCTCGCTGTGCCCGAGGCTGGCCAGCCGCAGTAGCTTTCCCTTTGGGAGGGGATCAACCTCACATAGCTGACGAGTTAATTAAAGTGAATGGTGATTATCCCGCACGTTGACCAGCCACACACGTGCTGGTCTCGATACGCGTGTTACTGGTGTTATTTCCTTGTGAGCGGAGCGTAAGCTCCGAATAATTATGAGAATGCCCCGAAGGGGTACGGGTGTTACGGGTGTGTTACGGTCAGGTGGACGGGTGGATCTCCTGTTGGGAGGGTATCTCCTGGTAGCATTTTTTATCCTTTGGTCTCTTCTCCTCACCCAGTTTGGGGAAGAAGACCTGCTTGCTGTCGTCTGCCAAGGCGGCGGCTATCGGGTACATGCCGGGCTTCTCGGCGGTGCGGCAGGCGAACTCAAGGGTATCCTCGACATTCCGCCGCTTATCCACCACCGCGAGCACCTTTTGGGATAATGACTCCACCTAACCCCACGTCTTAAAAAGCATATAGCCTGCCACTAACTTGTCAAGCGTCCTCAGACTGACTTGTCTTCCGTGGACGGGTGGACTCGTAACCCCTGACTGATAGCGTATCAACCCAACTTCCACCTTGCCTCTAATCCACAGAGGGGGGGTAAACTAATCGACAGGGATGAGCATCCAGGAGGTGTAGTCGGCTACCCCTAAGTAATCATCCGATGCGGCCACGGAAAGCGCACGACCAGGGGTTTCGATGAACTCACCTATTACGGGATTTCTGACATCGCTTACGTCTATGGGAAGAACCCCCTCTTCACCGCAGGCCACATACAGGGTTGAGCCTTCCATGGCCATCCCGTATGGTTGCGTTTCGATGAAGGCGAAGGAGAGTTGTCGTGGATTCTTTGCCTGGGAGATATCAAGGGCAACAATGGCACCGATCGAGTCGGCCACGTACAGGACGTCGTCTCTGCGCAAGAGCGCTTGCGGGCTTATAACGCCTGGATAGATAGAAAGTTCGTGAATTTCCTGACTCTTATTCCTTACCACCATCACCCGCAGTCCGGAGTCGGGGTCGGCCACGTATACAATAGAATCCTTTGCCGCCACGTCTACTGCCTTAACACCCTGTAAGGCTACCCTCTGCTGGAGCGGCCCGCAGGGGCAGATCAATAGGACCCTTAATCCTCTATCGCCTGCGGCAAGGAATATCAGATCCTCGCTCAGGGCAAAACGCTGAGGCGTACCGGGCTGATTCAGGTCAAACTTACGTTCTGCAAAGGGGAAGGTTTTCAGGTTAAATATGGAAGCGCCGCGGTCTGCGTCTGCTACGTAAAGGTATGTTCCAGAGAGCAGAACCCCTGCGGCCTTTTTAGGCGCCGGCTCGGCATGACCCCAGGTTACGGACTCCTCCCCTTCCAAAAGTCTCCCGATACTTGCGCCGTCCCGATCCCGTGCCACCGCCCAGAACGCGCCGCTTTTGGCTGTATGAACCGAGGGGGAGTTCTGCTCAAGACGGGCGGCTACCTTCAGCTCCTTTGGGCTCTTGCCTTCAAGACGCACCAAGCCTCGCTCACGAAGTGCCAGGAAAACACCCTCCTTGGTCGCCAGGATGCTCGCAACGTCCCCCTGGCGGAACGGCTCGGCTATCTCCAAACGCTCGCCACGGAGGTTGAATACCGAATACCCCGCATATCCCTGGGCGGCATATAGATGTTTGTTGTAATAGGCAAGCGAGACCACCTCCGAACCGCTTGAGAAGCTCTTTTTTCTCTGGGGAGAGGAAGGCTCGGCAAGAGAGAAACCGAGGATATCTGCTGCGGTTGTTGCAACGAAGAGAAGGTCTTCTGCAACCGTAAGTGCCTGGGCACCGGAAACATCCATGGTCCGCACAATAGAGGGATTCTCCCCGAGATTAATAATCACAACCCCGCCCCTGCCGCACGCCGCATAGAGGAACCCACGGTAGATAAAGAGGTCTTTCACCGCGGCCGGTGCATCAAACGTTGCAATAACCTTTGGCTTTGAGGGGTTCGAGAAGATTACAATCTTTGCCGAATCCGTACCCGCTACCAGCAAATCCTTGCGGGCCGCAAGCGCCGTCACCTTCCCTTCGACAGGATAGGTGGTCAACATCTGGGTTCCCTTGGTCGAAATCTTGAACTCGGTGATCTGGTTGCCTTCACCAAGATATACTTGCTTGCCCGCCAGTGCTATCTTTCTTGAGTAGTGTGGTGTGGGGATGTGTTCCTGAGTACTGAGATCTGCAGGAACTATCGTAAGCCCGAAACCGCTTGCGGCGTAAAGCGTTCCCCCAACATCAACCAGATCCGAAAAATCCCCTGATATGAAGTAGTTACGTCCTTCCTCGAATAAGACCTCCACCTCAGACGATGCGGTCATCAACGTTAAAAGTAATGCTGCGAACATGCTCTCACTCCTTACGGTTGAATCCTATAGGCCTCTATGGAATAGAGGGTCGAGACGAGAAGCAGATCATCGAATACAGCCACCCCCATCGCCGGTCCCACGTCCAGCGTGGTGACGAGTTCAGGCGATTGAGGTTTGGATATATCCACCACATGTACCCCTGCGTCCTGTGCCGCTATCAAAAGACGATCCTGGTAGCGCGCCAGGGCTATGGGGGCACCCTCCAGTTCAAGCACAGCGAGTTTCTTCGGCCGTGTGGGACGGGCAACGTTGATAACAGCGAGCGCCCCTGAGGAATCAAGGCCAAAAAGGAGATCTTCGTCCGCATACAACCTTTCGTAGTCACGTTCAAGCGCGAGGCTTGCCACCTCCTCCGGGTTGGTGCTGTCTGACCACTCGATTACGTACATGGCAGGCGGATTGGCGGAGACGAAGGCAAGCTTATCTCTGATCTTCACATCCAGCGCCTGACCGCCGAAGCTGTAACGTCCCTGCTCCTTGAACGGCCCGCACGGACAGCGCCACCAGATCCCAACGCCCCGCTCATGTTCTGCCGCAAGGAGCATCTCGCCCTCCGAGTCCACCCCCGATGTCACCGACTCAAACTGCTGGAAGGTGCGCCTCTGGGGATGGGTGGGATCCTTGATTTCTGCCACGTACATTATATTGGCGGTGGTGAGTCCGTGCACCAGGGAGCCGAAAAGGTAAACCCTTCGGCAATCGGGCATATCAGAATAACTTCCCAGAAATCGCAGGTCTTCTCCCACGCTTATGGTCCTTATCCCGGCCTCGCCTGATGCAAGGACCGCCACCCCGCCCCGGGTCAGGATGTCGTAACCGGAACCGGCACCCCGGTAGAACAGTCCATGCCCTGCCAGGGGTTTGGTTGAGAGATACATATGCCCTATGCCTACACCTGTGAGTACAAAGCAGTCCTCACCAGCTTTTGCAAGGTTGAGTCCCATCCCAGGGAAACGTTCTCTCTGAATCTCGGCGGGCTCATCCGGGTTGGCAATTGAGAAGAGAAGGAAATCGCCGGTTCCGCAGGCGGCTGCAATCCTCTCATCGAATAGCTCCAGGCTCATTACCTCACCCGTAGCCTCAATACGCGTAACGACCTTGAGTGAGTTGCGCCTGGGCTGGGTCACCCAAAGCCCCTGCTCGGCACACGCAAGGTAGACCGTCTGGTCTGCAATCAAGATATCCATAACCGCTGGGTCACCCTCGATCGCTACTTTCTTTGCTTGTAAGGTTTTTGCCTCAAGATCCAGCACAAAAAGCCCACCTGTGTCTGCCGCCAGATAGAGCCTTGCTCCATTGCCAACAATCCTTACAGGGGGCATGGGTAGCTGGATCGGAGTAGAAGGGGAGCTTTCGCCTCCTCCAATATCCATACCATAAAGTTGTCCGTTGGCATCCGCGAACCAGAGCTTGCGCCCAAAGAGTTCCAACGCCGTTATCGGCTCGGTATGCAGCCATTCTACCTGCGGTTCTGCTTGGGAAAAGCCAGCTGCGTCTATTACCGCGAGGCCTCTGCTTCCCCCTACAAAGATGCTAGACTCATACCGTGCGATCGTGTTGGTTCTACCAGAAAGCATGAGCTCGGCGTGGCGCTTGAGGGTCCTTCGGTCGAATATGCTTACGCCTCTGCCGTCGGCTACGTAAAGAAGGTCCTCGTCCGCCACGCCTGCCTGGAAATAACCCCCAAGGAGCAGTGAGGAGGTATGCTCGAACCCAGCCTGCAGAAGAAGGATTAATGCAAGAATCATTTCGGAGTGTTCCCCAAAAGACCAGTTAGGGCATGTCTATAGACCGCGCATGTCAAACACACGCTGCATGTTAGGCGGCAGATCCACTGCAAACAGGTTATCCTTGCGCTGACGCTTGAGGCTTACCGTCCTGATATTGACCCGGGTCGATACCGCATCCTGGAACGGGAAAAAGAGAGACGCGTTCATCTCTATCCTTGCAGGCCACATCCACTTCTTGTCTACAGAAAAGTCGTGGAAGGTGATCGTGCGTTCTCCTCTCGTCATATTCAGCAGCTGTTTGCTCTCCGAATCGAAGGAAAAAATAACCCGGTCCTGCCTGATTGCAAGAAGCGAACCTTCGCGGTAGAAGGTATCGATCTCGGCAAAACCTTCGGGGAAGATGTTGAAGATGGCCAGCAGATTCCCAGCCGAGAAAGGCATGTTGCTCAAGGAGGGGACGGTTTGATCGCGGAAGGCGGTGATTTTTACCCCGTTGAGGAAGTCGTATATCCAGGCCGTATCGGCTATCCCCAGCATATAGATAGCGGGTACTCCACCAGGTAGCCGGATATCCAGGGCGTACTTCTCGTTTTCCGCTTCCCAATAGAATCGAACCGGGGCCCCAAGCAGCACTTTCTCAGTGCTGTCGAATAGCACTATGATTCCGCCCGCAGCCAGATACTTGGGGGTGGAGATTTCGGCCAGGAACCCCAGTTCCTCAGGGTACTCGTTTGCTTCCATAGCCATTGCGGGCAGAGTCAGGGCAAAAAATAATCCCACAAACCACGACCCTCTATTGATACTTCTTTTCATCGATCCTCCTAAACGGCTGATTAGTAGAGAATTATAGGATGGGTCTGGCTCTTGTCAAGGCAAGTGAGTTCATGCGCGGGTAGATTGTTGCCAGGGTAGCGGGATGGGGTGAGGGAAAGATGGGGAACAGCCTCACCTGCCTCTGTGCACGAGGGTGCCGCTCAATTCAAATTGCAAATTTGTCTGGACTGTTTGACGAGGAACAGTTGGCCTCCAAGTGCTGTGATTGTTGGAAGGTTCTTCTTTAATCGATATTCAACCCTCTGCATCTTCAATTTGCAATGAGCATGCCCAAGTCGTCCTACTCGACGATCTCAACCCCCTCTTACCTGGTAACGATGTATTGGACTATCTATAATGATGTTTTGACAATGGACATTTCGTCCTCTTTTGGGACGGTAGGTTGAGGTCTTGATTTTTCCCGCATAATGTATAGAGTATTACGTGCGTTTTGTAGATGAGGTGACGATCCGGGTGGCTGCAGGTTCAGGCGGGCGAGGCTGCGTGAGTTTTCGCCGCGAGAAGTTTGTTCCCAGGGGCGGGCCTGACGGCGGGGACGGAGGCGACGGTGGATCTATCTATCTCGTTGGGAACCTGCATCTGGCCACGCTTGCCGATCTTGCCTACCACGTCTCCTACCGCGCTGGCAAGGGCGGCAACGGTAAGGGCAAGAACATGCACGGCGCCAAGGGTAAGGATGCCGAGATCAAAGTTCCCCTGGGTACCGACGCCTACGATTACGATACGGGCAAACTTATCGGGTCGGTGCTTGAACACGGAGCAAGGTTGCTTGTGGCTCGCGGCGGACGAGGCGGTCGAGGCAACGCGCGTTTCGCAACCCCTACCCACCAGGCCCCGCGCGAGCATGAAGAAGGAAAACCGGGCGAGAGGCGCAAACTCAAGCTCGTTCTTCGCCTCCTTGCAGACGTTGGGATTATCGGTCTGCCCAACGCTGGCAAATCCACACTCCTTAAAGCACTCACCCATGCCGAACCCAAGATCGCATCCTACCCCTTCACCACCCTTTCACCCAATCTGGGCGTGCTGCGTGACGAATGGCTCTCATTCACCATCTCCGATATCCCAGGGATAATCGAGGGTGCGGCCCAGGGCAAGGGGCTGGGCCTGCGCTTCCTGCGTCACATCGAGCGCACGAGGCTTTTGGTGTTTGTCCTTGCCGCGGATGAGGATCCGGCAAACGCTTATCAGACGCTTCTTGCAGAACTTGCCGCCTACAACCCGGAGCTTGCCGAGCGCCCGCGGCTGATCGTGGTTAATAAGATGGATCTGGTCTCTAAGAAGTCAAGGATAGCGGGCGAGAAGGGTATACTTTACATCTCCGCCCTCAAAGGTGATGGCATTGAAGGGCTCAAGAAACGTCTTACCGAGAGGCTTGCAGGGTGAAGAACGAGGCATACGTTGATCTCCTTTCGGTCGAGGGTTTGGGACAGACGCGTATTGCCCGGCTCATGGAGATCTTAGGTTCGGCAGAGGAGATATTTGCACGCTCCAAGGCTGAGCTGACGCAGTCGGGTGTTCCACAAAAGATCGCCGCAAGGATAGCTTCCTATTCGCGTTCAAAAGAGGCAGCAGATGACTTGAAGTGCCTGGAGCGCTGTGGAGCGAAGATCATCACCATCCTCGATGACGACTATCCTCTGCTTCTCAAGTCCTCGCCTCAACCGCCGGCGGTGCTTTTCGTGCGCGGAGAGTTAAGAGCTGAAGAGAAGCTTGTTGTGGCGATGGTGGGTACCCGCACGCCTACCGGTTACGGCCGGGCAGCTGCCGAGCGACTTGCGCGAGAGCTTGGTGCACGAGGGGTGGTGATCGTTTCAGGCGCGGCGCGCGGGATAGACAGCCTGGCGCATAAGGGGTGTCTTTCTGCGGGCGGGCGCACCATCGCGGTCCTGGGCTGCGGGATAGACATATCCTACCCGCCGGAGAACGCCGAACTTTTCGACCGTATCGCAGCGCAGGGTGCGGTTATAACCGAGTTCTTGCCTGGCGTCATCCCTGCACCTGGACTTTTCCCGCGCCGCAACCGGATAATCGCCTGGCTCTCGCACGGGGTGGTGGCTGTTGAGGCTGGGCCAAGATCGGGCGCTTTAATCACCGCGCGCTGGGCCGCAGACGCAGGGCGAGACGTGTTCGCGATTCCAGGAGGCATCTTCAGCGAGCAGTCCGCGGGCACGAACAGGCTGCTTCGCGACGGTGCAAAACTCGTGAGCCGGGTCGAGGACATCCTTGAGGAATACGCCGCGGTGTATCAACCTGTAAGCGTTGAAGGTACGCAGGATATGCCGGACGACTCCGCACTTTCTGACGAAGAAAAACGTATCTACCGATTACTTGGGCCTGAACCGATTCATGTGGATAACCTTGTGGATAGGTTGGGGATTCCTTCGGCGCAGCTGCTCCCAACCCTCCTAGACATGGAACTTAAGGGCGTCATCAAGCAATTGCAGGGGATGCGGTTCGTGCGGGTTTTGTAGCTTTAGAAGGTGGACAAAAGCTGGACAAAAGCTCCCCAAAAGCTGGACAAAAGGTGGTCAAAAGGTGGACAAAATTGCGCTGTCGCGCACATTGCAAATATCAAATTGCAAAAATTAAATTTACTCCGCAAGCGTCGTCCTCCGGTTAAATTGCAAAGTCATTGCTGCGACAACACGGTTGTCGCACTCCTAAAAAGCATCCAGCGGCTGGAGCACCCGACAGGGGGCACGATGAGCCCGCCCTCCACAATCTCATGGTTTCTTTGCGATCTTTCCCCTGCAGGGGGAAAGGAGCACTAAAAAAGGAGCATTTAATCGGGGTAAAAAAGGCGGACATCCGTTGGGGGGTTCTGGATTCAACTGAAGGCTTGACATATTTGGATATTTGACCATACTGATAGTACGATAGTTCTCTACCTTTGTAGGGAACCCATAGAGGTTTCGGCCGCTGAACCAGTTATAATCAGCGGTCTTTTTACCGACCGGCAGGGCTTGACAGAGACAATTTTCTGGCTATACTCAAAGAGGTTAGTTCTCTACCTTTTGTAGGGAACCTCTAAAGGTTTCGGCCGCTGAACCAATAGTAATCAGCGGTCTTTTTATTTGTAGAGGATACGTTTCGACAATCTTATTTTCCGGATGGCGCTTTGAGTTGCAGGAAAGGCAGTAACAATGGAAGCTTCCTCATTGGACAACTTTCTGATTATCACGACATAATTCCCTTGAGTGACGAGAACAAGACGCTTAGGATACACCCGCTTTTTCTTGTTGTCCCAACCGTGATATACTTCCGCGTCACGGTCATTTAATGCTGCAGCGATCCAATCTATTTTTTCGGAGCGTCTTCTAGAGAAGGTATCTTTATGGGCTTTACGTCTACGGCTACTTTCATAGAACAAATGCTCAAAGCTACTCCTTGGGAAGTATACCCGCATGCCGAAGAATGTGTAGATTTTTCGATGACAATACTTCTTGATGTAATGGTTCCTGTACTCGTCAATCCCTTGATAATAGACAAGAGGCGGATATTCCTTCAAAAGATTTACCTTAGGCGGATTTGGAAGACGTTGAACTTCTTCTCTTCTCGGCCCGTGGGTTTTATCTCACGCCCAAGCTGTTGCTCTATTCGCTCAACGATGGCTAACTTCGCCCTGCTCGTATTGAGATGGTGTAGCTTGTATCCGGTGGCTCCCAGAAGTACATCGGCCAATTGGATCAATACAACTTCTGCCGAAGGGAGGGCTTGAAGCTCGATGGATTTCACCCCAGGGCATGCATTCTGGAGAACTTTTTCCAAGACTTTAATCCTGCTGGGAAGCCTGTTGATCTTGTAGTCTAAAAAGACTCTGTAGTTAAATCCAGGATGGAACCCGTTCTTAAGCAATTGATAGTAGAGCTTATAAAATCCGAGCTCGGCATCCTCTTCATGGAATCTTTTTAAGTCGAATTTGGTGCTGTCAACAACTATGCACCTGAAGCCAAGTTCTTCCCCCTTGGCGAAGAAAAGATCGATAAGATTCTCGAAGAAAGGCAAACTCGACGGGGCTACATCCTTCCATTTAATCTCTCGGTTGAATCGGAAATCCCTTTTAATTGCTAATATCTTTTCCTTGATCTCTTGCCGCATTTGGGCGGGTAGCCATACGCCTCCAATTAATGTATATCTATAGGGACCAGGAGACTGGGAACTGAGAAGGTCCTGGCGGCTTTCGTCGCAATAGACTTCAAAAGTAAATCTATGTGGCATTGTTTGTTATTCTATCTTCGGTGGTGAGTATGTCAAGACAACCATTCAACGGCAGCCTCAAGGGTTGCGGGCCGACCTTATACCCGACCGGGGCACGCTGAGCCTGTGCTACATACTCTTGTCACCCTACAAAGTTACTTCGTCCCCCCGCGGGGACCTCGGCGTAATAAATGTCATCGCGAGGAGCACAGCGACGCGGCGATCTATTCCCGAAGGGAATGCGCCTTAGTTAATCTGATTGTTCAGGGAGATGTAGAACGAACACTCTTGCCCGTTTGGATATGATGCACTTTATTCAACGGAGTCAGTCCTTCGCTTAGGGAGGAACGCCAGCATCTTTTCACGCTTCGCTCGTATACCCTTTGGGGTTGGCTCTACAAGATCCATTTCAACAAGTGCGTTTACGTCTCTTGTGACTGTCTTGGTAGTCTTTCCCGCATAAGCTTCGGCTAAGCGGGGACTGATATGTCGAATTTCTGATAGCAGTACGGGTTCTTCCTTGTAAGAAAGGTCCAGCGCCAGATGACGACGTCGCCTCGCCACATCACCAGGCTTGTCTTTGAATGCTCCATGGATGTAGTCTCTCCAGGATACGTCCAAGACCTGTATCTGAATAACCTGCATCTGTTCGTTTAAACCATCTAAGAACCCGCGGACTGCATATTTAATGAACGGAAAGACTTCACCACCTGATTGAGAAGCTTGATCCAATTGCCTGTAATACTCCTGTCGAGTGAGATTATAGTGGTTACTCAATAAGTGAACCGCCAATGTTGGTGCGCCAGCGGCAAGTAGAATCTGAAATTCCATCAGTCTGGCTGTGCGCCCATTTCCGTCACCGAAAGGATGGATCCACGCCAAATACAGGTGAGCAAGTATAGCCCTGATCAATCCAAAGACTATCTCGTCTCCTTTGGGAGCACGGAGTCTTTCCTCATTGAGCAAATCACACAAACATTCTAAAAGATATTCGCAATCTCTAGGAGGTGCTCCTTGATACCGAGCAACCACCACTGGGTAGTCTCGTATTTCTCCAGGTATGACTTCCTCTGGCAGCTCAAGGTCTTTAAGGACGAGACGGTTGAACTCCTTGATCTTGTCAACACAGAGATCGTCTACATCTTCTTTTTCTAACAATTCGTTGCCGATTCGGTTACACGCATCGATAATGTTTTGTACTTCTTGAGCAAGATATTTTTTGGAAGGTGGAAGCGTCAACTCTCCATCAACCAGTTTCAAAGCCTCTTCTTCAGATAGAGTATTACCCTCAATAGCTGTGGTAGCCAATGCCCCCTTAGCTAAATAAATCTTGTGAAGTCTACCAGCTGTTGCTGGCTGCAAAGGCAAACCGGCCAAATACTCACATTTGGCTTGTAGCGCTCCAAGTGCCAGCCAAAGCTTATGATCAGCCTGATGCAAATCCAGACTGAATTTTATCCAGGGATGTGTCCTCTCGTATGTTCTCATAAATGTCTCCTAAGATGTCCAACGATATGTCACAAAGAAATCACCTATTTACTTGACTTAATGAGCAATTTTTGTTAAAAATGTCTAGATTTGTGTCTACACCCATGTCCCAAGTATAGTCAAAGAATGAAAGATGTCAAGGTGCATAATCTAACTCCGTAGGGGCCGACCTTTAGGTCGGCCCGCAGGTTTTTCGGGCCATTTTACTTGACAACCATGCTGTAATTCCTTATTATCACCTAACAATTTGGACTAGACGGCGGAAGTCAGGGAAGGCCGTGAGAATCGGCCGCGGTGCCGCCACTGTGATCGGGGACTGAGCCTCCCGAACGACTACGAATGAGAAGTCGTAGCCACTGTCCTAAAATCGAGGTACATGCCTTGAGGATGGGAAGGCTGGAGGCGAAGAATGATCCGTAAGCCAGGAGACCTATCCGCCCAACCCCCGCATAACCTTATCCGGGCCAGATAAGGCGTGCGGTTTACCAATGGTCAAAACTTGGAGGCTTATATGGTCAAGGCCCTTACTATTGTCATTGCGCTTTTAGCGCAGCCCGACGAGCTGCCGGTCTACGAGATGCCTGAGGTCATAGTCACCGCAACCAGGCTCTCGCTTCCTGCCGAACTCTCACCCTGGCCGGTGGAGGTCTTAGTAGTAGAAGAAGACGAGGTCACCGACCTCACCGATGTTCTTGCACAAAGCGTATCTGCAGACGTGCGATCATACGGTTATGAGGGACACTCAGCCTTTCCGTTTCTAGGGGGAGTGAGTGCATCACGGGTTCTGGTTCTTTCAAACGGCGTCCACATGAACTCCCGGCGCGACGGGGTGATAGATCTCTCCCTTATTCCCCTTGCGCCTGGCGACCGGGTGGAGATCGTTAAAGGTCCCCTTTCCGCGCTTTACGGCTCATCAGCCATCGGGGGTGTGGTTAACGTTATTCCATCGAAGGAATCGGGGCTTGCGGCTCGTTATGAGGCTACCGATCAGTGGGGCATGAACACCGGGGCACGAGGAGCAATCAATTGGGGAATACTGGGAGCACGTGTTACCGGTTCCTACCTTACCAATCCTGGATTCCGGCGCAACGACGACGTAACCCGATATAACGGGGGGATTGGATTCTGGATCGCTCCCACCGATGCATTCAACATCGAACTCAACACCGCCTATACCTGGCGCGAGATGGGTGTGCCCGGACCTGCACCTGACATATCAGATACCGCCTTCGTTCCTCCAATCTACGGCGACTCACTGGTTTACTCCCTTTACGACCGCCAGGCCGACAAGCTCATGCGCGGGAATCTGAAAACCTCGTTCGGAAAGCAAGCCTTCTCCGGCTACCTGAACCTATACGCGGTGAACCAGGATTTTACCTACGATTGGCCGCGTCAAGGGCGGTGGGGGGAAGGTTCGTATACCGAACTTGTAAGCAACCAATACGACGACCTTCGGCTAGGCGGTGATCTGCAGCTTTCGGCACAGCTTGCCCGGCGGTTCAGGCTTGCCGGCGGACTCTCGATTGAGAAGGAGATGCTACAGGTCAGAGGTATCTATACCGACTCTGCAGCCGATACCGTGATCCGGGATTTCACCTGGGGCGAGGACGATACCCACCTCGGTATCTGGATCGAGTTACTGGCCGAACTGGGTGTCTTTACCCCCAGCGCCGCGGCACGACTGGATCTTTCAGACCGTAACGAGAGCTTCTTCTCACCCGAGTTGGGGTTGAGTGTGGTTCCCATCCCGGAAAAGCTCAAGATAGCCGCGGCTTACGGGCGATCATTCCGTGCCCCCACCCTTAACGACCTGTTCTGGCCCGCAGACGAGTACTCGCAAGGCAATCCCGATCTGGTGCCGGAGCGCTCTCAAAGTTTTGTGCTCTCAGCTGATGCCAGGCCGTTCCGGTTCCTTAAGTTAAGTGCTGCGGGCTCGTGGAAGGATATCACGGATATGATCTCGTGGCTGCCTTTCGAGGGTGGTATCTGGCGGCCTGAGAACCTGGATCGGGTGACGATCTGGGGGGCAGAGTTCTCATCCGCTTGGAGGATTAAGGACGGCCTCTTATCCGGTTCTCTGGGCCTTGCCTACAACTATGCCACCGAGGTGCGTAGCATAGTGATCTACGAGTACTGGAGTACCGGAGAGGTGCGTGTCGATACAATTAGACGGCAGGCCGCGTTCATCCCGCCGCTTATCCTGAAAGGGAATCTGGCAATACGGGCTTGGAGCGGCGGAGAGATAGCGACCGCTACATCATGGACGGCTGAGCGCATCAACTACTACCCGGACTACTCGCCTTACCCTGACGTTGATGTCCTCATCAAGACCATCGACCCTTCGCTCAAGATCGATGCCGCCGTCTCCCAGAAGCTGTTTAATCTCCTTACTGTCGAGATCGGTGTGAAGAATCTTACCAACGATCAGACCGCCGCGCACTTCGGCGGGTACGACGACCTCGACTATCCCACGGCTCCGAGAAGGTTCTATGGATCGGTAAGTATTACTTACTAAGCGAGGATGAACCACTTTTTGAAGGCTCCCTATTCGGGGTCCCCGCACGAGTGCGTAGCAATCGTGTGGGGTAAAGGCTATCCAACTGCTTCTAGGAGATTCTACGCCGGATTGAGCGTTTTCTACTGATCTAAAGGATAGCAAGCTGAACGGCCTGCGATCTTTTCTCCGCAGGAGAAAAGGAGCATTAAATTAGGGGTCCCCGCACGAGTGCGCAGCAATCGTGTGGGGTAAAGGCTACCCCACCGCGCCGAGAAGGTTCTACGGAGCCTTGAGCGTAAGCTACCTGTAGATTTACAAAAGAAGTAAAAATTAAGGCCTGCATCATGCGGGCCTTTTTTTTACCCATCCTGGACTTGACATTTGCCGCTGAATGTTTACACTTCGAATATGGACATCTACGAGGAGGTATAACGCATGGTGAAAGGGCTGATTGAATTAATACTTTGCGTGATTTTCTTGATTTCCATTTCGGGCTGCCAGGAGGAAGAATGCACACCGCACCAGCACTTCGAGATCATGCGGGAGATCAGGGCATCTCAGGAAGAAATTTGTAACAATCTTCCTCCTCTTGCACTATTTGTCGGTAGACTGGATTACGTTTTGCAAATCGGGTTTTCAAAAAAGCCAGTCCGCGAATACATAATTAGGTGTGTGAAAAGGATTTGCAATCGTCAAGGTGTTTCTTACAGAGCCTTCGATCGTGCTCACCAAAAATACGGACTTCTGGAACTATCTTATACTGAAGAGATCACTATCGATATCAATGAGAGGTGGGAAAGCAGAAATCGTATTGGATTATGTAGTGGTAACCTGGATATTAAAGGACGCACGATTACCAGCGAAGATTTACATTATGATCTGGGCTTGGACTATCATTCAGGTTTGATTATTATAATAATAGACAAAGACGGCAATACTGTTATTGACGGCTTAGCAATTGAAGGTGCCGAATTAGATACTCTGTTAAAGAATCATTATTGTTCAAGTAGAGGTGTAGTCTGGCACATTAAAACCCATCCTCAAGTTAAAACAAAACGCGTGTTCGATTTGATGGATGATATCTTCGTCATCATGTTAGCCGATTCCCTCAGGGAAATAGGTCCTGTTAGCGGCGGGTTCATTTTCAGCGAATCAACCGATATTACACCTGATCGATTGAAGAGATTGGTCAGTTCTGAGTTCTTCAACCCTGATATTTACACATTTTTTTCCTGGATTGACTTTGTAATACACATTGCCGAATCGGATGAAATCTTTCTCAATGGGGAGCACCAATACTCCATAGAGGAGCTGGTTGAGAGTCTTTCAACACTCTACAATTCAGAAAAAGGTAGTTTAGTCTACATTGTTGTAGATGATGAAGTGTCATGGAGTAAAGCACTAGAGGTTGGTCGCAGACTCAGGGATGAAGACTTGTGGATCCATGGAGGATTTCGTCGATCGAGGGACCTTGACGAGTTGGAAGCCGTAAGGAGGGGTACCCAATAAGAAACAATCCAGACCATGAAAATCCTGGAATTTATAAAAGATGGAGTAACAATGATGAGGGAATTAGCCATTATAAGTTTGTTGCTTGCGGCGCTGTGTTCGCGGCTTCGGTTCGTGCGAAGCGTCGTGGGTGCTAAATCAGGTAATCAAACAATTTCTTGCGCTCTGCCTCCGGCAGTAGCGCGTAGTGTGAGAAGTGCATTGCGAAGCTGGCCCTCCCTTGGGTCAAGGATCGCAGCGCCGTCGCGTAGCCGAAGCTCGCGGCAAGTGGCACAAAGCCATTGATGAGCTTATGCTCCTTGATGCTTTCCACCTCCTCTATCTTCCCTCGCCGTGTGCTGATGTCAGCAAGCACGTCGCCCATATACTTCTCAGGCGTGATTACCTCGACATCCATTATAGGCTCAAGCAGTGCGGGTGAGGCCTTCTGGTAAGCCTCGGTGAACGCCTGGGCGGCCGCGGCCTTGAACGCGATGTCCGAGGCCTCGTCTTCACGGTAGTCCACGCCGGTAACCGTCACTCGAACGTTGGTTATAGGGTAGCCCAGCATGGAACCCGCACTGAACGAGTCATTAAGGCTCTGCCGGATCGCATCCAGGAACTCGCGCGGCAGCTCTTGTGGCAGGTGTATCTTTATATCCTTACCCTTATTGTAAGGTTCGAGTCTTAACGTGACCCCTGCGTAGTGGGTCTTCTGTCCGATCAAACGGGAGAACGTGGAAGAGTGTTCCACCTTCCGGGTTACAGTTTCCCTGTAAGAGACCTGTGGCTTTCCAGTCCGCACCGGTACCCGGAACTCACGCCGGAGCCGATCAACCAGTATCTCCAGGTGCAGCTCGCCCATCCCGCTCACAAGAAGCTGTCCGGTCTCCGGATCACTGCGCACCTTGAAGGTTGGATCCTCAAGCTCAAGGATCGCAAGACTCTTGCCCAGTTTGGCCTCGTCCGCCTGGGTATGCGGCTCGATCGACTGGTGGATAACCGGCTCAGGGAAACGCATCAGCTCATAGACGATGGGGTGCTTCTGATCGGCCAGGGTGGAACCGGTGGTCACGTGGCGCAATCCTGCAATCAGTCCAATTTCTCCCGCCTCGAGTTTGTGGACCTCCTCGAAGTGGTTTGAGTGTACCAGCAGGAGCTTAGTGGCGCGTGATCGCTTGCCGCCCGGGAATCCTCTGATTGTTTGACCACGCTCAACCCTGCCTGAGTAAACCCTTGTGAACGCCAAAGGCCCCATGTGCTGGGAGTAGGTTAGCTTGAAGACCAGGGCCGAGAAGGGGACATCAGGTGAGGGTTCCCGGACAACTATTTTTTCTTCATCTTCCGGATCATGACCTTTAACCGACGGTACATCAAGTGGTGACGGCAGATACTCGAGCACCGCATCAAGAAGAGGCTGCACACCCTTATTCTTTAGAGCGGAGCCGCACAGCACTGGCACTATCTTGTTTGCAAGGGTAAGCTTGCGTAACGCCCTCCGCAGGGTCGCGCTTTCGCTCTTCTGGCCCGCCATGTAGTCTTCGATGATGGTATCCTCCGCTTCGCTTGCCTTATCCACAAGATGCTGGCGCCAGCGCTTGGCTTGTGGGATAAGTTCTACTGGAATATCCCCTATCACGAACTCCGCCCCCAGGGTCTCGTCCTTCCACCGGATGGCACGCCACCCCACTAGATCTATCACGCCCACGAACCCCTGCTCAGCACCCCAGGGAATCTGCACAGGCACAGGGAACTGAGGAAGGCGGGAGGACATCATATCAATCACCCGCTCGAAGTCCGCACCCACCCTATCCATCTTGTTTATGAACGCGATTCTAGGAATGTGGTATCTATCCGCCTGGTGCCATACCGTCTCCGACTGCGGCTCAACCCCACCCACCGCGCAGAATATGACCACCGCACCGTCCAAAACCTTTAAGGCACGCTCCACCTCGATGGTGAAGTCCACATGACCAGGGGTATCAATTATGTTGATTCGGCAATCCTTCCAGCCGACGGTGGTGGCCGCCGAGGTTATGGTTATCCCCCTCTCGCGCTCCTGCAGCATCCAGTCCATGGTTGCCGAGCCTGAGTCCACCTCGCCCATTCGATGTATCTTCTTGGCGTAGAATAACACCCGCTCGGTGGTGGTGGTTTTACCTGCGTCTATGTGTGCGGCAATCCCTATGTTGCGAAGCTTAGCAAGATCCATTGTGGATTAACGGACGAGTTCTTCGATGAGCTCTGAGACGATCCATGCGGCCTTGATGCGGTCAGAGGACAGGCAGACAAGGGTATTAGCACCATATGTCTCGGGACCAAGCTCGATCTCAGGATGGGTTGGATCGGTGTTTATGACGATCTTCGGACCCTGTATGCGTGGACCCAGAAGCAAAAGCGCAAACCGCAGGTTGTCTACCTCCTCCTCGATGCTGGCGTTCGCCAGAAGTATCATCCCGTGAACCCTTTGAATGAAGGTTTGCCAAAGTGGGGCGAATCGCTTTGCCCCGGGTAGCCCATAAATGTTGAGTTGGTGAGGACCCATCATTACCCTTCCGAAGTTCAGGACCGTCTCTCCTTTGCCCTCTGTTTCTTCCTCGCCGGAGAGCGCATGGATAAAGGTGTTGCGGGAATCCCTGTCCGTGCCGATCACTATAAGGTTGAACTCCTGCGGTGGGAGTTTTTCTTTAACCTCAACCTGGGGTCCGGCAGGGGCAGCCTCCTCCTTAGGAGGTTTTGCCTTTTCCAAAGGTACTGTCTCTCTGGTTGCTTCCGCTCCCTCCACTTCGATGGGTAACTTAGGCTCCCAGGCTTCCTCGCCAGGGGGTTCCTTAGCCTCGGGTTCGGAAGGAGCCATCCCCTTCGGAGCTGCCTCTTCCCCAGGTCGCAGCTCGATCTGCCCCTTTTCTACCATCTTTTTTATCTCCTCGATGGTCTTAAGGTTCGAGAGAGGACTCGCTGCAAGCACCTCCTTGATACTGTGGCTGCCGTCTACCAGCTGGAGTAGAACTTCCTGCACCTCCGCTTCGGGCTTGGGCTTTGCCGAAAACACCGGGATAGACCTTACGTCGAGCTCCTGTTTTATGCGTTCGGTTTCGTCCAGCTCACGCAGCGCCGCAAAGATCGCCTCGTCGGTCTGACTTTCGATCGTAGGGGTGAGAGAGAGGCTATCCGTGAGCTTGACTCTGAATCTGCCCTGCGACCAGGAAAGCAGGGTGGGTAGTGCGGCACGCCCCTGCTTGTTGCGGTAGGTTGCGGCTATGAGCTTGCCCGACCTCAGATAAAGAAACCCCTCCTCTTCACCCGACTCAAGATGCACCTGGCCTGTCTTCTGGCCGAAAGAAAGCATCTGCAAGAGGTCAATCACCCCCAGATCCTCGATGTTCCCTGTGGTAGCGATCTCTGTGGCTTGTTCGAAGGTCTCCTGGTAGCGGGAGTATCTATCCAAAAGTATCTCTATCCTTGCCAAAAGCTCATGGAACTCGAACGGCTTGGTAAGGTAGTCGTCTGCACCCAACCGCAGACCCTTCACCTTGTCCTGGGTGTCGGCGAGTGCGGAGAGGAAGATAAACGGGATATTTTTCAGCTTTTCGTTTGCGCGGACGCACGCGCAGAGCTCATATCCGTCCATGCCGGGCATCATGATGTCCGCGATAACGATGTCAGGCTTCGTATCTTCCACCTTTGTGAGCGCTTCATGGGCGGATGAAGCCAGCATAACATCAAACCCCTGCTCTGTCAGGCGCAGGTCAAGAAGATTCAAAAGATATGGGTCGTCATCTACCACCAGCACCCGACGGGTGGATTTTTCTTGATTCATGAGGGCTCCACGCCCCCCGGTTTCAGGAACTCGGCAATCTGGGCGGCCAGACTGCGGGTATCCACCGGCTTGGCGATGAATCCCTCGCAGCCGCAGGCACGAACACGTTCCTCATCGGTGCGGTCGGTGACAGCGGTGACCGCGATGACCGGGATGTGCTTCAACTCCTTATCGCCCTTTATGATCCGCGTCGCTTCGTATCCATCCATACCCGGCAGGTGCATGTCCATGAGTATAAGATCGGGGTGAGCTTTTCTGGCCGCCAGCAGCCCCACGTCGGCACTCGACGCACCTATCACCTCATACCCTGCCATCTCCAGGACCACGCGTATAAGCTCAAGATTCCCCTCATTATCTTCCACCACGAGGATGCGACTCATTCCCTACCCTCTTCTTTTGGGTGAGATAGAAGCTGGGCGATCTTTTGTCGAAGTGAGTCGCGGTTAAGCTGTGCCTTGCCGAAGATATCGCGGATGTTGGCACCCAGATTGGCTCGATCGATCTGGGTAAGGTCCTTGGCGGTAAGGATGATAATCGGCAACCTGCGGGTGGCTTCATCGGACTCCAAAAGCCTCATAACGTCGAAGCCGTCCAGGTCAGGCATCATCAAATCCAGAATCACGAGATCCGGCTTCTCGCTGCGCGCGGCCTTGAGACCATCCACTCCAGAGGTGGCTTTGAGCACCTCGTAGCCGTCCAGCCGAAGTATCTCCTCTATCAAACTGATGTCCGCCGGGTTGTCTTCTATCACGAGGAGGCGACCGGGCCTTGGGACGCTCTTGGTGAGGCGCTCGATCTTCGAGATAAGATTGCTACGCGAGACCGGCTTGACCATGTAGTCTACCGCGCCAAGCGAGAGGCCGAAACTTTTGTCCTCCACGATCGAGATCACTATGATTGGTGTATCCTTGATCTCTGGCATCTCCTTGAGACGATGCAGCACACGCCAGCCGTCCATCTGAGGGAGTAGGATGTCCAGGGTAATCACAGCGGGGCGCAGGGTTACCGCCTTCTGCAGGGCTTCCTCACCGGTGGAGGCTACCTCGACCTTGTAGCCGGCCTCAGAAAGCCACACCGACATGAGGTTCGCCGCCAACGGGTTATCCTCAACCACCAGGATGGGACGCTCGCCAGCCGCAGGAAGCCTGTGAACCAGCTCATCTCGTTTAGCTGCCTTGCGAGGCTTCTCGGGTTTGAACTCCACAAAGGGCAGCCGGAAGGTGAACCTCGAACCCTTAGAAGGCGAGCTTTGAACCTCTATTGTACCATTCTGAATCTCAAGAAGTTTCTTTACCAACGTCAACCCAAGTCCTGTTCCCTGATGGCGCCGGGTGGTGGAGGCATCCAACTGACGGAATGGATCGAAGATGTGCGCAAGCTCTTGTGGCTCCATCCCTATCCCGGTGTCGCTTACCGTCACCTCAAGCATATCATCTTTGCGCCTGGTTACTGCAACCTCCACACACCCCTGGTCGGTGAACTTCACGGCGTTGGAGAGTAGGTTGTCGATTATCTGAGTGAGTTTGCGCCTGTCGGTGAGCAGAAGAGGCATCTGTGGAGGTATATCTACGTGAATCTCAATCTCCTTGCGTTCGGCGATCACGCTGTATACACGCAAAACGTCTTCAACCACCTCACGCAGGTCGGTAGGTTCGTTGAAAACCTCAAGCATACCCGCCTCAAGCTTGGAGAAGTCAAGGATGTCGTTGATCAGCCGCAAAAGATGTACGCCGGAGGAGTGGATGATCTTTATATAGTGGGTCTGTTTCTCGTTTAGTTGCCCCACCAGCCCGTCCATCAAAAGCTCGCCAAAGCCGATTATCGAGTTCAATGGCGTACGTAGCTCGTGGCTCATGTTGGCCAGAAACTGCGTCTTAAGCCTGGCGGCTTCCAAAAGTTGCTTCGTTCGCCTGTCTTCTTCCGCGTCCACCAAACCTCCTTACTTTGCTGCATCTTTAAGATAATTAAGAACATAGTGTAGGCGAAACCAGCGGTTTGTCAATACAGCGTCTTTCCTCAGAAATAAATCTTCCCGAAAGGAAGGAGGTGGATCTCATACTGCCTCCTTGAGATAATATCTGTTGTTATAGGCGAGGTTAAGTTTCTTTCTATGATCTGCCATAGACTTTATGAATCCGAAGAAGTCGCGCTCTTCAGGGACCCTGAGCAAACAGAAACAACTCAGGCAGATTATCTTTGAGGAAGATCGCACCATTGACCAAGGCTCGGATTTAGGTATAATCTCCCATGATGGGGATATTATTTTGGTTTCTTGCAGTGCTTGGTCAGGTCTCCGGCGAGTCCTTTGGCCGCCAGATACCTGTTGAGCTTGGGAGGGTTCCTGAACAGCCGGTTTCCATAGATGACTACGTGCTTAACGCCGGCGACAGCCTGCTGATTATTGTAAAGGGCAGTTTTTCCTACAGCTATCCTACCCGGATTACCCCTACCGGGCAGCTTGTAATTATGCTGCCTTCAAGCCGCCGGATGACAACCTTCGGACAGACCTTTGGAGAGGTGAGTCTTGTTAACCTTGAGGCCGTGGGTTATATGGAGGTCGTGGACGTGGCTGTCAAGAAGGCTCGCAAGCAGGTGGCTGAGGCCTTTCGTGATTTCATCAGGCCTGTCGAGATAGACTTTGTCCTGATTGGAGCAAGGCTTTGCAAGATAAACGTCCTTGGCGATGTCCAGTGGCCAGGTAGTTATCTTGTTACCCCCTTTATGCGGGTAGAGGACGGTGTTGATCTGGCTGGAGGCATCACCTCCATGGGATCGGTCTCAAACATCTCACTGGTCAGGCGCTCCGGTGACACCTTAAGGGTCAATCTTCGTCGTTATCGTGAGGATGGAGAACTGAACGCCAATCCCCCTCTTTCAGACGGAGATATCATCTATGTCCCTAAGATGGAGCTCTTCGTTCTCCTGCGGGGTGCGGTGTTTGCCAAAGAGGCCGTTGATGAGCCCGGCATCCAGCTGGTTTTCCTTACCGATACACTGCGTCGCCAGTTCAACGCCGAACACTGGCTGGAGTTCGAGCCCGGCGAGGGGGTGTGTGATTTCCTTGAAAGTCGTGCAGTTCTTATTCCACAAAGCGATCTGGCTCACTGCTATATACAGCGGGGAGACGAGCGGATATTCTTTGATATGCAGGAATACCTCGCCACCGGGCAAGGAGAGAACACTCAGCTTGAGCATGGAGATATTGTAACCGTGCCTCGCTCAGAACGATTTGTATATATGACCGGCGAGTTACGCAGGCCTGGACCGGTCATCTACAACGAGGCCATGACCCTAAATCAGTACCTGGGACACGCGGGCGGTTTCTCTTCGACAGCCAATCTAGGGGCAATCCGTGTTATATATCCGGACGGACGCACCCGGCGTGCACATCCTGATATGCAGCTTGAACCAGGGGCGATGATCTTTGTTCCCCGAAAGCCACTTTATGAGGTGCGAGACTGGGTTGGGCTAGCCGCATCTGCTTTGGGGTTGGTGGCCGTTATCTTAACCTTTGGTGAGTGAGATGACTTTCAGTGTTGTTGACCTTTTTATTTTCATCGTTCGCCGCTGGTGGAAGGTGCTTATTGCTATCGCTTGCTTCGGCGGATTGGGTATTGCACTTGCCTTTCTTCTACCAAAGAGGTATAGAGCGGAGGTTAAGCTTCTTCCCGTCACACAGGAAAGCGGCGTTATGGGCGTGCTTTCGGGTCTGCAGTCGCAGTTGGGGATCACGGGTTTGAGTATCCCCGGGGTCGAAGCGAGTGAGATGCTCTTCTACGGGGAGATATTGCGTTCCCAGACCGTTACCGATCATGTGATAGATTCCTGCGTGCTTTTAGAAAGGCTTGATGTGACCGATCGGGCCGAAGCGCGCGAAGAACTTGCAGGTATGACTGCATACAAGCTTCTACCTCGTGAGCAGGTTTTTGTAATCGAGGTGGTAGGTCCGGACAACGTGCTTGTGGCAGACATCGTCAACACCTATGCAAAGGCTTTGGATTACTATCTCACACATTCGAGCAACACAAGGGGTCGTCATATGCGGAAGTTCATCGAAGGGCGACTCGCGCAGGTTGAGGAGGAGATGAAGACAGCCCAGGACTCCCTCACCGAATTCCAGCGCAAGCATAAGCTGCCAATGGTGAGTCCTGAGATGGGCCAGATACAGGCCTTCGCCGAGCTCAAGGCACAGGCGATGCAGAAGGAGTTGGAGCTCGAATACATGCGCTCCTTCTCAACCACCGACAACCCGCAGTATGAGCCGGCACGTCGGGAACTTGCGGTTATCCAGGCAAAGCTTGCATCGCTGCCTCCGGTTGTATCACGTTACTTAAACCTCTACCGGGACTTCGTGGTGCAGCAGGAGATATACATGTTGCTGATCCAGCAATACGAGCAAGCCAAGCTTATGGAAGCCAAGGACACCCCCCTTATCTCCGTGCTTGAGTGGGTCGAGCCTCCCGAGGTTCCCTACTTCCCGCCTAAGAAACTCATGGTGCTGGCCGTGTTTCTTGTGGGTCTGGTGCTTATCGTCGCCTACTCTATGATTATGGTTTACTGGGAACATGTTCTCGCCCACCCCCAGGCACACGAGAAGATGTCCAGCCTGCGCAGCGAGGCAAAGAAGACCTTTGGTAGACGCAGGCGCTGAGCACCTTCCCTTACTGTGTCTTTAGTCAGTCCGGGCAACTATTCAGGGCCTTGAGAGGGAGTTAGGATTCAATCATGCGGCTTAAGGAACTCAGGCTCTACGGGTTCAAATCCTTTCCGTACAAGACGGTTCTGGAACTCTCGCCAGGCATGACCTCACTTGTTGGTCCAAACGGTTGCGGTAAATCAAACGTTCTCGATGGTATCCGATGGGTCTTGGGTGAGCAGGCGTTATCTCGCCTTCGCTGCGTCAAGAGCGAGGATCTTATCTTTGCCGGAAGCGGCCGGTTGTCCGAGTTGGGGTATGCCGATGTCAGTCTGGTTATCGAAAACGAAGGCGAGTTCCCTGATCTTCCGGCCGAGGTGGAGTTACGCAGGCGCTACTACCGAACCGGCGAGTCGAGCTTTGAGATCAACCGCGAGGAGTGCCGGCTTAAGGATATCGAGGCGATCCTTCGCGGCGGGGCTGCCGGAGGCCGTCTCTACTCGATATTTGACGCTACCAAACTTACCGCCATCGTGGGCGGCGACCTGCATAACCTTTTGGAGTCCGCGGCCGGGGTGCTTGGATTCCGCGAGAAACGCAAGGAATCCGAGCGCAAGCTCGACCTGGTCCGTCGTGATCTGGTTCGGTTGGAAGATATTATAGGCGAACGCAAGCGTATCGTTCGAGCCCTGGCCCGTCAGCGCAGGCGTGCACAGCTTTACAAGGAACTGCGGGAAAAACTTGTAACCCTAGAGGCTCGTAAGATGCACGCCCGTCTCGAGGCGGTTCTGCAGGAGATGGAGAAAAAGGATAAAACCATCTCTGCACTGGAGGAGAAAGAACGCAAGCTACTGCTCTCGATGGAGAGGATTCGCAGGGGGCTTAAGGAGAAGGACTCTGAACTCATGCGGCTCATGGCAGCCGAACGAGAGGCCAGAAGAGTACTTGATGAGGTGAATAAGAAGCTCTCTGAGATAGCCGCAAAACTTTCTTCCTCACGTACACGCAGCCAGGCACTTGGGGAGAGCATTGCGCGAATCGAGGAGGAAAAGCTAGAAGCCGAGCGTCGCATCGAAGAGATCGCTTCAGAGGCCGAGCAGACCAAACGCGCCCAGGAGGAGGCGGCAGAACGCAGACAGGAGGCAGACAGAGCCCTACAGGAGGCAAGAGGCAAGTTGCACGCCGACGAAGAACGTCTGGCAGCTTACCGTTCCAAGGTGCGCAAGACACGCGGAGAGCTTAAGGAGCTCTCAGCCGAGCTTGCTCGGCATATAGAGGAACGAACCCGTGAGTATTCCCGCGGAGAAAACGCCGCATCTCTGGCCTCCGTCGCCCGGGGTGAGCTTTCCAAGCTCTCCGAACGAGCCAGCTCTTTCCGCAGCGAACTTACAAAGATCAAGGGGAATCTCGAGAAGGCGGCATCCGCACTGACCGAACAGGAAGAAGGGATCCCCCAGGTCGAGAACCGTCTTGCTCGACTGAACGAGGAGATTCAAGCGTCCGAACGCAAACGCCAGGAGCAGATAGAGCACCAATCCAAGCTAGCCGGGCAGGCAGCGTCGCTCCGGGAAAGGGTTGAGAATCAGCCGCGGCGTGCTTTGCGTAAGCAGTTGGGTCCTCGATTCCGCGGGTTGATGGAGGGGTTCCTGAGCTATCCAGCGGAACTTGAGGCGGCCCTTGAGGCGGTGCTTTACGATGTGCTTGGATTCGCTGCGGCAACCGGCATGCCTGATCTTGAAGATCTTTCCCTCGAAGGTCAGGCCGGGCTGGTGCTTGACCGCAGACCCACCTTCTCATCCCCCCAGCGCCCATCTGATGCGCGCTTCAAACTCTGGATTGCTGACAAGGTATCCCTCAAGAAAGGTGCACCTCGGTTGCTTGCCGCGCGTCTTGAGAGTTGGGTGCTTGCCGATCTTGCCGATCTCGATTCTCTTGCCGGACAATATCCCCAGCTTTCTTTCGTTAGCCCGGACGGGACAGCGCTTCGTTCGGACGGGGTTGTCCTTCTGGGTAGACCTCGCGGGGTGCTTGCCGATCGGCGCAGGCTCAAGGAGTTGGAAGGTCAGGAAAAGCAAGAGAAGACCTCGATTGCTTCCCTGGAAGAAAATCTGGACCGATCACGCAAAGAACGCGATGACCTTGCCACCAAGCTCGATGAAGCGAGAAGTTCATACCTTGAGGAACGAAGCCGCAAGCAGGCGTTGGAGACAGAGGTTGCTCGCATAAATGAACAGGTCGCCGAGCTCGAACGAGAACGCGACCGCTTGCGAGCCCAAGCACACAAATGTGAACAAGAAGCCGAAGGTGCTCGAGGAACGCTCGCGGAGCTTGAGGAAAAGATAAGCATGCTGGAGTCGCAGCGCTCCGAGAAAGAAGAGGCGCTGAGTGAGCTTGAGAAGACTCTCAGCGAAGAAGAGGAAGCCCTGCGTGACAAACTGGCAGGGCTTAACGATCAGCTTCTTACCTTGGGAAAGGAGGAGGAAGCAGAGCATCTGGCTCGTGAGCGCAACGAGCGTTTGGAGGCTGAGAAAGGCCGTCTGGATCAACTTCTTGCCTCCAGGCAGAAGGATGCGGAAAGCACCCGACAGGAGATATCAGACCTTGGTGAGGCTGTCGAGGAGCTTCAAAAAGAACATGCTAGCCTTAACGAACGCCGCGAGAGGCAAGCCGAGCGTCTGGCAAAGATTGACACATCAAAGGTTATCCAGGCCAAACGAGAGAAGGAGGAAGAACTTACCGAACGTGAGGCCGGGCTTGAAAGCTTGAGGGAGGACCTTATTCAGCTTCGCACCGAGCTGCTTCTCTTGAAGCGGGAAAGGGAGGAGCTGGGACCTCTGGTTTCAACGCCTCTACCTGCGGATCAAGACGCGGACGCGCAAGCGATGACGCCTGAGGAGGTGGATGCTGAGCTTGCAGAGATCAAACGTCGCATTGAGGATTTGGGGCCGGTCAACGAGTATGCCGCGATACAATACGAAGAAGAAAAGGCGGAACTGGATCGCTTAAAGGCACAGCATACCGACATCAGCCAGGCGGCGGAAAGCCTGACCACTATCATCCGCGAGATAGACGATGAGGCCCGGAGCCGTTTCGAGACCACCTTCAGGGCGTTGCGGGAGGAGTTCCGTCGGACATTCAACTTCTTTTTCCCTGGCGGCGAGGCGGATCTGCGATTAGAGAATCCGGACGAGCCCTTCAACTCGCCTATCCAAATAACCGCTCGTCCCGAGGGTAAACAGCTCAAGCGCCTCTCCCAGCTCTCAGACGGCGAGCGTGCACTGTTGGGCATCGCGCTGCTCTTTGCCTTCTACGGAGTGCGTCCCGCACCCTTCATTTTTATCGACGAGCTTGACGCGCCCCTTGACGACGCTAACGTCCTCAAGTTTGCATCCTACCTCTCGCACATCAAGGAGCACATCCAGGTCTTCATTATCACCCACAACAAGCGCACCATGGAGAAGGCGGACACCATCTACGGGATAACGATGGAGGAGCCGGGTGTGTCCAAGATCATCTCGGTGCGCTTAAAGGACGTAAAGCGCCACCATGTTGCAGTGGAAGAAGCTTAGGGAAGGCTTCTTAAGCCTGCGCCGCCGGTTCACGCGGGCGTTCAGCAGCGGTGACCGCGATGAGATTGAGGAGCTACTCGTAGAGGCCGACATCGGGGTCGAACGCGTCGAATCCCTTCTTTCCGAATCAAAGGGGGAGAAGGAAAGATTGGCTGGACTCATCCAGGGAATATTAGAGAAAGCCCAGAAGCCGTTCGAGTTCGGTGCTCATCCAACGGTTGTAATGGTGGTAGGCACCAACGGTTCTGGCAAGACTACCACTATCGCCAAGCTTGCGACCCTGTGGAGACCTCACAAAGTTCTAATAGCCGCGGCAGACACCTACCGCGACGCGGCAGGGCTCCAGCTTGAGCGCTGGGCCGCCCGCACCGCTACCGATATTGTCTCCTCGGTGCAGGGTCAGGACTCCGCAGCCGTGGTCTACGACGCTCTAAAGAAGGCGTTGACCAAGGGCTACGGCGTTGTCCTTGTGGACACCGCAGGGCGTCTTCACACCCGGCGCGACCTGATGGCCGAGGCGGAGAAAATCAGAAGGGTGGCTGCTAAGGTGATACCCGAAGCCCCTCATGAGGTTCTTTTAGTGATGGATGCCTCCACCGGCCAGAACGGTCTCAGACAGGCAGAGGGCTTCTACGATGCCTTGGGTGTTACAGGTCTTGTGATCGCCAAACTTGACGGCACCTGTAAGGCCGGTGTGGTGATCCCAATAGTCGAACGCCTCTCGCTTCCCATCTACTTCATAGGGATGGGCGAGCAACCCGAGGACATAGTGCCCTTCTGTGCCGCTGAGTTCACCCGAGCCCTTCTGGGAGAATAAGTGAACCCCACGAAGCTGAAAAGGAACAAATTGGGAATCTTACCTATTGACACTTACCCCTCTGTTCCTATATTCATTAAACTGATTTTGAACCCTGGAGGCCTGCTGTGATCTTATCGATTTTGTTGAGTGGGATAATAAGCTTCGGTGGTGTGGAATACGATCCCGATATCCACGAATTGATGGGTGAGGTCAATTCAGATACCCTTTCGGCCACCCTCGCATCGTTAAGTGGCGAGATCCCGGTAACCATCGAAGGGGAGCCGGACTCCATCCCGTGCCGCTTCGCGCTTTCAGAGGGCTCGGATCGCGCCGCCCTGTGGCTTGCCGAGCAGTTCGAGTCACGCGGTTTTGAGGTAGAACTCGTACCTTTTCTCCCCTCCTGGTTTAGCGAGACCCGTCCTTTGCCCCTGGGGGTTGAGAACGCAGAAGCGCTAGAGGCCATTTATATTAACGCTCAGTCCTCGATCGGGTCGGACACCATGTACAACGTGGTCGCCACCCTGCCGGGTAAAGACTCCCTACAGGTGATTTTATGCGCCCACTACGATGCCTTCACTTTTGATGCCATGTGGACCTACACCCCGGGTGCCGACGACAACGCTTCAGGGGTGATGGTGGTGCTTGAGGCGGCAAGGATAATGGGAACACACAACTGGCAGCACACGCTTCGATTCGTGCTCTTCTCCGGCGAGGAGTTGGGGCTTTGGGGTTCAGAGGCCTACGTGAAGGACGCGGTTGAAGCGGGAGACAACATGATTGCCGCCCTCAACATGGACATGATAGCATACAACAACGACGACGTCCCTGATATGGACATCCACTGCAACCCTTATGATGCGGCCTCGCAGGATATGGGGCAGATGCTGATAGAGCTTATAGATATCTACGAACTCGATATCGTGCCGGATCAGCATATCTTCGACGCCACCGATCGCAGCGACCATTACTGGTTCTGGCAGTATAACATCCCGGCGGCGTTACTTATCGAGGATTTTGACGACTTTAACCCCTTCTTTCACACTACCGACGATCGACTGAGCAAGTTGGATACCGCCTACATGGCGGAGGCGGTGCGTCTTGCGCTGGGCTGGGCTGCTAGTGAGGCCGGGTTGGTGGAGGAGCCCGGTATTCGAGATCAGGCCCTCGAGCAGCCGGAGCTTGTTTCGCTTCGTCTTTCTTCAGCGGTGGTTCACAATCACCTTTGGCTCGAGATCTCCTCCCCTCACTCCCTAACGCCCGTTATCTACGACGCGTCAGGCCAAAGGGTTAAGACCCTTGAAACTATCCAGGGATCTTCTGGGTCTGTCCGCATACCCATTGAGGTTTCGGATTTACCGCGAGGTGTTTACTGGATCACGGTGTCTGCTAAAGACAGCTTTGTTTCAGAGAGATTCGTTTTGGTTCGCTAAGCGACGTTAAGTTAAAATCTTACAGAAATTTTAAACTCCAGGCTGCGGGCAGCCAGAGGGCTTGGGGTGTATGCGTCGTAGAACGCCCTGGCCCGTTGGTATGCAGCTACCTCCTCGGCCGCGGTTACGACCCCGTCGTGGTTAGCATCGCGTGAAGGATGATAATCCTCATCGCCCAGCACAACTCGATCCGGGAACTCCTCTTCGGTGGGAAGCGAAGGGGCTGGTAACTCACCAAAGACCGGGTCCTTCCAGTTAAAGGGATTCAAAAGTTCTACCTTCAGTTCCGCCTCAAAGGCGCCGATTGCAATCACCCTGCCCGCAGCGACCTCGCACCATGCCCACCAGGGAATTTCTCCATCCCCTCCCTCCTCACCCTCCTCACCAGGGAAGCCAGAGGGAAAAGCTAAGCCAGGCTCAAGAAACCAGTCTCTTAAGAGAAAGTGCATCTCTTCGGGTGTCGATAAGTTGGCCTCAAGCGTGATCTTGTGGCGCGAGTCAAGAGGCATCCTCTGCATCCGGGTCGTGAGAGAATCCCCGGCCCAAAGACGCTCGTAGTCCCTGACAGGCCCTGAGGTTGTTGATTTAGCTGACGCGAAACGGTAGGCGGCACGTATTGCCAACCACTCTGAGCTGTATTCAAACCAAGGCATCACCCCGAGGCTTAAGGCCCTGCCATCTAAAAAAACCCCGGCCGTCTGGATGGTCTCACCAAGCTCCTCCGTAGGATTCAGTCCTCCGGCAAGAAGCTTGTAGCCCAGGCTTGAGTAAAACGAGATGCCGGTAGTCCAGCTCTTCCCCCATCCTTTCTGCACCTCGAACCATGCTCGCCACGCGCGTTCTGGTGTTGGATCTATTTTGGGGATCAAGATGAGGGAATCAACAAGGGGGGCCTTGTCCTTTGTGTCGAAGAAGACAGCAAACGGAGGGATTGCGGCAGGCATGTCCGTACCCGCTCGTATCTGAACTCCCCCCAGGTAAGCACGAGCTTCGATCCGCGGGGCAAGGGAGATTGTATATTCGGAGATCTCAGTCTCTACCTGGCTGGTATCCGGTTTCTCTATCCCCAGATACAGCATCCCCACCCCCGGTTCTATCCAGAAACGATCCAGGTGTATACGGTCGCCGAGATAGAGCTCTGCCAGACTAGGGGTCTCCTGGTAGTTCTCGGCGTGTTTTTCGGTGCCGGTGTATCTGGATATGTCACCAATAAGATTAAAGGTTGTATAGCCGAAGCGGACGCGGATTTCGTTTATATCCCCTGCGAATACCCCGGCTGCTATGCGCGCGCGATCCGCAGTTGAGTTTCGCGCGATAAACCTGGGGTGGAGGCCTTCTGAGTAGAAAAGCCCCTTGACCCCGAAGGGGTTGCGGGTATCCAGTGTTGCCCCTGATTCTCCCGAATCCTGTTCATCGAACGGGCGAAAGAGCGACAGGTTACCCTCTTTACGGCCGCCCTTCCACAGGAAGCTCGAGTAACCCGAAAGTGCCATCTCCAGATCAAGTATCTCGGTGCGATACAGGTAGTTTAAGATAACCAGATTGACTCTGGCGAAGCTTGAGGGTGCTGAGGCAGGGTTGAACGCCCATTCGCTTGAGAAACGGTCACGTTGGGTTTGACAACGAATCACTCGCGCGCGAGCCAGCATACCCTCGGATGGGACAAGGGTTGCCGAGGCAACACCGGTGTAGGCGGCAACACCGCGATGTGGCAACTCAAGGTTAGCTTCAGGACGCTCGTTCCACATCACGGCGGCGCCGTCAAACGAAAGGCTCAGCTTGCTTCCCACAGGGACGTTCAGAAAGACCTCAGCATGACCTTCGGGTTGCTCTTGGGAAAGAAAGAAGGGGCTAGTGGATTCCAGTTGTGCGTGCCAGCCCTCCAGGATCTTTCTCGAGGCAAGGGCTACAACTGGTGCAAGGCTTGCCTCTTCGTTCCTCAAGCTGGCTTCTTCAGGAAGACTGGGGGGAAGCCAGACGGTGTTCTCACCGGTCTGCGGGTCCCATAGGGGAACGCCGTCGAGCAGAAAGCGCACCTCGCCCGGCCTGCTACCGGCCACTGCCAGACTCTCTCTTTTAACAGAGAACTCCGGTATAAACCACGCCGCGCGCAGCCTTGTTTGCAGATCAAGCAAGGTAAGCTGAGTTAATCGCTCGAGGCAGTGACCTAAAGCCTTAACCTCAGGTAAGGAGTCGTTTGGCGTGGAGGAGGTCACAAAGCCTAGAAAGATCAAACTCAACAACATAGATTAGATTAAGCGCCGAGATGAGTTTGTCAACGCTTGTTAAATCCGTATGATTTCCCTAGAAAGAAAGGGCCGGGGGTAGCCCGGCCCTTTGATTTGTCTCCTTAAACTATTACTGAATAACCACAGCCTTGGCGGTCCGGGTGATCGCTTTGGTTCTCAGGGTGATGAAGTAGGCGCCGGATGGGAGTCCGCTACTATCCCAAGAAAGGGTGTGGGTTCCAGCGGATGAGTGGTCTTCGAATAGTGTCTGCACCTTTCGGCCCGTAGCGTCCCACACCTCGATGCGCACGTCGGTAGGTTCAGGCAGGCTGAAGCTTATCCGGTTCTCAAAATCTACATCGAGACTTGTCGGGGAGAGGATAGGTGTTTTTTCAGCGACCGCGGGGTCCGGCAAATTGCCCTCGCGTCCGAAGTGACGCAGGGCAGGATCACCGTAAAGGGTGTGCCCGTAGGTGTTCACGTACTTGCTTACGCGGGACTCTGCGTTATAGTATTGGAGCCTGCCGGCATCCACGGCATCGCCCAGGACGTGATCGTAGGTGGTTTTCTTAAGGTAGTTGTTCAGCACGTAGTAGTAGAGACCGTTTTGGCCACCGTCGCCCGGGCCGCTCCAGCCCTGTCTGCCCAGGGCGGAGCGAGTATGGGCAACTACAGCGATGCTTGAGTAGTTCAGCAGGGCTTGCGCCAGAGAGTTTGCATCCTCAGGGTATCCGTTAAGGCAGGAGAGGAGGAACGCCACGTTTGGTTTTTCGGTGTTAAGCAGAAAGGCGTCCGTGCTCGCAAGGCCGGTCGGCCAGGCGAATTCATTGTCCGTGGGAACACCGTCCCCGTCGTCGTGCCACACGCAGCGGGAGAACTGGTTCTTCCAGCCGTGGTTGTTCTCTACGAATATTCCGGCGTCCGTGTTGGCTAGGGTGTTCTTCAGGTTGGTCTGGGTGAAGTTGACGTCACAATTGTAAAGCGATGGCCCGTCGCCTTCCTTCTCGTAGAGGGTAGTAGCCCGCGATTCTTTGATGATCCCGTTGCTCATGAGAAGCTCCATGTAGTGGGCGCCATCGTAACCAGGATATCCACCTCCGTTCTCGTTCGGGTACCAGAGTATACCGCCGGCAAGGACGGAGGTCTCTTTATAGGTTGTGTTTTTATCGTACTCGAATAGCCAGGTTTGTTCCAAGATAGAAGGGACGGTTGTCGCAAAGGAGGAGTTAATGCGACCGACATGAAGTTCCATCTCAAGATCCGGAGCATCCTGAGGATCCACAAAGCCGCCGGCGGAAAGGGCCTCACCGTAGTAGCTATCGCCGTCCTCGTTCCAGGACTCCTCATCAGGCTTGGACAGATCACCGTAGTAGATGTCTGAGGGGATATCTGCTAAATCAGGCCACCAGCCGGCGTTGCCGTTGTTGAAGGGGGCAAGTACCCGCATGGGGATATTCGCATGGTGGCCTATGATGAGGAGGTAGTCGTAGTCGGCGGCGTGCCCGCGCAGCCAGTTGCGAATCTTTTGCGGCAAGTCCACCCCTGAGGTAGAACCCGCTATATCCTCCACGGTCGCCACACTGATCTCGAAGCCGGTGTGCCTGCGCCACTGGCGGTACAGGCTGGTAGAATCCTTGAGCGCGGCGGTAGTCAGGATAAGCATCCGCGGGTTTGCAAGCACCCGCTCCGAGGGACGGTACCACTCACGAGCCTCGTCCTTGTTGTAGATGTGTTCAGGTACGTCGGGATAAAGGGTTCCCTTGCGGATGAAACGGGCAATGAACTCGGCGTGCTCCTCAGAGACCGGGGCGTAGCGGATGCTGACCGTCACGTCCGTGGTGAAGTAGAGGCTGCCAGAGACCGGATCATAGGCGAATGGATAAACTGCCACGGTGACCAACGAGTACTCGCGGCGCTCCCCTGTAGCATGAATTTCGCCCAGGTGATCCGATAACTTCTCTTCCCCGGAGTAGACGCGGGCGCGGGTCTCTTTGTAAAGCACGTGAAGGTTGTTTAGCGTGGTGTTCGTGGCTCCAAGCGGTAGCGCCGGAAGTGAAGCCTCCACGAGATAGGTCCCGGGAAGCTCACGGCGGTTCCCGGAGACATCCACGCTTACAACCTCACTTCCAGGGGGAAGCGCAAAGGTATAGGTAGGCATAGGCAGACGAGGGTGACCTGGATACTGCCGATAACCTACCCCAGGCATTCCTATCCGAACCTCGTCGTTATCCAACGGGATAATCTCAAACTCGGGCATAGTTAGATGGAACACGCAAGAACCTTCAGTTCTGCACAGTGGAATCTGGCCTGCCGGACCGGAGGTCTCACCGGCAAAAAGGGCAATCCCCGCAAGCACCATCACGCCCACTACGAGGGATCTTTTCATCTATTTCCTCCTTAGAGTTCTAGTTTCAATCACCCTGCCTCAATCCCAACACCTTTTCTTGTTCTCGCACCTTTAGACTTTACCTGTAGACTATTATAACGCTTCTCGGCCCTTTGACAACCCCTTGCCTGGGGTGTCCGCATGTTGGACGATCTCATGCTCCATTTTTCACAATCGATCTACCTGACATAAGACTAATCGGAAAGAAAGGTATGTCAAGAAAACACACCAGCCTGTGCGGCAAGGGGTAGTTACCAGGGTGGGCAGAGGATGGTAAGGGTATCAACTAAAGGGTGCAACATTTCTTCCTCACTGTCGTCTACCTAGATGTAGAGGATGTTTAAATGAGGAGAACGGCAATCACTAATTAGGAGGAGTTAAATGAAGAAAGCGATCTTTTTAGTCCTTATCCTTGCCGTGGCTGCCCTTGGTGCAAAAGGCTACGGCGGATTCGTGCTCTCTTACATGATGCCCGATCTCGATGCGCTCAACAGCGAGTTCTCAGCCCACCGGCTTCCGCAGATTGATGAGCAGATAATCACCTACGGTGGCGGCGGCTGGGGCGGCGGCGATCATCTGATGTTCGGCGGCTGGGGCTTCGGCGGCACCCAGAAGATTGAGGGCGACAGCATCACTGTTCGCATAAGCTACGGTGGAGGGTTCTTTGAACCCGGTTACTTCATCAACATCTGGCGCGGCTTCGGGATCATGCCCACACTAGGGATCGGCGGAACTGGCGTATCGCTGAAACTAAGGCCGCTATTGGCTGACGTAGAGTTCGGCGAGCTCTTAGAGAATCCTGCTCGCACATCCGAGATCTCATACGGCTCGTTCGCTCTTGCTCCGAGCCTTTCTATCTTCATCCCCATAGAGTTCGTCGCGTTCCAGATAAAGGGTGGATACATCTGGACCCCGATCAAAGGCGAATGGGGTATTGACGACGGTTCCGAGCTGCGTTTCGGACCTGAAATCAACCCATCGGGCATCTTTGCCTCGGCCGGGCTCTTGTTCGGCGGCGGAGATTAATACACCCCACGCATAAATGCTCCTTTTGCCCTCCGGGCAAAAGATCGCAGATTAAAGACTGTAGGGGCCGACCGCGCGTCGAAAGGTCGGCCCTATTCCTTTACACCACTTTAGCGGACCTTCACGGCCCGTAAGGTTTGATTTTCGTTGCCCCGGGCGGATACAAACTCCACCCGGATAAAATATACTCCTGACGGGAGCAAGGTTCCGTTAAAGCTCATGGAACCCTCTCCGCAATTCACATTTCGCCAATCTAAAGACTGGACTTCGCGACCTGATGCGTCGAACACAGATGCACGCATCTGTCCCGGTTCTCTTGACTGATAGCGAAGCACAAGCTCGTTAGCGAAGATGGATGGTGCGGAGACTTCAAGGAGGCTTGGCTGCACATCAACCCAATCCTCTTCCGCTATCCCTAAAAGCCCGTCAGTGGTCTTGAGAACAAAGCCAGGGTCGTAGGGCATGCAGAGAGTCATATTCTTATGACCCGTAACGAACCCTACACTATCGTTGATAAAGTGGCATTTGTAAAAAGTAGAATCGTGCGTAATCACAGCTTCTTTCCAGGTCTTGCCTCCATCGGTAGTCTTGTGGGCTACTGAATCACCGAATACGTAGCCAACCTGGTCGTTTTCCGGGAAGCACATACTGACGATATAAGGCCGATCCTTGAGCACCGTATACCAGGTTGACCCGCCGTCGGTGGTCTTGTAAAGGCAACCGATCCAGGTTGAACCTTGCCAGTGACCGCCTGACATGTAGCCTACGCTTGAGTTTTGTGGAAAGTCAACGAGATGGGGGTTGAATTCGTCGTTCCACAGCCCTTCCTCGTTAAGCACCCAGGTCTCGCCGCCGTCCGTGGTCTTAAAGTAGCTATTGTGATACTCTATCTCACCATCAGATAACTGCTTAATGCATGTCACAGTCAGGTAGCCTGTGTCAGGGTCTTTTGGAAAACAAATATCGTCAGGCGAGATTATCTCATCGAAATCGGGATATACATCTGGCAACGGAGGAAGTTGATTCCAATGCCAACCACCGTCTGTGGTTTTGCTTACGTAATCGTACCCACATCCATAACCGATAAGACTTTGGCCTCTAGGAAACGATAAAGGGCTTACACCGCCGTTTATCGTATCCCCCTTTCTCCAGGTTCTGCCGCCGTCGGTGGTAAGAAACCGACCTCCAAGAAACCCAAGGGTATCATCCGGAAAGTAGATGTCTGAAGGGCTCCTTCGTATAGTATCTAACTCCCAATTGATACCGTCGAATGATTTCCAAAGGCCCTCGTTACCACCCGCAAAGATAGTCTGCTCGTTTATTGCCCAGATTGCGGTAAAACCACGATCCGTTGGCATATCCAAAATCTCCCAACTGGCCTGGAAAAGTAAGGGCACGAGAAGCAAAACAAAGATTTTGAAAACTCGCACGAAACCTCCTTCCATAGGTTTTAACTAACGTTATAATAGGCGGTTAAGATGGAATGTCAAGGGGCACAAAGAAGAACACCCCGTCATCAAGAGGCTGCGATTAGGCAGCCGTGGCGATCTCACGTCGCTCCGTCCCTAGCAATGACAATGAAGGATTCAGCGGCGTCTCTTCTTTTTCCGCTTCTTGCTCTTGGGTCGCACACGCACCTTCCCTGCTCCTGCAAGGCGTGGATCAACCCCTGCCCCCTTGACCATGCGCTGCATCTCGGAAAGCTGCTTTATGAGCTGGTTGACATCGGCAGGGGTGGTGCCAGACCCGCGGGCTATCCTCAGCTTGCGGCTTCCCGAGAGGATATCCGGGTTGCGGCGCTCCGCAGGCGTCATTGAAAGGATGATGGCCTCGGTGCGCTTGATCTCGGCAGGATCGAAATCTTCAGGACTCATTCCTCCCATCATATCTGCAGGCAGCTTGTCCATAAGCTTTGAAAGATCACCCATCTTTGAAATCTGCTTCATCTGAGTCAGTAAATCCTCAAAGTTAAGACGTCCCCCGATGAGCTTTTCGGCAAGCTCGGCACTCTGACGTTCGTCAACCACCTGACGCACCTGCTCGGCAACGCTTGCCACATCACCCTCACCGAGGATACGGCCGGCTATTCGCTCAGGATGGAAGATCTCAAAATCCCCGAGTTGCTCACCGATTCCGATGAAATATATGGGCAAACCGGTAACGTGACGGAAGCTGAGCGCCGCGCCCCCACGAGCATCGCCGTCCAGTTTCGTAAGGATAGCACCCGAAACCCCAAGCTGGGCATGGAACTCCTGGGTCTGGCGAAGCGCGTCCTGACCGACCAGACCGTCGAGGACAAGTAAGGGGTAATCGGGTTCGAGTTTTTCCTTTATCTGGGCAAGTTCGGCGACCATCTTCTTGTCGATGTGAAGGCGTCCGGCAGAGTCTATTATGACCAGTTGGTTATTTGATTTCTTCGCGTGTTTAAGCGCCGCCATGCAGGTTTCTATATCGCGGGAGGTAGGTTTTGGAGGCCCCAAAAAATCTACCTTGGCTTTTGATGCCAGGGACTCAAGCTGCTCGACCGCAGCCGGTCGTTTGATGTCCGCAGCGACCAAAAGTGGGTGCTTACCAGCATACATCCTGGCAAGCTTTGCGGCCACGGTGGTCTTGCCCACACCCTGAAGCCCTAAAAGCAGAATGACGGTTGGCGGCTTTGCGAACTCAAGCTTCTCGGCCTTTCCCCCTAGAAATGCGGTGAGTTCCTCGTAGATAACCCGCAGCGCCTGCTTGCCTGGCTTAAGCGAGCTGTATATCTCGGTTGTGTTAAGTTTGGCTTCAAGCAGGGAAATAAACGCCTTGGTCGCCTTATAGTTCACGTCCGCCTCAAGGAGCGTTACGCGAAGCGTGCGCAGAAACTCGGCTATCTCCTTTTCCGATAGGCTCCCCCTGCCCAAAAGCTCACGCTTGAGCTTGGTAAACGCATCTTTCAGAAGATCAAACATCTGTGATATTACCTTGTTGGCTTTTTTTATTCAAAGTCATTGGGGTATTCTACTTACTTCTCCTTAAAGATGCAACCTGCCTCGGAAGATATGTAAGGGCCGATTTGTGAATCGCCCCATCCAATTCCTTCCCCCCTTTGTGGTGGAGGGGCCTTTCTGAATCCCCTCCCCCTTTATCCCCCTCCACCAGGGAGGGGGAAATTGTAGCTGCAAAGCCTTGGGGTTATCCCTCCACCGGGGAGGGGGATAATTTTTGTCGCCTCCCCCTTGATGGGGCGAAGTGCCACAGTCTGGCGGAGGGTAGGGTGGGGGTGTCCAAGGGCAACCCCTTTATATTTTAGAGTGCAACGACCGCGTCGCTCTTACCCCAAGCGATTGCTTCGCAATCGCTTGGGGACCCCCCTGTCGTTGCGATGAATTCCAGGATGCAACAAGACGCTTGTTGCACTCCAAACAGAAATTTGCATTTTGCAATTTGAAATTTGACTTATTAGCCCTTGACCTGCCGGACGACCGCGGCGTAGTCTTTTGATCGGAAAAGCGCCGAGCCAACCACCAGTATGTCAGCCCCGGCCTCGCGAATCGCCGGCGCGGTCTGGGGATTGATCCCGCCGTCAACAGCAATGTGTACAGAAAGCCCCTGGCGCTCGATCTCGCACTTGAGCGCAGTGATCCTTTGGAGCGTCTCGGGGATAAAACTCTGCCCGCCAAAACCCGGGAAAACGCTCATGAGAAGCACCTGCGAGAGCTTGGGCAGGATAGGGTAGACGCTTTCGAGTGCGGTATCAGGATTCATGCTAATCCCTATAGGCTTGCCCAGCTCAAGGAGCTTAGGCAGGGTGTCATCACGCGCGACCTCGATGTGGTAAAGCACCTCATCAGCGCCGGTTTCAATGAACTTAGGTGCGTACTTTACAGGATCGGCAATCATCAGATGCGCGCGCAGGGGCAGTTTGGTAAGGCCTCTGATATGTTTAGTTACAGGCGGACCAAAGCTTATGTTGGGGACGAAATGCCCGTCCATGACGTCGAGATGGAACGCGTCCACCCCTGCTGCCTCCGCGGTACGTATCTCTTCGCCAAGGCGGGTAAAATCACAGTTAAGTATTGAAGCGGAAAACTCAACCATCACGTACTTTCATCAATCTAACAACTCAAGACAATCATCGCCCATTAACACGCTGGCAAGCCAGGATCAAGGCTCCTGGCCGACGGTAACCCTTATCGTGTCCCCTTTCCCAACAAATACCCCGGGCTCAGGAGATTGCAGGACTACAATCCCGCCCTTGCCTGCGATGGGGTGCTTGCGAATCTCTCCCAGGATAAGCGAATCGGCCTCGAGCAGCGCTCGGGCCTTCTCAAGTGGCATATCTATAAGGTTGGGCATGGGGATCGTCTTGCCAATCGGACCGGCGGAGATGTAGAGACGAAGCTTGGTTCCTTTCGCAACACGAATCTCCGGGTCAGGCTTCATGGCTACGATCCTTCCTAGGGGAACGGTATCGCTCTGCACGGTATCCACCTGCTCGATCTGGAAGTTGCGTCGCTGGACTATGGCCGTGGCCTGCTCCAGGGTAAGACCCAAGAGGTAGGGAACGCGAACCGACTCCTCTCCCGAGGATACGGTAAGCTGCACCAACCTGCCCTTCTTGACCTTGCTCCCAGCCACAGGCCTCTGCTCTAAGACTGTTCCTTCCACATAGAGTGTATCAGGCCGCTTCGCATCAGCCACAGACTCGAAGCCCTGTTCTTCGAGGAGAACAATCGCCTCCTCCAGAGGCAGGCCTACCACCTCAGGAACCTCGACCTCGTCGCCTTTGCCTACTATCAAAGGCACCACTATGTAATTCCCTACAAGAAAACCCAGAATGCCAAGTGCAAAAACCCCACCGATAACAATCCCTACGACCACAGCGACCTTAAGGACAATGCTAGGGGCGGATCTCTCTGCCATTCTAGCGAAGAACCCCTGCAACCACCAGATCTATCTGTGAGCCCTTTGGAGCCATCTCGCCCGCCTTGGGCGTCTGTTTCATCACGGTTCCCTGATAGTACTCGCCCGTTACCCTGTAGGTTATAGCGCCTACCACAAACCCCTGCTCCTCTATCGTTTTTCGAGCCGTTGAGAGTTTGCGGCCTGTTACCTTAGGAACCTCAACAAGCTCGGGACCAAGGCTCACGAACAACGTAACCTTACTTCCCTTCTCCACTGCGGTTCCCGCCTCATGATCGGTTCCTATCACCAAATCCTCAGCTAACGTATCGTATTTTGAGACAACGTCGGAGACGAAGAGCCCGGCGGCCTGCAACAACTCGGTTGCATGAACCAACTCAAGCCCGGCAAGCTGGGGCACCTGGATCATCGGCCTTCCGGTGCTCAAAACGACACGGATGATCGCACCAGGGCAAATAGGTTCAGCGGGCTCCGGATCCTGGGAAAGTATCACCCCTTCCTCAAGATCGCTTGGGTTCTCTCCTACCGGAAGAATCACGAAGTGGTAAGGCTCAACCACCACTTCGGCTTCCTCAACGCTAAGGCCCACTATCTCAGGGGTTGGGCGTGGACGCCGCGCAAGAAAACCTGGGATCTGCAACCCTAAGGTAACCCCAGCAGAAATAAGCAAGGCGACCCCGGCACAGATAAGCACCGAGATCCACAACGCCCGGTTATTTGATCTTTTTTGTTCGTTCATGATGGTATCCCTCCTCCATTAGTCGTTGTTTTCTTCCTCTTCTTCACCCGAGCCTCCCAAAACAAAGAGCTTTGAGCCTCTGATACTACGCAAGCGTTCTTCATCCTTCAAGCTGGCCTTCACCTGGAGGATGTAGTTGGCAGGCTTATCTAGTTTATCCGCATCTATCTCCCAAACTACCGTCTTGCCATCCGGTTTAACTGTGGCCTTTACAATAGTCTCACCTTTTGGAATCGGAGCAAGCGCCTGCAGGGTCATCAGTCGAGCCTCGTATTCGCTAATCCCCTCGATGGGATCCCACGATAAGACCACCCTGCCCTCCTCGGCCAAGACGGTGTCCGGGAGATGAAACACAAGGCCTGCAAACGGGGTGCAGGTGAACTCCTCAAGCACAAGTGCCCGATCTTGCCTGAGCAAAAGCAACCGGTAGGTAGCTTCATCAATGCTCAGGGTTTCAGGGTCGCTGAATTCCATCCCTTCTGCAAGATCACGCAACGTATCTAGCACAATAAAGTCTCCATTGATCTTTCTCTCCACTACCACACCTTCACCATCATCTTCACCTTCACCATCATCTTCTGAAAGCCCCTGCCAGGAAAAATCAACCAGGGCGTATGAGGAGGGCCCCTCTTCTTCAGTAAGGTATACCGTTTCTGTCTGCACCCTTATCTTACCGAGTTCCGTTTCGTATAAAGGTTCATCAAGCCTGTCGCAGTCCAGGGCCAGAAGGACAACCCCGGCTGCAGCCACGATAAGCATCGCCAAAAGGTATTTGGCCATCAATCCTCCTTACTTATGATCTGTAATCTTACGGCTATCTTGAAACATGTCAAGCGCGAAGGTTTTATTGCGAGAGCGCTCGCCCTTGATAAGACTAACACTTGAGCGCGGTATCCCAAAGTATCTCGCCAGGAGCTCTTTTACCTCCGCGTTCGCCAGTCCCCTCTCGGGAGCAGAATGCACCCGGACCTTAAAGCAATCCCTTCCGAGTTCCTCAACGCGGCGTCTTGAGGCTCTGGTAACCACCCGCACCTGGATCAAACGCATAACTAGCGCACTCGAGTCTTAAGACGAATCCCACGCCGGCTAGAGTCTATAAAGTTCAAGAACTCCGCCACTTCAGGTATCAAACGCTCTTTAGGTGAAAGTTCAACCAGCACCTTATCACGCGGTCTGGGATCACGGTAGAACATACGGTAGAGTTTTGCTATGAGCCTGCGGAGCTCGGGCGGGAATCCAGCCCGCTCAAGTCCCACACGATTCACCCCGGCGACGTGAAATGGATGTCCGGAACCAAGAAGAAAAGGGGGCAGATCCTGCGTCAGGTAGGAGTGTGCGCCAAGCATGGCAAGCCGCCCGATGCGGACGAACTGGTGAACCCCGCTTGAGCCACCCAGAAAGGCCTGCTCACCGACTTCAACGTGTCCTGCAAGCTGCACACCGTTGGCGAGGGTCACCTGCCCTCCTAACTTGCAATTATGCGAGACATGTGCGTAGGCCATGATGTATGAGCCCTTGCCGACTTTCGTTGCCTCGCCCTCACCTGTGGCCCTGTGCAGGATGGCGAACTCGCGAATCGTGACGTTATCTGCGAGGACAAGAAAGCTTCGCTCACCCGCAAATCGGGTATCCTGGGGCAGACCGCCCAACACCACGTGCTCTGCTATCATACAGTTCTTGCCGATACGCACATGTGGTTTGATGACAGCATGTGAGAGGATGCGTGTTTCGGCCCCGATTATTACATCCTCTTCGATCACCGCGTATGGACCGACACTTACCCCCTCATGCAAGCGGGCGCCTGCTGACAGGACGGCTGTGGGATGGATCTTGTTCATCCTTTGGACGCGGCTACTCTTCCTTGGGGAAAAGCCCCACTACAAAGGTTCCCGACGCGGCAAGCTCGCCGTCTACATGGGCTTCTGCCTCTATCTTGGCCTGCTCGGTCTGCTCAGCATCGCGGTGATAGATCAAACGAGCGTGCATGTCCAGTCTGTCACCCGGTCTTACAGGCCTGCGGAAGCGAACCTTGTCCACGCCCATGAATAACATGTTGCGCTCCTCGCTTTCTCGCTTGGCAAGGATAATGAGCCCCGAAAGCTGGGCCATGGCCTCGATGATCAAAACACCCGGCATCACCGGGAAGCGGGGGAAGTGTCCCGCAAAAAAAGGTTCGTTGTGTGTTACGTTCTTGTAACCCCAGATCTCTTTTTCATCGATCCTGGTTATCCGATCAACCATCAGGAAGGGGTAGCGGTGAGGCAGCTTAGTTCGAATGGCGTCTATATCCAAAGCTGTCATCTAAAACCTCCTTGAGAAGAATTTTGATGGCCTTATGTGTCTCTCGGTGACCGGTCCCGAACGCCCGGATCTTAACCGGTGCTCGAATTCCAATCAAAGCCAGATCGCCGATCAAATCAAGCACCTTGTGGCGCAGCATCTCATCGGCGAATCTGGGTGGATAAGGAAAGCTCAGGTTGCCGCTGTGACGTATCAGGAAAGGGTAGGGAAAGGAAGGGTAATCGCCTGTAGCAAAGCTCCGCGCAGGGGCGATCTGGGAGGCAAAGACCTCCTCGATATTCTGAAACCGCCGAATCCTCAAACCGCGATGAAGAAAGATGTAGCTCAACCTGAGCTCTGCTGCCGGAGACACGTATAAAAAACGAGCGCCTTCGATCACCACGAGCGATGCAGAAACCTCCAGCAGCAGTCGAGAGACCCCTTGGGTAACCACCCCAACCTTCTTGATACCCTGAACGTAAGGCAACGCACTCCCGTCGAGGAAGGGCAGCTCCGCCCCTTCAACGTCCACGTAAGCGTTGTCTATACCCATCCCCCACAAGGCGGCCAGGAGATGCTCCACGAAGGCAAGCTCATCCTTGCCATTCCTAAGGACCACTCTGTGAGAACGAAGCAGTGCATTATGGATAGAAACCGGGAAGGTGCTGTTCTTATCAATGCGGCGCAGAAGGAGCCCTGTATCCGGCTCAGCGGGTCGGATTCTGACACGGCTGGAGCCCCCACTCCACAGGCAGGGACCGCCAAGCTCGAAGGGGGCCTTAATTGTCCTTTGAAGGGTCATCTCTAAAAAGCCTCGCCTGCGCGCGCAGGGTTAGGCGGTGAGGGCGGGCAGGTATGCCGGAGACAACCTCTCCGGCTCCTATGTTCTTAAACACTGCTGACTTAGCAAGTACCACCGCCCCTTCTCCAATGTGGACGTGGTCTTTGACGCCCACTTGCCCTGCAAGCACCACCTTATCCTCCAGAACCGAGGAGCCGGCAATACCGCATTGGCCGATTATGAGACAATTCTTGCCTACCCGCACGTTATGCGCGATATGAACCAGGTTGTCTATCTTGGTTCCCTTGCCGATAACTGTCTGGCTTACGGTGCCGCGATCGATGCAAACGCATGCCGCGATCTCAACGTCTTCCTCGATCACCACCCTGCCCAGATGCGGGACGTGATGGTGATTACCGTCGTGATCCTGAACATACCCGAAGCCTGGTGAGCCGATGACCGAACCTGCGCCAATCTTCACGCGTGCCCCTATCTTAGAACGTGCATGGATGGTTGCGTTGGGACCTATGAGGCAATCCGGGCCGATCCGAACTTCGGGTCCAACATAGGTGAAAGGCAAGAGAATAGAGGAAGGATCAACGGACGCGGAGCCGGATACATGGACAAGTTTAGGCGATTGCTCCTCTGCAGGCGACGGGAACGCTGAGAGTGCTTTCACCCAGGCTAGGCGGACCTCGGAAACTATGATGAGGGAACGTGCCGAGAAGCTTTCAGGATGTAATCTAGTGATCACAGATCCTGCGCGGGAAAGAGAGAGCTTTTCTTCGTCGTCTCCGTCGTAGAAGGTGAGCTCATCAGGCGATGCCTCCTCAAAAGCAGCCGGACACACAAGTTCTACCCCCCCATCCCCCAAAAGCTCTCCTCCTAGCAGTCTGGCCAACTCACCAGCAGTCACAGCTTACCCTCAGCTTTAGTTACTCCTATCCGCAGGACTTGCTATCCCTGCATCACTCTTTGCCGGCAATAAGATAAGCCTGAAGCTTGGCCGTAAGTTCGCTTACCTTCGGCTCAAACAGGGCCTCTTCCTTCTCGGAAATCCTATCGGTAACCGGTGGGAAGACCTCATCTTCCTTGGGCTTAAGAAGCTTTAAGGTCACCACGATGTCACCACCCTGCCGCTGGACCGTCCCCATATAGGCGAACTCCGCATCCAGATTTCGGCCTATCTCCAATGCGGTCGCCTCCTCCAGCTCACGATCGAACGAACCGCCGTATTGCAAAAGCATCGGCTCAACCTCGTGATCTGCAAGAAGCTCAAGCCTCAGCTCCTGCTCAAACTGTGAGACAACCTTAAGGACCACCCTGCGCACCCTTTTGCCGAGTTCCTCAGACTGACTCTTCTCATCCAAGGCGGCGATACCGAAAACCACCACCTTCTTCTTGGCGCTTGAGGCGATTGCTGCGTATTCCCGGTTCAGCTCCTCGATAACCTCGGGGGTGATATCCAGGGAGACGTCGGCGTAAAGAAAGCTTCCTGTGCCTACGTCAAGCACGATCGAGATCCCCTTCTGTTGAGCTATCTCTTCAATCACCGTGTTTATCCTGTCGATCACCGTGGCAAAAATCTCGCGGTGCTTCTGGTCTACCTTGCCGTCCTTGCCCCATATATCCTGCCCAAACGTCTCGAGCTGGTGCCGCATGGCTGTAAGTTCCTGTTGCCTGGCGCGCAGCGCCTCTTCAGAAAGCATGGGCTGCTGTGCCTTGAACTCATCCTCCGCGGTCTGATAAGCCCGCTTAAGTGAATCCAGTTCGAATGTCCACTGAAGCACCGACTGGTTCAGGGTGGCGCGTGCGATCTTTGCGTCCTCAAACTCGGTAAGGATCTTGTCCGAATCTACAAAGGCGATCTTATCCTGCGCCCATACACAACAGAGCGCTGAAAGCACCACGATGGCTATAGCTAAAGTTTTATTCCCCATAGCTTGAACTTTAACGCCGAGAACGCATTTGTCAAGCCGTCACCGCTCGTAACACACCAACCCCTTCGGACTTTTTATTCTACTGAGGGAGTATGGGAAGGTGGGGTTACAGAGGGGGGAGTTGACACATTCACATAGTTAAGTATTCTAAACAACCCAAACCCAAAGGAGGGTTTATGAAAAAGGCAACATTACTGTTGCTCGCAGTGGTGATCGCGGCTCTCGCATACACCCCTAACTCTTTCCGTTACACCTCAACCGCAGGGATACTGTGGGACGACTACGACTGGTTCCTGGCTGATCCTGCACGCATCCCGTTGATCGAGGGCTATCAGCTCTACACCAACCTTGCCAACTTCGTTTCGGGCGAGGAGCATCCCCTGTCCGATTCGATCGGATTCCAGGGACCAGGCTTCTATCTCATCGGAGGCAAAGGCTGGGGCCCGCCCTTTGGCGCAGCCGGGGTGTTCGACACCCGTATGCTGAGAATCGCCGACCCTACCGGAATCGGGGATCAACTGGGACATGCTTCGGAAGCAGACACAAACTATACCGTCGATCCAGACGACGGCTCGATTATTGGAACCGACATCTCTACCCAGATGGTGGACGCATACCACACCCGCAACGACTTTGACGGCTACCTCGGCCTGGGATACACGCTCGGCGAGACGTTCAGCCTGGGACTTGGATACTATCATGGCAGCAACAAGATAAGCTGGTTTCCCGCGGACAATAATCAGATCATCAGCAATTATTCGTACACCACCGGCCTGGACACCTACGACACCACCTACTCATTCAACGAGTTCACCACCACCGAGATGAGTAACCGGATAAAGCTGGGAGCCTGGACAGAGATCGATTACCTCCAGCTTTCCGGCTACCTGGGCGCGGAGATGTTCTCGGGTGACGCTGGTCGTGACACAACCTACGGCTACTCCTTATCCGAGACCTACGGCGATCCTGCAACGACAAGTACAAACTGGATAGACAACCTCGAGAACTGGCGCTACTCTGGGCTCGCATTCCCAGTCGAGGTTCTTGGTATATATGAACTGGATGAAGGCATGGATCTATGGTTTATGGGTGGATTCGAGTACAACATGTGGAACTGGAAAGAAGGTGCCGGCGTAACCAACGTCGGTGCTGACACCACACTTACTACATCCGCGGGAATCACTGCGAGCTTAAATCAGCTCGATTCGACGCTTACCACGGGCTCTGGCAAAGGTTCGGGCATGACCTATCATCTCGGGACCAAAGGCGTATTTGAGTTGAACGAGAAGGTCTCCTTCGGATTAGGGTTGATCTTCCGAGGCTCATCGGATAAGGACTCTACCCGTAACATCAATACTCATCATGGCCTGGGCAGTTCCGATAACGGTGACGGGGTGCCTGATCCAACAGACGTAATCGTCGCAGACACCGTATGGACCTCTACCGATTACGAGATAAACAAGATGTCCACCATGGCTTTTTACGTACCGGCAGGGGTCGAGTTCAGACCGATTGAGCCTCTCGCCTTGCGCCTTGGTGCAACCTACTCCCACCGGATGAATTCCTATACTACTCTCACCCAAGGAATTGGTCAGATGTTAACCGACGTTAACTACGAAAACGGCGACGGCTCTATTATCATAGATACAACCTACTATTATGATTACGACATCGGCCACGGCGAAGGCATACAGAAGGAAACAATCGACAACGTAGTCTACGACTTCGGGATCGGGTTCAAGATAACCGAGAACCTCCAGATCGACCTGATGGGATTTACTGATCTTTTGGATATGGGCAACTGGCGTCTCTCCGCTATCTTCAAGTTCTAAAAGGAAAGCTTTTGGCGGCGGGTGTCATCATAGGCACCCGCCGCTTTTTAGTTTACACAAAGGGCCAAAGACAACGTAGGCTCCCTGAAACTTAAGGGTAAGGACCCCAGTACAAAAAAGTTGACACCCTTACCCAACTGAGTTATAGTTATCTTAAATCCAAGGAGGAACTATGACGAGGAAACTCCTGCTTTGCCTATGTTCAGCCGTGCCCTTGCTTGCTGTGGATTGGGAGAACCCGCAACACATAGACCCCAGCACAGTAAAACCTGCACAGGTCTTCACCGTGAATGCGGACAGCCTGCACATGCTTGCCCGTGAGGCTTACAATAAAGAAAACTATCTGGAGGCTGCCCGATACTACCTCGCGGTAGCCCATTACCAGCCGGATAACGTGACCGCGATCTACAACCTGGCCTGTTGCTACGGATTAGTAGGTGATGAAGAGCATGCTGGGGCATTCCTTGAGGCCGCATGGGAGCGAGGCTTCAGTGATCTCGAACATATCAAAGAAGGACCCTGACTTCAAAAAGGTTCGCAAAGCTGAGGCATTCAAGGATCTTATGGCAAGATTCGAGGAAGAAGTAAAGGCGAAGCAAGAAGAGCGGGCAGGCATCGAACAGTTATCCTTCCGCACCGAAACGATCCAGCTTGCAAGCCTTATCTATCCCGCCGATTATGACTCTACTCGCTCCTACCACCTTCTTGTGTTCCTTCACGGACGAGGAGGATCGGCTGAAAACTCCCTGCATCTATTTACCGATGTGGAGGAGGAAGAGCAAAGCGAGGAGATCGCAGCAAAGCTCTCTTCATACTTTATCTGCGTCCCTGACGCCCCTTATCCACTGGATATAGGGGCAGAGATCGGCCACAGCTGGGTGCTTGAGGCGGCACCCGACGGCAAAACGAGACAGTTTTCTTTCGAGCGCTCGGCAGACCTCGTTATGGATATGCTGGATGATCTCATCGCTCAGTACCCGATTGATACAACCAGGGCCTATCTCTTCGGATTCTCTCAGGGCGCGGGGTTGACGTATATGGCGGGGCTTGCGCATCCAGATCGCTTCGCCGGCATCGCTTCCTTCGGCGGTTGGCTGGATGATAAGCTGACCGACGAGGTGCTTGCGCAGGCCAAAGACCTGCCGGTATTTATTGCTCATGGAACCAAGGACCGATCGGTTCCTTACAAGTTAGGCAAAGAAGCCTACAAGCGGTTGGAGAAGCACGGCTACGAGGTTACTCTGGAGGAGTTTGAGGGTGGTCACTTCATCCATCCTGACAAATTCCTTGCCATGCTCGAATGGATGGAGGAGAAATAAAACTAATCCTTAGCGTTTACTTGGTGCTCGGGGTAACCCTCTTATCTTTCTGTGATCAAGCCCCCAGGTTTACCTCTCCGCATCCATACGAACACGGGATGAACCTGCCATCCTGGCGGATAGATGGCTATGAAGCAGATGAGCTTGATGAATCTCTTGCCGACCTCGCAGATTGCGGCGGAGACTGGGTTGCACTGGTTCCAACGTGGTATCAGGAGGGCGTCAACTCCACCGATATCCATCGCACCCAACGCACGGTCTCCGACTCCAGTCTTATTCGAGCCATCCGGATAGCTCGCAGGTATGAGTTTCACCTGATGCTTAAGCCCCACATTGACGTTGAGACGGGAGAATGGAGGGGGAAGATCAAGCCCTCTGACATCGATGCCTGGTTTGAATCTTATCGCGAGATGATCCTGCACTACGCCGATATCTGTGAGGAATACGGCATAGAGAGGCTTTGCGTCGGTACTGAGCTTAACTCCCTTTCTCGTGAACCCCAGTGGAGAGAACTAATTGAGTCTATACGTAGCCGCTACCCAGGAGAGCTAACCTATGCCGCCAATTGGGATGCTATCAATAGTGTTGAGTTCTGGGATGTCCTGGACTTTGCAGGGATCGATTTCTTCGCACCACTTGCTTCCCGGGATAACGACGATGTTGAAGTATATCTAACAAATCTATGCGAATGGTTCGACCGCCTCGACGGTTTTGCCGATAAGGTTGGAATCCCGATCATCATTACGGAGATAGGCTTCAGAAGCATAGCCGATACCCCGCAAAGACCGTGGGACTGGAGAAGCGAAGGAGTCATGAGCGAAGCTGAACAGGCGGAGTGCTACCGGGTAGTGCTTGAGGCCTTCCCACGTAAACAGTGGCTGGCGGGCATCTACTTCTGGTTTTGGAGTTCTGATCCTGAAAACATCTCTCCTAGCGGTTACTCCCCCCAGGGGAAAGAAGCCCAGGAACTCCTGAAGGAGTTCTGGCGATGAGCGTACTGACTGTAATTCTCTTAATGTATCTACCTGCACCGGTTCAACCAATCCAGTGGGAATTAAACTCTCTGGAACTCTCCTTTAGGACGGGATACTACGGTTCCCGCTATACCACTCAGCTTCTTCCCGAACTTCGCGCCAGCGGCTATCTGCATGATCTTAACTCTCGTTTGGGCCTTAAGGTGGGCTGGCCTTTAGGGATTGGACGATGGATAGTTTATCCTCGATGCGGCGTAAGCCTAAAACTCCTGTGTTTTGCCAGCCTGGGGTCCTTCAACTGGGAGGTTGGGTTAAGCGATGTGAGTATGGGGGCAGAGACCCGTATCTTAGACCGTCTTTCCCTGCACCTCGATGTTGCAATACCTACCGGGAACTACGCCAATCGACTGGGAGAAGGGTTTTGGGCAGCTACCGCAGGAATCGGATACAGGAAAGAAAAGTTTTCCCTCCAACCCAATTTGCTGTGGCGAGGTGAAAATCCTGACGGGATTGATCCAGGCGATGGAGGAGTTCTCCAAGCGAGTTATCAACTCCCCAAAGGTTGGTTTCTTACTTCTTCACTTACAGCGTTTCTTCCCGATAGAGGCGGCCCGTTTGATCTTCATGATCGATTTACCCTAAGTTGGTCAGTAAGTGCTGAAAAGCAATACAAAATAGCTCCTAACCGGGCTCTGAATCTTTGTCTGCAACAGACCCTTTGGGGTCTGGATACCGAGGTTTGGACGACCCTGGAGGTTAGCCTTCAAAGATCGGCAAGAGATTAAGGTAAAGGAGTAGAATGGATGGAGGGGAAATAAAGCGATTGACAGCTATCCGTAACCGTTATATACTCCACAGATAATCGAGGAGGTTTACATTATGAGAATCATGGTGCGAGGCAAGGGTGAGAAAGGATGGAAGCCGTTGGATGAGTCTCACTATGACAGCGAAGCCCACCTTCAGGAATTGCTAAACAAAGACATCAGCCTGATACCTCTGGAACCACCTCTTCTCGTCTCCGTCAGCGAGTTCGGGCTTCCCGGCTCAGGTGCAACCGATATCATTGCAGTTAATCAGGATGGGGCAATTACCATCGTCGAATGCAAGCTGGCAAAGAGCCGCGATGTAAGACGGATGGTCGTAGGCCAGCTTCTGGAATATGCCGCATTCCTTACAAAGATGCCGGTGGACGATTTCTTGGAGAGGTTTGACGAGCTAGCTAAGGCTCCTCTTTTTGGAACCCTGGCGGAGAAGCTGGAGGATTTTGAGGAGTCAACGTTCAAGGAGAATCTGGCGGATAACCTCAATGATGGAAGATTCACCCTCATCGTGGCGGTTGACAGTATCAATGAAGAACTTCGGGAGATCATCCTCTACCTCAACGCCCACAGCGACTGCACGGTAGGAGCGCTTGAATTGGAGTACTTCAAGGACGACAAACGCGAGTTGCTTGTCCCGCATCTCTACGGCGGCCCGGAGGCAAAGGAGGCTGCTGCTAGGCAGTCAACAAAACGTACCTACAGGAAATGGAATAAAGAGTCTTTCTTTGAAGCAGCCGCTCAACATCTGGACGACGAGTCACTTACGGTGCTTCACGATCTCTATGATTTTACCGAGAAGGAAGCTGACGAACTCAAATGGGGGACCGCAAAGAACGGGGCCTTTGGGTTCAGGGCATTTGACGGCGATGATATGACTTCCATCTTTTATGTTTTCGGCACGGGGAAATTCTGGATTCACTTCAACTTCCTTAGATGGGTATCCGAAGACATCGTGGAATCTCTCAATGAGTTCCGCCGCAAGTTGAATACGATACCCGGGGTGTCTCTTGACGAAACAAGAGAGCTGGGGCAAGACGCTGAGGTCGAATATACGGGTGTCTTTAATCTGGAGGCCTTACGCGATAAATCCGCCCTCAAAACCTTCAAAGAAGCCGTTCTCTGGATGAGAGATAAGATTCGTTCTTACGATGAATAAGTCAAAAGCAATAGACATCCTCCTTGCCGAGGCGTCAGCGCCCATCCGGTGGCGGGCGGTGCCGAGGTAATTATAAGTGATATGGAAGCTACTATCGCCGCAACAACCAAGGCGGAGCGCAACGGTTCGTTCAACGTCAACCTCTGCGCCGGACAGTGGGCAGGGGAGAACGTGGGGTCGTGCGAATACTGAGACCCTGCGGCCGGCTGCGGATCGAGTATGCCGTCCTAACGACACGTCCATACTGATATAACTCATGCTCAGCTACAGTCTTTTATGTATTGACAAACTCTTTCAAAACTGTATAGTTTGTAAAAATAATCCATTACATGGAGGAGAGATACTTGAGGGCGATTTCCCTCCTCGGAAAGGGGTTTTATGGTGATACGTATGGAGCCTGTGGTTTTTAATTTCCCGCATTCCAGGCTCTACGACTTCTACACTAAGGTATTCTTCCTGAAGATCTACGAACAGTTCGCTCGCTGGATACCGGTAGGCAATCCCAAGGGTAACGTCCTTGACGTGGGTGCCGCCGCAGGCTATCTGGGCGCGGCGCTTGCTGAAAAGTATCCTCAACTCAATATCTATTCAACCGACCTTTCTCAAGATATGGTACGCTTGAACCGCAAGGTTATCCGCCAGCATAAGCTTAAGGATCGCGTGATTGCCCAACGCGAGGATGCATACAACCTGAGCTTTGCTGATAGCACGTTCGATCTGGTGATCAACTCATTCACATTCCACCACTGGGATAACCCAAAGCGAATGTTTGCAGAGCTCTACCGGGTGCTGAAACCCGGTGGAGAGATGTTCATCATAGACGGCAGGAAGGGTTTCAACTACGAGGAGATGAAGGAGTTCTGCCACACGGCGGGCTTCGGCCCTCTGGGCCGACTGCTGGCTCGGATCATGGGTAAACTCGTATGGATTGACTTTGTCAGCACCGACTACGCCCACTCAGCACTTGCTTCATCGCCCTTTGAAAACGCAACCTGTGAGGAGACAGGCGTCTTCATGTTCCTGCGTGGCTCCAAGGCAGTTCCTGCGTTGGCCTAAAACATACCCACTGGGCGTCTAACCTGGCCCGTACAGATTGCTATCTCTGACCCTTTCCCCGAGGAGTGAGACTTTAAAAATTATGCTGCGCGTTGCCACCCCACATCAGCCAACCGTCGGCGTTGTGATCCTTGGCATCAAGGCAGAAAACGGTGCCGTAGTCGGTCCCCCAGTAGATGCGGCCTTCGGCTATCGCAGGCTGAAAGCGTATCGGCTCGCCGCAGGCATAACGCCAGAGTTCAGAGCCGTCCTTAGCGTCAAGGCAGATGATCTCACCTGAGACCGTCCCGATGTAGAGCTTGCCAGCTGCATAGGAGGGGGGTGAGAAGGGCCTGCCACCTGGATAGTCCTTGATCTGGATGTAACTTGTCCAGATAACCTTACCGGACTCAGCCTCCAGCGCCTTCAAGGTATCGCCCATCGAGGAATAGGAGACGCCGTGGATTAACGTGGGTCTTGACCCCTGGTAGGCCCACACACCGGATACGGAAAAAATACCCAGATTCACTGCGCTCTGTTCGAGCTTGGCAGCCGATGGAGCCGAGGTAAATCCCACCGAGGCGTCAAGTGCTGCCTGTTCGGATGCATATCTGGAACCGCTCTCAACGTTAAGATACTCTGCCTCCTGCTTGGCCCAGAGGGTCTTGTTGTCACGCAGACCTGCCTTGGTCAGACGTCCCTGGCCCTCGGTGCGCACCGTTTTACTCTCGCCGCCCACGACGCGCTCGGAGTCCTCCCTAAGGCTCACGTATATCTCGCCGCGCCATACCCAGGGTGCTGAGGTGGCCTGATGTTCTTTGGAGAAGATCTTCTTACCGGTGGAAAGATCAAAGCAGTGAACCGACCCTTCAAGGGTGGTCGCGTAGACCTTGCCCTCGGCGATGACCGGGGCCGTGATCACCTCGCCGGGGATGGGCTGAGTCCAGTATTGGCTACCGTCGCGAAGTCCCATACAGGCAAGGGAATGACCGCCGCGCTGATTAGGATAGGCCATCACCACACGTTCCTCCGCAATCGCTGGCTGGCTCATCAACGGATCGCCAAGCCAGCGCCCCCATATCTTCTTGCCTGTTTTCGCGTCGAGAACGTAGAGTATGCAGCTTTCCGTATTGAACGCCACATATCCCTTTGAGACAACCGCGGCGGTCGGGCCGTCGTCTGCGCAGTGAAAAAGCCACAAGGGCTTGCCCGAGGAGGCATCAAGGGCGTAGAACTCGTATGAGCCGAAGCCACCGCCCACATAGACCCTGCCGTCAACCACCGCCGGCGTGGGCAAGGGAAGCGACTGCTCTAGCTTGGCTTTCCATCCCTTGCGACCGTCCCTGGTTTTAAAGACAGAAACGTCAAGCTTGGGGTTCTGATCAAGGGTTTCCGCCCCCCTACCGGTGAGATCGGCTCCTGGAGGGGCAACCTGGGGAACCGGTTCAATAACCTGCATCTCGCCCGACTCAGGCGTCAGGGGATCATCCGTCTCAGAACCCACGAGTGCAATTAGCACCAGCGGTAGAAGTACTATCAAGAACTTACGTCGCGTCCCATAGAACGCAGATGGTGCGTTACGGGTGGTACGGGGGGTGTTACGGGTCATTACGCCTCCTTTATGATCTCTATATCCTCTCCTACCCCCTAAGTAACGAAATATTCCCTAATACTGGCAGAGTGACTTGCTAGTCTGCTTTGTGCTGGTCCTTCCGTGGACGGTAAATCTTGAAGAAGCCGTCGGGCTGGCGTTTGAGAAAGACGTATGTATCCTCGACAGTGACCTCTTCGCCTACCTTATGTTCGACCTTTGCGCGGTAGCAGAAGAGTCCCTCGGTGGGAAGATCGTACATCGTCTCCGGACGCAGGCTCAGAACTCGCAGGTGCTCTGCTTTCTTCTTCCAGGTCTTGAAGGTCTTGAATTTGGGACGCGGGGAGAAGGTAGCTTCGCCGCCGTAGAGATTGGGATAAGCCTGGCCTTCGGCTACCAGAAGGTCGTAGGCCGCTTTGAAGTCGTTGGTGTCCAAGGCGGTGTAGTAGCGCAGGATGGTTCCGTGGGCCGCACCTGAACCTGGAATAATGTAGCAGGAGACAATCGCGGCATCCAGGGAACCGGCCTGCTCTGCGGCCTGGGAGTATGCCCTTATGCGTGCCTTCTGTGGAGCGACGTCTTCTTTGACCGGAATGCCAATCGCGAACTCAAAGGTATCCGGTGCCTTGCCCGCAAGGATCACACTATCGAGCACTTCTGCATTCTCGCCGTGAAGCTCAATGGGGAACATCCCTTGTGCGAGGCTTGCTTTACCTGTTACCAGAACCCACGAGAAGGTATCACCCTTCGCAGGTGTAAGAATCTCTATCATCTCCCCGTCGGAGACAAACTTCGGGGACTCTGCCTTGCCCTTGTCTCCGCACGCCGAGAAAATCAAGAGAGATAATAATGGGGGAAGTATTGTTGCACGTTTCATGATGCAGTCTATTGATAATTGTGTGCTCTGTCAAGTGCCCGCATTGCCTTATCAAAAATCTACTCTATTCTTTTATTTTGGTAACTATCACTTGGCGCACACCCCTCTTAGGGGTTGACAAAGCTCGACTTATCGCTATACTTTTTGATTCTGGCGCTCTGCCGGAAAGGTGGTCGGTATTTCCTGACCAACGTGGGTAAGAAAAGTTCGCAAGCAAAGGGGAGGGGTTTGCTGCGCGATGTTTTTTGTTCTGTAGTTTTGAAGGAGGAAAGCAAATGGCGAAGGCCAAGTTTGACAGATCGAAGCCGCACATAAACGTAGGAACTATAGGTCACGTGGATCACGGTAAGACCACGTTGACAGCGGCGATAACCAAGGTGTTGGGCTT